>Ga0325414_1002194_pt1 | contig 19562 bp, 9 predicted proteins | sample PopdelMetagenome_8_FD_206183 | JGI IMG/M metagenome (GOLD analysis project Ga0325414, IMG submission 206183) | Populus deltoides microbial communities from Bellville, Georgia, United States - Leaf-PdKOR-R3 | ecosystem: Host-associated > Plants > Phyllosphere > Phylloplane/Leaf | place: USA... | reverse complement strand
CCGACACTTGTGCTATGGAAAGAACTTGATTTGTTGTTAACATTAGTTATAATCATGAATACCTGACAACATTTACAAGTATTAGTATTATTCAAATAAGATAATTAATGTAATCATGTTAACAATTTATAATTCGATTGGAACCCCCTTTGTGTGTGGTTTCTAGTTAAGTAATAAGAGTTTATACTATACTTGTTTGAAATACCATTAGTGGATCCTCTAACCTTAACAATTGTTTTTATCATTGTTTAATCTTTATATCAATATCACATCTCAAAGCTCTCTTCAACTTATTATTATTATTATTATTATTATTATTATTATTATTATTATTTATAATTTATATAGTTAACCTCCATGTGGTTCGACCCCGGTTTTGCCGGGTTATTTATTACTTCGACACTCCTACATTTGGGAGAAGACATCAATCTTTTGGTCGTGTCAATTACCCTTTCAAATACCTTTTTCGATGACTAAATGCAACTTTACACTCCCAAAATCCAAAGTCTATATTGTGTATCCACCATCTCATTTTTTCAAGTATGCATACAATTTTCGTTACAACTCCAATTTTATATTCCAATTAGTTATATTAACCCCTTATACGAACGTTGAATTTCAAATAAATGTATCACATCCAATACAAACTTTACATTTCTTTTTTATCCACTATATTATTTTTGAATAACATAATTATTTCATACTACAATAAAATAATAACTATCTAAGCAATAGTTAAAAATTTCAAGAGTCAGGGTGTCGAACACCTACTTTAAGCCTGAGTGTGTTCTGCCACTCTCAATTGTTGTCTTGATTCAACAACCTCCTCTGTTCCATTAGGGACACAACTTATCATGAACATGTCAAGTATCATAGGAATTCCATTCCAATTTCCTACTCAATTTATATTTTCAAGCCAATAATAAAGGAATTCATATGAGTAATGCACATCCTCAAAAATCCAAGCCTTTCATATACTCAAGTCATATTCATCCATTTCCAGACAACACGTAGCCAATATTTAAACACGTAAACCATATAAACACCCTTCATTTCTTTAACGTTTATCATTAGGCCAAAACACTCATGATGCAATGTATGAGTATTCCTTTATCTTTTTTGCATATTCTCATCTAATCACATACTTTCAATCATAATCTAACAATTTATAACTCATAAATTCAATTTAAATCTCTCCCCTATTTAACAATTCTATTTTAGTCAATCTTAGATATATACATACCCTCCCCCCTTTCATAACAAAAATCCACTCCTAATACAATTAAAACAAATGTTTAAACATCCCATAATACCATTTAACACAATTTATACATTTCCCTCTCACTTGGCCGAAACCTCATGGATTAATTCCATGAGTTTCCGCTTAATTTTTTTAATCAAATCATTTAAGCACATTATATAATTGTCATAACCTATTTTTGAGCTATTCCTAAATAATTTACCCTTTTTTCCTTCCCCATAAAAAAATAAATCATAATAGCAAGGAGATTGGCAACTCGGCAAAAACTGGCTAAAATGGATTTTAGATATAGAGGAAGGTCAAGCTGTAATTTTGGATGAATTGAGAGCTTAATTGTACCTCATTGTACCCAAGACTGAAGAAACAAATGAGATTCAAAGTCGAAAATAATGATTATTGGATGAATCTGTATAAAATTAAGTCTAAAGACATAATTGGATTTTTAATAGGCCAATTTTACTTACTTATGAGCCAAATTAAAAGTTTAATTGTATTTAAGAATTAATTTGGGTCCAATTAAAGGATTTAATTAGGTGCAATGACTTAATTATATTTTAAATGGGTCAAACTGATTTTATTAGGGACTTAATTGGTGAAAAAATAAGCTTGGGAACCCTTTTTGGGTTTAATTGTAAATATTAGAATTTTAGAGTATCAAATTTAATTTTTACCAAGATAATTGGTTGAAATCAAGGGTAAAATTGAAGATAATTGAAAGTTTGGGGTTAATTAAAGGGTAATTGAAGAAATTCACAATGAATGACTAATTTGAAAAAGGCGTCGAACTTTAAGGACTTAATTGATTGTGATCAGGAGTGAAATTGAAGAAAATATAAAGTTTAATAGTTAATTGAGGGTCAATCTGTATAAATCAAAGACCAAGGACCAAAATGAAAAAGACGCTGAAATCTAGAGTTGACATTGAAGTTCAACGAGAGAAAAATTATATAAAATCAAAAGTTTGAGGTCAATTAACGGTGCAATTGAAAGAAATAAAAAGACGGGGGCCCAAATTGAACTTTGGCCAAACCTCTAAATTAAAACCCTAAAAAGTATAAAACAACATCGTGTTGAACAGTAAAAAAAAGAAGGAACAAACCAAATGACACGTCGTCTGGTTACTGCTTATCATCATCTTCTTTTTTCACCCTAAAAAGTTGTCCGGGTGGCTACTTTTCAAGAGAATTTAATGCTTCATCTCTTCACCAAATTTAACAAAACATACACCACCATGATAACCTGACATTTGAACATACCCCGGTATGGTTCTTTCCGGTTGAGTGACACCACAACGGCCGTGGTGCTGGCCGATAGTGACCAACTCATGTAACCTTAAACTACTAACTTTTGATAAACCATGATGACAAATTTGAGCCAAAAGTTTGGGGGGGGGGGAATCAGCCCCCCCTAGTTTTTCTCTTGCCATTGATGTTCATTCTCCTCTCTCTCTGCCATGTTTTTGGCCACCGCCACCTCAACACCGCCAACCAAGAGTGGACCAACCTTCTCAACAAACTTATCTGCTCATTGGTAATAGTGACAACCACCACCAACTTCCTCTTCTCCTTCTCCATCGCAGGTTTCTTATTCTTCAACAACCAACACCGGCCATCAATTCTTCCACCAGCATCTCTACCATCCTCACGTCGAACCTCCCAACACTAGCAACCAAGCAGCACTCCCTTGCCCAGGTAATCTTCTTACTCTCCTTCTCCCTACTACAGTCAGCCATTGCATGCAAAACGAGAATTTGTTTTGTATGAAGGAGGTAAGTATAATTAACATGGTTGCTGGGCTAGGCTAACAATAATGTGGGCTTGGGCTGAACCTGTTTTAGCCCAGCTCAGATGGCTGGGCCGGGTCCAACCCAACGCCAACTCCAAAAAAAAAGACATTGTTACGCTGCTAGTCCACCCAACCCGACTGAGTCAGGCTAGACCCATTTCTGCCTAGTCCGGATGGCTGGGTCGGGTCCAGCCCAACATACAATAATAATAAAAAAATAGTTTTTTTAAAGAAAAAAATAGTTTTTTTAAAGAAAAAAACATGAAAATTTTCAAATGGCATTTTAAAAATATTTGTGGGTTCCCTGCATATTTCCCCAATAATTTTGCATAATATTGGGTTGTATATTTACATTGTAAGATATAGATTCAATATTAAAAATAACTAGTTCTTAAAAAATTTCAAAACAAAATCAAAAAATTAAAAATTAAAAAAAAAATCATTTCAAAGAACAAAAAAATGTTTTGTTTTCTTATAGACGGCTGAATCCTAAAAGTTTTCCAAGCATATTTTCAAAAAAAATAAAAATAAAAAATTACAATTTTCTCATATTTTAAAATGTTAAATGGGTATCATAACCAATTTATAATTATCCGTTAGGGTTTGGTCAAAATATAAAAAATCCTTCACCAATCATCTTGTTCATTTTTATTTTTAAAGTGTTAAGACTTGGTTGTAGACTTTAGTATTTGGAGGTATAAAACTACACCATAAAGTATACCCTCAGATATTAAAAATACAAAAAAAATTGCAATGCTAAAATTTAGACTTTAGAGCAGTTAGGATTTAGCCCAACAAGATAGAGACTTCCTCACCAAGGGAGATCTGTCTTGAACCTTGGAAAAGACTAATGGGTAGAAACATGACCTAAGAAAACAATCAACCAACAATGCAGCTTACCTTAGGTAGGGTGCACTATAAGTGATGCGTCTTTTCCTTGCACAACCAATTCCTTACTCAGACTCTTGTATTCCATTAGGTTTCCAAGTTACCATAACACTAGGTGGTGACTCCTGAACTTTATAATCATAATCTTATGATTAAACCCAAAACCCCTTTTCACCAATATCTTAGGAGGCCAACTCGCCTTTCTCAATGCTTTATGGGGCATGACAATAATCACCATTTAACACAACTTTCATGGCAATTCAAAGCAACAACTCAAAAATCCTCCTATTATGACTTTAGTCGAATCTATCTAAAAGAAAGGCATGAATTTTCTTTTAAATTTCTTAACAATATCTCAGGAGGCAATGTCGCCTTTCTCAAAGCTTCATGGGGTACGACATAATCACCATTTAACACAACTTTCATGGCAATTCGAAGCAACAACTAAAAAATCCTCCTATTATGACTTTAGTCGAATCTATCCAAAAGAAAGGCATGAATTTTCTTTTAAATTTCTTAACAATCCTATCAAACTCAATCATTTAACATTTAGCCTAACACAATTCAATGCAATTATTACAACAATTACATCAACCAAATCAACCTCTCTTTTTTATAGTCTAGGCCAAAGCTTACCCTTTAAAGAGTCAAGGGTTCCTTTTTAAAATTTCATGTGATTAAAAGAGCATATATATAGTTTATATCAATCAACTTATAATTAATTCATTTCAATTAAGAATTTAAGCAACATCAAACCCTTTTCATATTATAGTTAACCAAATATGTGTTCAAAGGGAAACATGCTTTTCCTTTCAGGATTTTACCTAATTCTACATTACTCATTAATTTTCTATGCCCAAGAACATAACTCATGACAAGTTTAGCATCAATAACTCACCATCCAATCAAACACTTAGTTTAACCATAAATTCATAAACTAACATTCATGAAAATCATGTAAGAACTCATTAAAGCTAAAAAAAAAAGGTTTATCATCACTTACCCACATCAAACCAAGGAGAAATTCCAAGGTTTCCAACTTTCTTCTTATTCTCCCTCTTAAAACTTTTGTTTCTCTTTCTAGCTGCCACTTTCTCTCTATTATTTCTTATAAACCCTTGCCAATAGATCCTTCCTTTCACTCTTTTCTTCCATCATTTCATTTAATCTCTTCTTTTTAAGTGAATATCCTAAGAAAATTTTAAGAAAATAAAGGAGAGAAGGTCCATCCATGGCTACTAGAAACAACCTCTTGTAGGCTGATTTTATGTTTAATTACATTTTTTTCCCTTTATTTAATGTCCCTTGTATTTGTTTTTTGTGTAAATTACCAGGTTGCTGCCTAAATGACGAGTCTTTATTCTAAATTATGGTTGTCATGAAAATACAGCCCAATGTACGACATCAAGTCGAGAGAATCCTCGTAAAAGTTTAGCCCAATCTAATTGTCGGATTGAGAGTTATGCATGATATTGAAAAATTGGTCAATTTGTGATTTTTTGTCAGAAATTTGAATTTTCTTATGCAACCCTTACATCAATCGTATAAGTTATTTTACTAAATCTTTATATTAATTAATTTATTTATATATTAATTATTTTATTCACAGACTTATTACTATTTTACGGTAACGTTATTTATTTTTAACTAGAGTTTACACCAACACTTTTTTATATAGTTATTTCTTAACTTTTTATTCCTCCATTCTATTATAATTCTTGGATTTATTTTTTCATTCTCAAAACACATTTATTTTAACTTTTCCTAATTCTTCTGCCAATAAAACTCATTACCGATTTCTCCAACATTATGAATTTTTAACTAAATTTCTTAGTCCTCATTTTAACTTTAAAAAATGTTTAAATTCATTTATGGATTTTATCCCCTCCAATACACATCAAATTATTATTTTTCTCATTATTTATCCATTTTATTTCATCCAGAGTTGCCATTTCTTATTGAAGTTTTATTATCTTTGACCCTTTACACAGGGGTTTACAATGTTTATTTCTTTTACATAGGTAAAACAATGTATAAAGTTTTTTTTTTTAATTATATTACATATCAAATGTTTGAGTTGGTTACTAATTGTTGTATGTTTTTTTACATAAAAATATGGTTATGAGAGCATTTACACATGAGCGACCAAGAATTAAGTCCAAACATATTATGTCTTTTCAGGTCTTGAAGGTAGAGCTACAACCTTCATTAGCATACGTGTAATACGTTATTGATAATGCAAATGATGTTATTTTTATTAAGTATATTTTTTATTGTAACCATATTTACTAAGTTTCATTGGTTATTTATTAACAGATGGTGTGAGAATAGATGCTTTGAAAATAATCCAACAAATATTTTGTTATTTTATCGTAGCGAGTTAGATAAACAGTAGTCAAATCAGGTATGTTATAATAAATTGCAATGTTAATTTTAAAATTGGTTGATGTTGAAATTTGCTAAATTAAGATCCTTGGGTCTGGCATGGCAGCTAAACCCAAGATCCCTGGGTCTAGCATGACCCAAGCGCCTTGTGTGTGGCTACCATGCCAGACTTAAGATACTTGAGGTCTAGAAGTGCCTTGGGTATGGCTGGACTGCCAGACCTAAGATACTTGAGGTCTAGAAGCGCCTTGGGTATGGCTGCTATGCCAGACTCATGCGCTTGGATCTAGCATTACCCAAGCGCCTGAGCTTGATAACCATGCCAGACTTAAGCATTTTTAAAAAAATATATATAGAAATTCACTTATAATTGTTCTAAAAACATATTTATTTTGTATTTTCATCTTTGTCTTTTTAACCAAATATATTTTTATCTTCTCTATATTTATTTCTTCTATTTTAGGACATTAACCACACACATCCCTAAAATTCACTCAATTTTTTTTTATTAATCTTTAATTTTAGTGAAGAAATCATCTATAAAATTGCATAAATTAAGATAGTCAAAAGGACAATAAATTTTTTATATATACAGTATTTTCTTTTCCTACAACATAGTATATCAATTCAAAAGTTCAAAAGTTTTATTTTATGATCGTATATTTTAAATTTTTGTATATACTAATAGTTATAATGTAAAATAAAGTCTCCTTACAACAAACTTTGACAATTAAATCATGCAACAACATCTTAAATTTTAAAAAAGCATGAACCGTTTAAAAAATTGTCAAACACTTGGATGAAAACATAAAATTAATATAGTCGGGACTCAGGTGCACGATTTTGGCATGGTTGTCACTTGGGTCTGGGTATGATAGCCATACTAGATTTAACAAACAACAAACAAAAAGGACAATTGTACACTTTAATTGTCACGAGAGAAAAAAAAAAGAAAAAAACACAAATAATCCATTATCGGCGGCAATTCAATTATTATTTGTCTACACGTGTCAAACCATGTAGAAGAGGGCATGATTGTGTATCCAGTGAAACGGCGGATGACCATATTTGGCCACTGAAAAGCGTTACGCGTGTCTTTGTAATGGTACATGTGTTATTCATTCGCTTGGAAAGAAAAAAAAAACTAAAAAATATCTCATGAAAAAACAAAAACTACCATTACAATTCATAATTAAAAATTTCTTAATTTTCAGGGATTTTCCATGCCTCGTAATTTTTTTATAATAATTGTTTATTACAATGTTATTTTTGTCAGCATTCATTAATAAAATCACGATTCTCGTATTGGTGGTTATATAAAAATTTACTATTTCCCAGTGCTTTTTCTATCTTATCCTGTATTGTAAAAAAAATTTACTAGGTAAAATACCCCTATTTAAACCTGTTAATAAGCCTAATTGCAACAAGCGGTTGAACCTGTAAGGGTCTGTTTGGCATTGCGTTTGTAACTGTGTTTCGTTAAATTTTGAATTTTTTTTTTATTAAAATTGAGTGCGGTTTGTATTTTTTAGATCGTTTTGATGTGCTGATATCAAAAATAATTTTTAAAAAATAAAAAAATATCATTAAAATATATTTTAATATAAAATACTATTTAAAAAACAAACACAACCACACTGGAAACACGCTATTAAGACTTAAGACTTTCTTCATAACTGCTTTCCTGTCTTCTAATGAAGCTCCATACCCTCCGCGCCAATCCCCAGATCCTCCTCCAAATGGGCGACCCCACCCGTGGTAAACTCTCTCAATTTTCCCACATTTTCTCATCAACCAGACACCCTTCTCTCACATCGCATTTCTTAAATTCTATTCTCTCTTATTTTTCTTTTCTTAATCTAATCTCTAACATTTCTCTACAGACTCCTCCGATTTCCTCACCGACAAATCGGCTAAAATCTTTGTGGCTGGACACCGCGGTCTAGTCGGCTCGGCAATCGTCCGTAAACTTCAATCCCTTGGCTTCACCAATCTTGTCCTTCGGTCCCACTCCGAGCTCGATCTCACTCGCCAATTTGATGTGGACTCCTTCTTTGCCGCGGAGAATCCCCGATTTGTTATCCTAGCCGCTGCTAAAGTCGGCGGGATCCACGCTAACAATACGTACCCTGCCGATTTCATTGCTATAAATCTCCAGATCCAAACTAATGTGATTGACTCCTCACTTCGCCACGGAGTTAAGAAATTTTTGTTTTTGGGATCTTCATGTATTTACCCTAAGTTAGCACCGCAGCCCATTCCTGAAAATGCACTGCTTACTGGGCCTTTAGAGCCTACGAATGAGTGGTACGCAATTGCGAAGATAGCTGGGATTAAGATGTGCCAGGCTTACAGGATTCAGTATAGTTGGGATGCTATTTCTGGAATGCCGACCAACTTATATGGTCGGAATGATAATTTTCATCCGGAGAATTCTCATGTTTTGCCGGCATTGATGAGGAGGTTTCACGAGGCGAAGGTGAATAATGCGAAACAAGTGGTGGTCTGGGGAACTGGGAGTCCGTTGAGGGAGTTTTTGCATGTTGATGATTTGGCGGATGCGATGGTGTTTTTGATGGACAAGTATAGTGGGTTGGAGCATTTAAATGTGGGCAGTGGGAAGGAGGTTACTATAAAGGATTTGGCAGAGTTGGTGAAGGAAGTTGTAGGGTTTGAAGGTGATCTTGTTTGGGATACATCAAAGCCAGATGGGACTCCGAGGAAGTTAATGGATAATTCTAAGTTATTGGGGTTGGGTTGGACACCGAAGATTTCACTTAAGGATGGGCTTGTTGATACTTATAAGTGGTATGTGGAGAATGTGGTGGGGCAATGATGCAGGTGATTACTACAACGTTTAATGTGTTTTCTATTGAAGATTATTGGCTGTCGGTCTAATGATTGCAACTATATATGTTATGCTTACATTGAAATAATTTCAACACTCATTGTGTATCGGTTACCTTACATATGCATTTGCCTCTAGTTCACTAGTTATTTTTGTCTAGGAACTCCGAATGCTGTTGTTGTTTCAGTGTACTATTATTTTATGTTGAGTAGCTCATTCTGAGGATTATTACATGAATGTGGTTGGTGCTTGTGGCTTTTTATTTGCTGGATTAGGCATGATAACATTGATAATCAAAATTCATATGATTGTCTTTATATCTTGTCCGACCTCTTGCACGAGCATTGCTTGATTTACACTTTCTAATGTGGATCTGCCTTTTATCTATGTCAATTTGCTAATTTTATTTTTCCAAGAAACATGCTTTGAATTCAACATCGAGTTTCCATTTGTCTGCAATGTAGGCAATTATATATAGTGTGGCAAGTGCTGTGTTGCTTCGTTAGTAACGTGATATATGCTTTCTTGTTTCTAATGCCTGTCCCAATTGGTTATGGTTTCCTACCAGTAATTAATCTAGCTTGTTTAGAAATCTGGTACTGATGCTGTGTTATTCTGCGACTATTTCATTATAAACTCCTCTTCTGCCTGAGATATCTGATCTTCCATTCTTTCTCTAATCTTTATTTTGTTTTCCCCTGCTTTTTATATATTTTATTTCCCCCCTGACTTCTTGTACACAAGCTCGAGCAAGGCATGACGATCTCAATTGATATAGAAGCTAGTGCTATCCTGTTCTAGTTTAACCTTGTTCCCAATGGTAACACAACTTTCTTCATTTCATATACTTGTTATGAGTTGTAGTTGTTCTACCCTGCAATTGTAATCACCCAACACTGAGCATCTGAGTCCTGATATCATTGACGAGTTAATTGTCTTTCTTATATTTGAAGGTCAATTGCAATGTCAAATAAAACACAGTCCAATAGGAAAGCTCAGCATACTGTAGATTTTAGAGCTAATAGAATTATAGGACAGGGGAGACCAAAATGATAATACAGAACGTATTTGAGCCGGAAGGTAACAAAAAGAGACTGTACTGCATTATCTGTCTGCTTCTTTTGTGTTGAACATTTCCTTTCATTTGTATTCTTTAGGACCAAAAAATGAAGATATGATGATGTGGAATAGAATGGATCTTTATCCTTTGGAATCAAGAACTTATTTGCTAGTGTTGATGTGATTACCTTCTCAATTCAATTTCTTGAACCCTGGATAAAATATTGTTGTTTTTGGAACTACCAATTCTGTTTTTGATTCACTTAAACCCAATCCATGATTTGCGTGCTCCAAGGTATTCAATTCTTTAGGGGGGGTTTCATGTGGGGGAAGGGGAGCTTGTTTACCTGCAGAACTTGCTTCTTCAACAAGACCGAATTCACATCCTATGATTTGTCATCTCGGAGATGGTAGTTAATGAATAAACAACCACATAACATGCATTTACTTGTGCTCCTGATACTTGGTTGTGCCTCCTTTTCTGGTTTTTGTTGAAGATATCATTAAATAAAAAAGAAGAATAAGAAATGCTTTGTACCAGTTTGGGGTGCTTGATTACTAGCTCAAATATTTTCCTTCTGGAAATTTGTTTCTCTTTAGGTATACCTGGTTTATGGGTACTATGCTCAAGGGTCATGAGTACATTTTTTGTGTTGCCTATAGTATACAGGAATAATTTCTGCACTCGGGAATAATTTTGGCAACTAAAAACTATGATTTTCCTGAATAAAGCTTTGATGGATGGAAACAAAAGTGATAATTAAAACGAAGGATTTCTCTTTAAACTATGCAAATTTAATTTATTTTGCTGATTAGCAGAAGTTGGGTATATTCATGTAAGGATGTGATCATGCATCAAGTTCTATGCTGTAACCCTCTGGTATGTTGGAGAAAATCTTAGATAAAAGCAGATGTGCAGGTTTTCTTTTTTTATGATGGTTTTGTATTAGATAATGTTTTTAATTGGAGTTCAGGATCAGCAAGTACTCAATCCTTGGCAGTCTAAATGCCGATTACTAGTGGAGTTTTTACATTGACATGTAGATTTCGCATAGGTATTCAAATGTTTTATTTTTCTTATTTAGAGAAGCGGTTAAAAGTTTTGTTTGATCTGTGATGTTTGGCAGTGCCAAAATTGATACTAGGTCTGAACTATATTTGATACCGAAGTGTCTGTGACTGATTTTTGGAATGTTGAAAAATAGAGCTAATTAGTAAGAAGTAGTAACATATGGAACACTTGTTATTCACTCAAGGTCACTGAATCCTCAGGATGCAAATGGATATAAGTCATCTTATTTGTTGCTAAGGGCAACTCTTCAGCTTGCTACTTATGGGTTCTCTCTCCTTGAGGGTCTGTTTTTATTCAGGCTAACTGTGTTTCTAATTGATGACCATGTGTTCAGGTTTAACACAAAATCCTTGCATCGATCTAGTGATAGACCATGTAAAACTCCAGTGCAGGGATTTGGTGTATAAAAGCTTAATCCTCAGCGAGTATGTTAAATTGAAAACTGCATGTTTAGATACATCCGTTCCTCTCCCAGGATGCAGAATCCCAATTTAACATTTTAAAAGAAAGTGGAAGTGGAGACTGAAAGTACATCTCTGACATTTCCTCTTGTCCTTTTCCATTGTAGAGGAATTCTCTTCTAACTAATAGACTTGCTATCGAGTTATTCTCTTCGATGGATAGTCTTGGAGATTTTTCCACCTCACTTTCAATTTATTCATTGTTTTCCTTTTGAGACCTTTAGTTGTAAGATATGTGTGCATCTTGGGAGTTGGTTTGACTGTGGTTCTGTGAATTAACTATCTTTTCTGTTCCCAGATCACTGGCATTATGAAATTCATGCTCCTGTCCTATGCTATGTTGACTCCCAAGAAGAATTGGGGCTTGTTTGAGGCAATTTTGAGTTCATGACTTTGATACTGGTTCCCTTAAAACTAGGTTGATTGTGAATAGAAGGTTGCTTTTTCTGTGTTTCCTGTGGTACATTAGCACTGAGTTATGTTCTGAAGGTCTGGTGCTCTTATACAACTCTTGCATGAGTACTTCTCTGCTTAGATCAATTTATCATAGAAAGTAAGGCAACAAAAGGAAAGATGGTTTCTTAACTACTAGTTACCACTTCTGAAGCATGCTGTTAATTGATCGGGAAAGGCTTATCAATTCGCAACGTCTGAGTGTTGTTATTTCAAGACAGCTGGTCCACCGAATTTTTTCCAACTCTATATTAACTTGTCTACAACTTAGGTGATTTACTTCTAATATGATAACCTAGCATATGTAGGCCCTTGTTCACTTGATATATGCTTGGAACATTTGATTTTTAGATAGATGATTGAGAAAGGTATGATGCTGGAAAAATAATTGCGGTTTACATGACATGTATTCCATGAAGACATAATGAAGATCCAGGACAATTGACAGCTAAAAGTTTTAATCCAAGGTGAGGAGGAGTTTGATTTTTGTTGTTTGGAATTTATGGATTGCTACCATATCATACCTTTAGATGCATAGAAGATTGACAGTTTGAATAACAGTCAAGATTTTGTGGAATTTTAACGTGATTGGATAACAGGGAAGGATATGTATAATGAACCAAAAACACACTTCTTAGAGGACATGACAAGGAATTAAGTTATTTTTGTTGCCTTGAATGGAGCCCAATTGACCTGTAGCAGGATTGCGGGAGGGGTAGTGGTGTGTTAATGCGCTTCCATGTTATGTGGTCAGTGGTCACCTCTTTATTTTTCATAATTTTTTGTTTTTTGGGGTAATAATGGAGAGCACTGGCTCGAACCTAGGATATGCCCCTCCCAAACCTCATGCCTTCACCACCTAACCTAGAACTAGTTGGTCCTTTAATTCATGATCATGACTTTCCACTTAGAGGCAATAATTCATTAAGATAGATATGGAAGCTAATATTGGCAAGGGTCTCTGACGTCAAATACACAGGTGCCCAACTGAAATGTGAAGGATAGAGTCCCAATGTTCTTCCTGGTTACAGGTATCTAGTCGGGAGAATGAAGAAACCTGACTTGAGTTGTAGCAGTTTTGAAGTTTGATAACACTGTTTATCTGAGAATAAGTTTCGATAACGTTGTTGCTTTACTGAAATGAAACAGTGTCTCTGTCATTTTCCTTTCAGAAACTTCACCAGAACAAGCTTTATCCCAGCTCCTTTCAAGCAGCTTCTCTCTGGCCTCTTAAAGACCCTACGGATGCCAGCTAGCTAGCTGCCAATTCCATGCACTTGATCTGGTCCTCATGAACGAGGGTACGAGAAAAACATAGGCACCAAGTGCTACAGCATCCATGGGCTGGGATGGGACCTAGTCTTAATTGCACTTGTATGCTGATACATGGTGCGTGTAAAAAAGAGATTCGGAGTGAGGAGCAGTCTAGGTTGGCCAAACAAAAGAACCAGACAGCCATTTGAGGTAGGTAAGGAAAAGTTTTGCCTTGTTAAAGTGAACACGTTAGAGCCTTGTTTAGGATTGCAAACAAACCAGAGAATCTCAACACAAGTTGCTGCTCGCTAGCAATTTTAGGAAAATATAATTGAAGTGGACGATCCACCTACTGCTGGGTAGTGGCCCTAGGCTTGAACAGGAAACTCCCTGTTCTTCCCCATGAGGTGCAAGACATCCTGACAAGTACAATTCAGTTATTACTGTTGTTCATGACACTTAACCCTGAATTTGGTAGACATCGGTTATGATCATATTCAATTACTATTGCTGCAAATCTCATAAAGTTACCATAAAAGTTGTCGTCTTACGTTGGCAACGAACGTTCACGGGTTATCAGAAACAGTAATAGTAATTGTGGTTGGTATTGTAATGGCTATTATTGATGTGGTTTGAAAATAGTTATTTTATAAAAAGTATTTTTAATTGAGGTTGGTTTGGAAAAATATATATTTGGTTAAAACTATGATTGAAATTGAAGTTGAACAAAAAATAATTTAATGTGTTTGGTTAAGAATGTTTTTCATGTTATAAAATAACTAAAAAAAACGTATATTAATATTGATAGTTTTTAATTAAAATATTATACATTTAATTACTGTTATTACATCATGAAATAAACAATACTTTATATAAAATATTTTTTATTATTTTATTAAATTATTTACAATTCTATTATATATAAAATCTATCTCACAATAATTATAGTTTTCATGATTTAGAATTATAGTTTTCATGATTTACTGAATGTGAAACAAATTCATAAATATAATACGATGGTTGACATGCACCACCATATTTGATAGTTTTTTATTGTTCCATTCTTGCAACCCCTATCTAAAGCTGAAATCAATCACCACACACGGCGTCTCTCTTCACTGCCATCTCCTCCTTCCACTGTGTCCCTCTCTTGGCAGCACCTCCACTGGAACCAAAACCAACACTGCCATTAACCAACCCCATCATTAGTACTAGCCCTCACCTATTTACCTCCACGAATCAGCTCTCTTCCTCACAAACCCAGTAGCCTCTCACATCTTCCACTACCAACACATCTATAGTGAACCGACCTAATCATCAAACCACCACATAGCCAGCCCTATGTCTCCCTTACACAGACTCAAAAACCCATCTCACCTAGTCACCTAAAACCCATCTGCATCTCTGTTTCAAACCATCAACCCTTTAGATTCCCCTAAACGGTCAGCTCAGCATCCCCCATCGACCCAACGTGCACCAGCCCAATCGAAAGAACCTAGACCCAAACAACCATAGACCATCGCCACAACCTCCAACGCTCTCCAACAGCCCTTGTGGTTTTCTCATCTGGAAAAAAAGATCCACCCATACTCGAAGCACTGGTCAAGGAAGGAAGAGGAGAACAATTTTATACTATGTTTATAAACACAGTTGCAAGTTGGAAGAAACGTAGCATTGGGAATAGCATGCAATTTCTGCTTCAATAAAACTGAGTTTTCAACGCAAATAATGGTGGGGCCATGCATGAAAATTGCAACTCATTTGGTAACCTAACGATATATTGTAAGTATTAAATAAAAACGTTGCCATAAACGTTGAGCCAAACGTGCAGCTGTAAGTTGAGAACTTGGGTTTTGCTCATTGCTAGTGTTATTTCCCAGGAGGCCAGTCCTGTTTATTTATTCATTACTAATCTAATATGAAGGCACATTCCAAGCCCTTCAACCTCCCCTCCCTGCATTCCCTCCCTTCTCCCTAGCCCTCTCCGGGGATTATTGAGGTTAGTTAGGACATGCCAAAGCCTGTTTCACTTTCCCAGGAGCCCACCATCATTCCAGGTCCCACTCCCACCTTGTTCAAGGCATTAATCTTGTAAAATATAATTGACCTAGCTAGGAAAACTCATTTCACATGCAACCTATTACCAGATGTGTAGCTGTGAGAGCCTTTCCTGGTTCCGTCCCTTATCAGACCTCATACCTCCTCGTCTTTGCCTTTGTTTTTCTTGCTCTGTCTTTTTTGATTCATACAATCACACACACTGTAACTCTACGATAGAGCATGCCCATCTCCAGGGGCCCTAAAGTTTCAGTGTTCCCTGGACCATAGAAATGATGTATTGTCCACCTCACAATCCAATCCCAGAAACAACAACACCATTAGAACTAAACTAAACTATACAGACAGAGTATCATGCAAGGGGAAATTTCATTAATAAATTTTACTATATAACTGATGTTTTTCCTCGATTGTATGTACACATGGATGAAGGTGACATAACAATTCCTTGAGGATTTGAACATATACTACAACTATCAAGCCCCTACATTTCCCGAGAAAAATTAATTAACAAAAGGGACAGAAGCAAAGACTGACAACGAAACAGTGCTGAAACATTGAAGTCTGTAGCTTTAGGGGACCCTGAGATTTTAAAGCTCTACTCACCGAATTTGTTGAGTTAGGTGCCCTCCATTTGCTGCAATTAAACCTTTCTCTATGGGGGTTTGTTCTATGCTTGAACGAGCAGTCAATTAGGCACAAAACTTGGAACACCAGACAGCTAGTATTGCTTGGAAGAAATAATAATCGAAAGGTACCATGCCAATTAACTTGTTGTTGCACTTCCACAAGAACATTTGGATGCCAATTACATATCAACAATATCATCAGCCAAAGAAGAAATACAAAGAAAAGCTAGTAACAAAAGTGAAAGCAAGAGATTAGGAAGTAGTCCTTTATCATAACAATAGAGAGATTGAGCCTTCTAGCCAATATCACCACCAAACCCCGACACCATTTACCAAAAGCCAAGGAAGCAGAAGACGAAAAAGAAGAAGAAGAAGAGAGTTTTTTGCAATGATTGGACAGAAGAAATGATTTTTCTTGCGTATCCAGACCAGCTGCCACTCAAGCCTAAAACTCCCATTTGCTTAGCAAATATTCTCATGACAAAGGCCACACATGCCTCAGTGCCCCAAGTAAATACAGCACCAACATCCCTAACCATGTTCCACCCGCAGCAGAAGCAGCAGCAGCAGCAGCACCACCAACACCACCAGCAAAACCCTATCATTACATAAAGCGCAAAACCAATGAGCAAAAGTTTGGTATTTAAAACTTTACCACTACAAAAGAAGAAGGGTAAAAGAAAAAGAAAACAAAGAAAGTAAATTAAAGCAAGAAAAACAATTTGTGAGTGGATGCAAATGGCCAAAAAGAAGATGAAATCAGAGAAGAGTGACAACATGGACATGGGATTGGTTGTCTGTACGTTTTCTCTTCTAATTTCTTCTGTCCTCTGAGAAAAGCCCTTGACGGGTTCTCTTGTCCTATCTTAAAAAGATATAAAGAAGGAACGCGATGGTGCAAAGAAGCTGAAAACATGAGGGCTTTGCCTCGCGAGTACATCTACTTACTGGCTACAATAGTTAGCGAGAGTCTTGTCTAAAACATAATGTGGCCAAGAAGTAAAGAGAGTGGTGTGTGTTTTTTTTTTTTTGTACGGTTTTCAACATGGGATTCTTGGTTGTAGTAGCATGCACTTCTCTGCCTCAACACCCTCGATTCACTTCACTTCACTTGCTTGTATCAGAAGCCCAGATTAGCTAGATTTGCGCAAGCAATCTCTGTCCTCTTTCTTCCTTTTTCCATGCCTCCTCTATATCTTCTTTTCAAAGTTCCACTATTACCCTTCTCCATGTCGGGATCCATGACTTGAGCAAAGTAATTATTTTTTAATGCATCATCCCCCCCTAGTTTATTAAAGTTGTGTACAAATTATTTAAGACTAAGAGACTCCTGACCGAACAGGCACCAGGGTCGAGGTTAAATTTCTCGAGACAGCCACCGAAAATCTCCACAACGGTGCTTCTAGCTAGGCCTAACATTCGTTTGTGGATTCTAGGGAGTTACCTTAACCAGCTTCTCTTCTTCCATAGGGTCTAGAGAAATTATGGGGCCAAATGTAATCAGTACTGTACATGAATGGGGCTTTCAGCTTTGACCCGTTGGTCAAATATTGCTCCTACTTTTGGGTGGTCCACTTTCATGGCTGAAAGGCAGCTACCTCTTAATTCCACGGCTATTTTGTGAGAAGCAGCAGGGGTGCTTTGGTCATTTGGTCGAAGAATGGTAAAAGTACCCCGGATTTTACGTCTTCATGTTAACAGAAAGTGTCATGTGATGTGAATTGCCCTTTATGGAGGTCTTTTGCAGCCTTACTTGTAATGGTTGCCAAAAATATGCCTTAACCTTCTTCGGGGCAACGGGGAGGATAATAATACTAATAATAAAGAAACCCCGACCAAGCCCGTTTTGGTGCTTTGCAAGAAATGGCAACAGAGCGACCTGTGTGTAAACTTTAGTGCACTTTTGATCATTCGATTAGAAGTTCAGAGTGACAAGATTGCCCTTCAAGTATGTCCAAGTTCAATGATATTGGGAATCACAATACACTATAGTACAGCGCAGGAAGCTGGGGTGTCGGGGATCAAGCAGAACGGTGGATTTGGATGCATGAATGGTGATGGGATTAGGGTGCATCAGTAGTACAATGCACCTTCATATGGTACATTGAGTGTTTCTAAACCATCATAAACAGCAGGAGACAGAATGTCTGATGTAAAGCCAGACATCAGAGAAAGACCAAAGGATTTTTCAAGGGAAAATTGAGAGAGAGGGGGGGTGGGGGGGGGTGCCTCAAGAGAAAGTAGGGCAGTTCTTAAACCAAGACAAGGATTGATCATCAGGAATCTATCCTCATTAAAGAAAAACACAGCCAAACAAAAACAACAGATATATAAATATAACCCATTTTTTAGCGTTTAGAAATTGTTATAGCACAAAAGCAAAAGCAGATCATAAGAAGAAAAAAGAGAAGGAGACAAACGCAGCACAGAAAGAAAATAAATTTTGAAGGGTTTTCGAAATTGAAATTATTTGAAGTATATTTTTGAAGCATCTCCATGCAATAAGAAGACAGGATAATAAGAAGCTAAGATATCGATCGTTTTCAACCAAGGTATTCAAATATCATACTAGTACTCTATTTTTCTTGGCATTACTACTGTAACCACCTTGACGGAAGCAGAAACAGCTTATATTTACCAAATTTCTTCATTAAGCTTGCAAATGACAACCTAAAACATCCTTGCTCTTTTGAGAGAATGAGAAAGATCAGAGAGCTTAGTAGCTGTTTTTCCTGTTGAATGCAAGCAAATTCTGCTTCAGGAGCCCACTTCTTGATCTTTTATTGCTGAAACACGCAAGAGAAATGAGAGGGGCACAAGTGTATACGAGTAAGTGTGTGTGTTTGTTTATATATTCTTCATGACATTAATTTTGGTTGGAAAAAATATGCAAAAGATTCAGGATATCACGTGGAGGAAGAATTTATTGCAATAATTAACCAAAACTCTAAATCGTTTGAAGAATTCACTGTATCAATACACTCAGTTTACTGTAGATTGTTTTAGTGAATTTATCCTTTTATCCCTCGGTGGAAAAGTTGGAAGGCTGGGTGATGGGAGTATTTGTGTTTTTTACGCTGATTTATTGATTATTAAAAGATTGAATATGAATATTATTATCTTTACAGGTTATTTTGCACAATAAAAATATGTTTATGCCCCCAAGTTTAGTAGAATTTAAACTCGCTGAACAAGGATGTTTTAAACTTTGCTCAAACTTGAAAATCAAAAAAATATATCTTTGTTCGTATACAAGATAAAATAGTTTTTATGCATGCGGAGGAGGTATTTTAGTATTTTCATGAAGATTTATTTGTTATTTTTAAGGTTATGAGGGGGCTATTTAGTAATTTAATATTATTTTTTAATATTAAATTCTGTAAAGCTGTTAGTGTGTGTTGTCCATGGG
>Ga0325414_1002193_pt1 | contig 19568 bp, 8 predicted proteins | sample PopdelMetagenome_8_FD_206183 | JGI IMG/M metagenome (GOLD analysis project Ga0325414, IMG submission 206183) | Populus deltoides microbial communities from Bellville, Georgia, United States - Leaf-PdKOR-R3 | ecosystem: Host-associated > Plants > Phyllosphere > Phylloplane/Leaf | place: USA... | reverse complement strand
TTTTTTCTAAGGCTGTGTGACACGATCAAAAGATTGATATCTTATCCCAAGTGCAAGAGTATCGAAGTAATAAATAACCCGACAAGACTGGGGTCGTACCACATGGAGGTAAACTATATAAATTACAAATAATATATATATTTAATAAAACAAAGAGTTTATGAGAATTTTATGGGATGTTGATGTAAGGATTAAACAAAAATAAAACAATTATCAAGGTTAGAGGATTCACTAATGGTATTTCAAATAAGTATAGTATAAATTCTTTTTATTACTCAACTGGAAACCACACACAAGGAGGTTCCAATCGGATTATAAATTGTTAACATGATTATATTAGTTATTTTATTCGAATAATGCTAATACTTGTAAATGTTGTCAGGTATTCATGATGTTAATTTATGTTAACAACAAATCAAGTTCCTTTCATAACACAGGTGTCGGTTATACCATACAGTTGATTATGAAAAGATCAAGTATTTGTTGTACCAAGGGTTATACAATATAAATCTAGATTAATCATTTAACAAGCAAAGTATTAAGAGTGAATAAGATAACAAATACAAAACATGTTAGTATCAAACCTTAAAGTCCATGTTGAGTTTACACTATACTTATTCTTTCACCATTAGCGTAACATTTTCACCTTGACATAATGAACTTAGCTAAACATAATGAAGAAGAGAAACATAAATAAACAACATAAAAACATAAGTATAGTAAAGAAAATGAAAAGCATAAACAAGAGATTAAGAAAAATATAATATGAAATAAAACTTAAACGTTACAAAAATATAAAGAAAGAAATAAAGAGCATGATCTTAATTTGAAAACCAAGATGTCTAAATGCATGGCAAATGCCTTCCTTTATAGGCCAAAATTCAGAACTATTGATTTGATGACTAATTGTTGAGTGGGTGGCCACATCTTGACTTGGTGACAATCCTTATCTTATTGTCTGAACAAAATGTCATTGCTAACATCAGAATTTGAACAGATAGTCCCCATGAAAGTTCTGGAAAATTGTCTAAGCTTTCCAACAAAACAAGAATCGGCGTATTTGGACATCTAGAACTCGAGATATGGGCTAAACAGTGTCTAGGCTGCAGGACAGATTTTGACCTCTCTATTGTTGCTACCATTTGAACTCGAAAATGACACTTTTAAATATTGGACTCTCCATGAAAGTTTTAGGTCTATGTCTTAGCTTTCCATACATATAAACCAGGCCTAAATCCAAGTTCTATAGCTCCAGTTACGATCCAATAACTGAATAGTGGTCCAGTTTGGACTGAACCAGCATATCTTTTCTAAGCTTAACCCTTTCTTTGTCTTCTCAATTTCAATAGTTAAACTCATCAATCAATCATTTGATTTATGTGATAGACATGCATTTAAGATGAATATTTACCATAAATTAAAGGTATCTTATATTATTAGACATGTTATTATAAAACATGCTCTAGTTAAAGAGTTATTGATACTTCAAGTGCAAAATGATGATATAAAACCTTAATAAAAATGCATTTTTAAGTATTAATCACTATGTCCTACAAACTTTTGCTATCTTTTAAAAAGGGCTCTATCTAAATTTATAGATAAGACTCTACATGAGATATAGAATGGTAGAAGACCAATTTTATCATACTTAAAGATTTAAGATGTAATGTTTACGTGAAGCGTGTTGTATCTAAAAAGTCAGAGGCTAAGTCGAATAAATTTAACTTTATGGGATGTTAAAAAAAACTATTGGGTATTATTCCTATTATTTTGTTGAGCAAAAATGTGTCTCAAAATATGCTACATTTTTAGAGAAAGAATTTGTTCTTGAAATGAGTAATGAGAGGAAAATAAAACTTAAAGAAGTTCAAAAATCATAAATTAACATCCAAATAAAACTTGAGCTTTGGGCTATAACATTGGATATTCAGCCTAAGGCTCAAGAAACATAAAAACTTTATAGATTTGGTAGGACGTGTCATGCACCAATGAGATATGGACTTCTCATGAAAGTTAAAAATGATGAGTTGTTTATACTTGTTGAGCGTAATAATTACATGGAAACAATATTCAATGTTGATTTTAAGAAATGGCTTGAGGCCTTGAAATCTGAAATGAATTTCATATATATCAACCAGGTATGGACCTTAATTGATCTACCTGAAAGGAAAAAATTCATTTGACGTAAATGATCTTTAAGAGAAAGACTGACATGGATAGCAATTTACAAATGTAGAAAGCTAGATTATCTGTTAAAGGTTACAGACAAAGACAGATAGATTGAATTTGATAAAAACTTCTTGCTAGTAACTATATTAAATTCCATAAGGATTTTGCTTGTTATAGTTGTATACCATGATTATGAGATTTGACAAATAGATATCAAAACTTTATTCCTAAATATGAATCTTTAAGAAGATGTATATATAACACAACCTTAAAGTTTTGAATTTAAGAAATTCTCCAATAAATTATACAAGTTATAAAAATCCATTTATAGAATTAAACAAGCTTCAAGAAATTAGAATATTCATTTTGATGAGATGATTAAATAGTTTGATTTTATCAAAAATATAGATGAATCTTATGTTTATAAAAATATTAAAATGAGTGAAGTCATTTTTCTAATATTATATGTAGACGACATATCATTAATAGAAAATGATATTTCTTTACTCTAGTTAGTAAGTATTTAGTTATCCAATAATTTCTCAATGAAAGATATGAGTAAGGGTGAGCAAAAAAACAGAAAAATCGATTAAACTGAGAAAACCAGAAAAACCAAACTGTGAAAAAAAACCGAATAGAATTTTAAAAAAACCGACCGGTTTGGTTTCGGTTTTATAAGCCTAAAATAAAAAAACCGAATCGAACCCAAACTAAAAAAAACTAAGCCAAACAGGAAAAAAACCGAGCCAAACCGAAAAAATTGAGTCAAGCTGAAAAAAACGAGCTAAACGAAAAAACTAAACCAAATTGGAAAAAAAACCGAGCAAAATCGGAAAAAACCAATCTAAACCAAAAAAACTGAGTCAAACCAGTTTTTATTCTAAAATAACTTGAACCAAAACGAAACCGGTCGGTTTAAATCGATTTTTTTTAATCGGTTTGGTTACTTTTTTTTATAAAAACCGAACCGAACAAAAAATGATCACCCCTAGATATGAGAGAAGTAACCTATATACCAAGAATAGAGATCTATAGAGATAGATCAAAAAGGTTGCTTGAATTGTCATAATACACATCTATAAAAAATATACTAAAATGGTTTAGCATTGAAGAATTTACAAGAGGATACTTACATATTTCACATATGATACATCTCTCTAAATATATGTGTCTTAAAACACAAATTGAGAGAGAGATAATGAAAATGATTTCATACACTTTGGTAATGTTATGTACAAAACCATTTGCATCTTATGTTTTAAGGATAACGAGTAGATACAAATCTAATTTAGGTGAGAGCCACTAGAAGATAATTAAAAATATTTTTAAGTACTTAAAAAGAATTAAGAATGTTGTTTTAGTATATGAAGGTGATGAATTAGTAGTTCATGATTACTTGGATACTAGTTTTCAGTTAGATAATGAAAATAAAATAAAATAAATTCATTCTTGTTATATTTTACTCTAAATAATGGTGTTATGAGTTGGAAGAGTTCTAAATAAGAGATCAAAGTAGACTCTACAACTAAAGATAAGTAATACCTCTGTGTTTGAGGGGACAAAACAGGTTGTTTGGATCAAAAAGCTCATTATTGAACTAGGTGCGGTTCCTAGTATTGTTGATCTAGTAGCCAAGTACTATGATAATAATGGAGTCATTATACAAGTAAAGAAAACAAGGTCTTATAAATGATCCAAAAATATGCTTAGATAATTCTATTTAATTAGAGAATCATAAAAAAAAAAATCTAAAGATAAAGCAGTACCAACTAGAGAGAATCTTGTAGATCCTCTTACCAAGCCACTATCCTAGTAAAAACATTATTGTCAAGCAAAGCGATATGATTTTTGATACATGAGTAATTGATTTTAGTGCAAGTGAAGAGATCATTTGTGTCTATAGGAAGGGTCACGTGATGGTTGTTTAAGTGATTATTAAACTTGAAATCACTAAGTTATTTCATACAGGAAATGTTATGCTTTAATCCCATTATATGTTGTCCTAATCAAGGGTAAAAAAACGAGCAGATATTAGATATAATATGAACTATATGAATGTATTTAAGCAATTAAGAGAATATCCATCACTCTATATGAATTAAAAAAAAATGTTTAAATCCTTGATCAAGATGGAATGAGATTTAAAAAAAGTTTGAACTCTTATTCAAATAGTTAATGTTTATGGTGTTGAGAACAAACATAATTTGACATAGTAGACACACTTCATATTATAATATTTAAAATTAAAATATTGTTGATGAAAAAATAATAATTACAATGAGAAACTAGTCACTAAAAGGTTAAGTCAAATCACTTATGACTTTTCTAATATTTAAGAGATCATGATAGGTTGCTAGACATTGTACTTGATCTTTAAATATAAATCAATTAATTATTAAATTGATAATAAATTAGTTTGTTTAATTTATTCAATCCTATTTCATTTAAAATTGTAATTTATGTTTGGGTCAACTTATTAGGAAATCTAATAGGCACACGCATAAGAACCAGTGGTCAGAAATTAAACTGAGATGATTATCAAGTGTGACTTGATTGTAAATAAGTTTTAGAAATTAAAAACTAAATTGTAATTTATACAAGGAACTAAAATTCTAGACTTAGAAAAATCAAGTTGGTACTTAATTGAATAAATTTCTAAAATTATCCTGAAATGATATATGTTAAATTATTCAGGGGATAAATTGGTATTTAGCCATTTATATGATTTCCAGGTTTCTCTATAAATAGAATGTTATACATTTTATTTTATGTATATAGAACAATATAATACACAGAACACTTGGAAAACACAAAAGAAAAGAGTTATTACTTAAAGGTGTATCAATCCCTTTCTCCTAAAAGGGTTTATGAGATTTCTCACTGGTGGTTCGTGTGGATTACCATTAGAAGATAAACATTTGGACGACTTGTGGTTTATGACAACCAAGTCTTGAAGCAATTATTTAAATCTAAAAGAACATTTGATCTGTAAGTAATTTTCGTATAAATCTTAAATAACTTTAAATTTGTCTAATGGGATATTGGGACCCCTAGTTTTTTTTAAAAACAATTTATTATTTTTGTTACGTGTACATATTTCAAAAAACCCAACATGTTTTTCATCTATAGTTGGTCGATAAAAGAAACTTAGTTTCGGCTTTATGTGAGATAAGATTACCATGAAGCTAAGTGGTGAAAATGAGAAACATCTTTCTAAGACAGGGAAGGAAGTTCTTATCAAATCAATGGTTTGGTCAATACCAATATACACATTGAGTTTTTTTTTTTTTCATCGGCTATTTTTTTTAAAAAAATTGACACATTAACAAGGAAATTCTAATAAACTAATTCTAACTAGGGTCATGGAATTCTGTAATTAGCTTAGGATTAAGTGTACATGATTTAAAAATATAGAGCTTTAAGCTTTCAGAGTATACCTCACTTTAACCTAGCTTTTCTTGCCAAGCAAGGTTGGATGTTACTCACAATATATAAATCTTTTCTTTTTAAAATGCATAAAGCCATGTATTATCCAATAAATAATTCTCGTAAGCAATTTTGAATCCTAGACCAAACTATGCTTAGATAAGTATACTAATGAGTTTATTGATGTTAAACAACGAATGAATGTTAATCATTGCTAATACGGTTAATGTGACAATTATTTAGGATTATTTAGAAATGCGTTTCAACCTGCATTTCTAAAAATTTTAAAATATGTTTTTTGAAATTAATATTTTTATAGTGTTTTAGGATTATTTTAATATGCTGATATAAAAAATAATTTTTTTAAAAAATTATTATTTTAATATAATTTTTAGTAAAAAATACTTTAAAAAATAATTACAACTATATTCCCAAACACACTTTTATTTGATAGGCTATAACTCGAATTTTTCAAATGCATATAGGTGATCTTATTGATGATGAGAGGTTGTTGGCTTACAACAACTACGCAATGGATTTTTATATAAATAAGAGTTTTAAGTTGATTTAAAATAATATATAATGTAACATAAATGAATATGCATCAATTATAATTTTTTTTTATTAATTTCAAAATTTTGCAAAATAGAAGGGGTCACAAAAAATATAGCTAAGTATTTTTTTTTTTAATTTAACTAAATCAATACATATATGAAGGTTTAGACTATGTTTATTTTCACGATTCAACCATGTTTTAAAAAAAAATGAATTTTGTTTTGCTCCAAATTGATTTTTTTGGGTGTTTTTGGATTTTGATATGTTAGTGTTAAAAATAAATTTTAAAAAATTAAAAAAATTATTTTAATATATTTTTAAATAAAAAATATTTTAAAAAATAATTATTATTATAATACTAAACACTACCTTAATATTTTAGGATGTCGTAACTAAAGTGTTTTTGAGATTTTCTTTTTTAATTGGTTAGGTGACTAAATCCGATCTAGTAGTTTACGGTCTGAGAATAGTTTTGATATTTTTTAAAATTTAAATATTGTGTTGAAATAACTAAATTGTTTTACTAGATATAAAATATATATTTATCAAATATTAATGATATAATTATGTAGGTTTAGGAAAATTAATAAAACTAGAAAAACAATAAAAAAATTATTTAGATGATTTGAAAAATCAAAACTTTTAGTTTAATGTGAAATAATATTTAGGTGATATTTGACATTGTTTTTCAACTGTATTTTTTTTTAAAATTAATTTTATTTTAGTTTAAATAATTTTTTTAATGTTTTTAAATTTTTTTAATATATTAATATTAAAAATAATTTTTTAATATATTTTTAAATTAAAAATACTTTAAAAAATATAATCATATTCTTAAACCATGGGGCTTTTAATATATATATAAATGGTTTTCTTAAAGGGTACGTGAGTAATTCCTCCAAGCCATAGACGCTAAGCAAGATACACACACCGATAAATCACTAACGATCTTTACCTAACCCTGACGACCTCCACAAAAAAATTCTCTCTTGTCACACGATACATCCCATCTATAAATCCCAAACAGGCCACACACCAAAAAAAAACACAAAAATTTCCGGGAAAATCTTTCTTCCACTTTCTAGACATCCAAGCAAACAAAGCAGAGAAGAAGCAAAACCCCGGAAACTCCCGAAATCTCTCTGACAGATAGATGTCAACGTCCGGGCAGCCACAATTCCGATACACACAAACACCATCAAAGGTTTTGCATCTGCGAAACCTTCCATGGGAGTGCACAGAAGAAGAGCTTATCGAGCTCTGTGAACCTTTCGGAAAGATCGTCAACACTAAGTGCAATGTCGGCAACAATCGCAACCAAGCCTTCGTTGAATTCGTAAGTGATTTTCCTTTAATCTTTTGGTTACGTTTCAATCGAATATGTAAAATTAGGTTAAAATGGTTGTAAATCTCAGGCAGAACAAAATCAGGCAATACAAATGGTATCGTATTATGCGTCGTCGTCGGAGCCAGCGCAGGTTCGGGGTAAAACGGTGTATATTCAATATTCGAATAGACATGAAATTGTGAACAATAAGAGTCCAGGTGATAATCCTGGAAATGTATTGCTGGTTACCATTGAGGGTGTTGAAGCTGGTGATGTCAGCATCGATGTCATTCACTTGGTAATTACTTTTCTATCTTTCTTTTTTCTTTTTAATTTTTTTTTCAACTTTTCTTTTCCTTTTGATATATTTCAATTTCAATTTGTTTAAATGTGTTGAAATCATGATAATAAGTTTTTTTTTCCTTTCCTTTTGGGGGTGGTGGAGCTTCAAGATTGTTGATTAGTTATTGCCATGTAGTCCTACCTGAGGCTAGTGGTTGTGGAAATGGTTTCTAGATAATGGAGGCATTGTGAATCTGTATGTGGGTTCACTAGTCCTTTGCTAGTGACAACAAGTTTCTGACTATATAATGCAATGAAAAAGAAGATATCATTGTCTTGTCTATCTCCTTTTCTTTTCAGTGCAATTTTTTTCAATAGCTGAGGAAAAAGTTTAACGTTAATTTTATTCACTGTAATTATGCTAGTTATGTTATGTATCATACTTAACATGCAGATTATGGGTACTTGTCTAACGACCTTGTGTTTAGTTTTGAAAATTTTATATATCTTAAAATTGGTATTCTCAATGCTTTGGTTTGAGTTGACTTTCTACTTTTTAATTGGACAATTTAGGTTATAGATTTGGTGAAAGATGCTTCTCATTGTTTTATTACTTTTTACGTAGAAATAATGCCATGATTGGATTATGTAGTAAATAATGTGTTAATTTTAATTCAAGTCAGTTGAATCACAGATGATGGTGCCTCTTATTTAGATTCATTTGTTGGAGACAGTTTGGAAATATTATCATACGTCATTCTCCTTTCTAAGGTCTATCTTGACGCATTCATGTACAGGTGTCATTCTGCACTTATTTCTTAAATATTTGGAAATTTTGTTGTGCCTTTTCATCAATGATTGGGGTAGTCCCAAATGGTGTATAGTTGAAATTCTCATTCTATCATCTTTATAGAATCTAATGTATGTGTCATTGAAACCTGTCGCAGGTGTTTTCTGCTTTTGGCTATGTGCACAAAATTGCTACTTTTGAAAAGGCTGCTGGTTTCCAGGTTAGGTTTCAAATATGCTTTTGTTCTTTCTGAGACTGCACTTTTTTTTTTCTGTATTAGTATCAATTTTTCCTAATATCTTGGCAGGCATTAATTCAATTCACTGATGCTGAAACTGCATCTTCAGCGAGAAATGCCTTGGATGGGAGAAGTATACCCAGGCACACACTTCTTTCCTTTCCTAACCTTTACAACACCCCCTATTTTTTCATTGTCATTTCTTTGGGGGAATTTTCTGTTAGTATGGTGAGTGTTGTTAATTTGTGACGTTGAGGTATTATGTTTAAAAAATTCAGGTACCTGCTTCCAGAGCATGTTGGTTCCTGCAACTTACGCATTTCATATTCTGCACATACTGATCTCAATATCAAGTTCCAGTCCCATAGGAGCAGGTAATAAAATGGTCCCAATTTCTAAAAGTTCAAATACTTGTATGTTTTCTTACTGTTCTTTTTTCTTATGCTTGTTGCTCAAAATCATTCATCACTTCTCTTGTACATCATCAATTTTGGAATTTGAGGCCTTGCTAATTGGTGTATGCTTTTTCATCTAGTGGGTTAGGGAAGCCTCATAGCCAAAACACAGATGTATGGTCATAGTGGCTTAGTAATTTCTTTCATCTTTAGATAGTAGCTTATTGCATTTGCACTTGCGATTGTGGTTAGAATGTTCTGTGTATGATTGCTGAATTTTATCAAATGAAAAAATCGCCTTTTCATACAATCATTGTTCAATTTGTTATAGCAGTATATTGCATTTGCACCTGCCATTGTACTCCTCTTTGCCAATTTTGTTTTCTGGTGTCTGCTGTAAAAGTTTGTTTATTTCTAAGCATGTTAATGTTAAGTTTGTTTCTTTATAGGCTTGGAGTGGAATATTAACTTGCATGTTATAATTGTTCGTGCTGAATTTTAGCAAGCTGCAATTTTGGGGGTTTCTTTTGTAGCCGCTGTATTTCTACAAACCATCTAACAAGAAGTCCAAACAAAACCTTAACAATCAATTAGCTGAGCAATTTCTTGTCTTTCCTGTGTCATTTTTTTGATGATATTGCAAAGTTCATCTTTAAGTAAATGTGGATTTTTTCAAATACTACCTGGGTGAGGGGGAGCAGAGTTGTGAACCTTCTATCTGGCAGAGGATTGCAAAAGCAAGCCAATAGATTTCACAAAAGTTTTACACATTTTTCCATGACTGTACTTATTCATGCATGATTATGTCTTGTTCACTTGTCAATCATTTGAATCTTTCTTTTGTGATGTTCCTTTTTACACAGCTTCTGAAATTCAAGCATCAATAATGTCATAGATAGTGTTGTATGACATTTTATTCTTTGAATTTTGCAGAGACTATACAAATCCGTATCTTCCTGTGAATCCTACTGCAATTGACGGACCTGTTCAGGTGAGTCATGACCGATTACCTTCTGTATTGCATTACTGAATCTTCACCAATGAACTGTTTTCTCCAGTCTACTGTAGGTGCTGATGGGAAAAAGAAAGAGCCTGAGAGCAATGTACTTCTTGCATCAATTGAGAACATGCAGTATGCTGTCACCGTGGATGTTCTTCACACGGTGAGGAACTCCTAATTGCTTAAATGTTTCCGATTTTTATTTTGAATGAGTTTTGCTCATATAGTGCTCCGGCTGTTCAATTCAGGTATTTTCTGGATTTGGTACTGTCCAGAAGATTGCTATATTTGAGAAAAATGGTGGAACACAGGCACTAATTCAGTACCCAGGTATGCTTCCTTCTGTCATGACTGATTGTTTACAAATCTAGCATGCGAGTCATGTTTATTACGTTGACTACCTACATCGTGTTGAAAGCCTTTTGAGCAACACAGTTCTTTAGGTTTCAGATTATCTGATCATATAATATTCATTTTGTTAGACTTTGAACTTTGTATGGATCTTCTTTTTCTCTTTTTTCTTAACCATTTCCCCCCCTGTTTTAGGTATGGATATAGAAGGATTTAGTCATTCCAGAATTTCCTTTCCCTGCTTAAAGAGGTCCTATACCAAAGTTGTTGGGGTTGGCTGAACGAATCTTGTTTGTCTATCTCATCCTATTTAAGCTATACCAATTTTTTTTTAATAGTTACAATCACCTCTGGTCTACTTTTAAATGTTATGTCATACTACCAAATTACAACTGGTCACAAAATCACCTTTTGTTACTGTGAGTTAATGTTTATGTTTTTTTGAAACTGATTAATATCACCATTGTGACTAGGTTCATTTTTAACATTACTTCAACCATTTGTGATCCTTTTTAGAGGTGGCTATAGGTTGGGTTGGAGTTGGATTTTCCTCCACCTGCCTCCAACCCGGCATATCTAAATCGATCACCCGCCTCTATCTCCAATCCGGTTGGATTGGGCTGGGTGGAGGATTTTCTCCACTCGGTGGGTATCCAACCCAATGTGGATGTTTTTACATTTTAAAATCAATTAAAAAAACTAAAACTAAAAAGAAAATTACATTTCCATCCACGAATCACTAAGCTATAAAATAGAGTCTAAACTTCTAATCCATGCATGAGACCATAAAAATCCTTCATGAATCATAATATAAAAATCCATGCATCATATTGAAAAATAACATTTTAAAAACTAGACGGGGGCTGGTTGGGTGATGGATTAGGTTAACCTCTCATTCGCCGTCATATCTGACTGGTCAAACCAGATCAGGTTTTACCCACCTCTGGTTTGACTCTGGTCAAATCCAATAAAAATCTAATCCAATTGGATTGGATCAGATCAGATGACACTAGATACCTGACAGATCAGGTGAAATTGCCATTCCTATCCTCTTTGCTTACATATTGGCCAGGTTTTTAACAATGCACATGCTTTATTTGTGAGATAGGATTTAAGCAGCAATAGTGTCTTCATTGTTTTCCAGATGTTGCGACTGCAGCAGTAGCCAAAGAAACTCTGGAGGGACACTGCATTTATGATGGTGGCTATTGTAAGCTTCATCTATCATACTCTCGTCATACTGATCTCAATGTAAAGGTATATATATGTGCTTTTGAGTTAATGTCATGAGAAAAAATAAAAAGAAAAATAAAAGAGACGCTGATAGAGGAAAAAGTGCATCTGTTCTTGATCGAAAAAGATTTGGTCCTTAAAATGTATGCTTCTTGACACTTGATTGCCCTCTCTTGAATACAATCCTCTTCTTCTTTTTTTCTTTTTATTTTTGTTTTAATTTATCTAGAGATTCTGACTGGTTGCTTTTTTTGGTAGGCCTTTAGTGATAAAAGTAGAGATTACACCATCCCGGATGCAAGTTTTCTCACAGCACAAGCTCCTGGCCTCCACACTGCTCCCACAACTTGGCAGAATCCTCAAGCTGGTTCAATGTACCTTGGGAGTAACTATGCCACCACAGCTGCTGCTCCTGCTCAAGTTCCTCCTGGGCAAGTGGCAGCTTGGGATCTGAGTATGCAGGCGGGTGGACCAGGCTATGCATCAGTTCGCGGTATGTATCCTGGTCAAACATATCCAACACCCCCAGCATATGCTTCCTCAGCACTACCTCCAGGTTCCTCTCCCCATTCATATAGCAGCCCGATTTCTCCTGGTGTGGCCTCCATGGGAATGACTCACCCAGGGGTGCAGCCAAACATGCGACCTGGTGGGGCTTCACCCCCTGGTCAGACTCCATATTATGGTCGATGATGAGGTATCTTCCTTTTTTTTGCCTTCCAGCAGAAACAAGTTTCTGACAAAGATGATAATTTGATATGCTGTGGGTTCACCTATCTTGTGAGGCTTTGATGTTTCATTCAAAAGGAAAAAAAAAAGTTTTTAACTATTTCTACATGTCTTTATTTCCTGTTGTTTTGGAATACATTGCTGGATGGAATCTCTGTTCTCAGTCCTTATCAATGTTGTAAGCTTGTGAACTTGCTCCAGCTTTATTTAGTGCAGCATCAATGTAGAAAACTACTTTAAGCTTTATATCCACAGCCTTTTTTAACATAGTTCTTATGTTAAGATTCCTCTTCTGGTTATTTAGCACTCTAAACTTGTTGCGATCTCTAGCCATGTGCATGCTAACAGTTCATATGAAAAAAAAAAAAAAAATTGCTGGCATTAACCTTTTATGTTGAAGGGCCTGCTTCTTTAAGACGTTATCTTCATTGCATTCTTTTGTATTAAGCAAATGACTGGTTTATCTTTAATCGTGGGTGCGGTGGTATGTGATGTTGTTGAACTCAGTAGGGCAATCTTTTAGCAAATGAGGATTTTCTTCCTTTTGATTTTTTCTTTAGAAAGTGAAACTGTGATATTTTCTTTCATCTCTTAGATGATGGATAGGAATTTTGTTAAATTCTCGACCCAGTTTTATTAACAAGATCTTGACATCAAATAATTAGTTACAACAAATTAATATTATTATAAGAAAAAAAAGAATGAAGAATACTAAATAATAAAAGAAAAGAACTTGATTTAACAGGTAAGAATGAAGCCAATGCTGGTGGCTCAGGAAGTTAATCAGAATAGGCTTCTGTTGGTGCGACTGAGCTTCCTTTTATTCTCCCACTCAGCACAGGTATTTTTCATTTGTGGGAAGCAATTGAAAGTGAAAGCTACTTTTTTTACCAGCTACTAGTCTATATACTCAAGGCAGTCATCTTCAATGATCGGTCCAGCTGCAACATGTTGTGTTGCAAGCAAGGTTGGTCCCTTGGTCCTTGATCTAGGATCTAGATAGCCGTTGCATTTCCATCTTAAGAGTTAGTACATTTTGTTAGTGGATCCAGATGACCTAATGAGTTTGTGGGGAAGCCTTTCTCCAACACTGCAGTTAATGCTCAAATTGATACCTCAGTTTTATAATTGGCCTACCATGCCTTAAAAGCCCTTGTTGGGTAGGGTTCATTTTTCGCTGTTCCCATGTGGTAAACTTGTGGGTGTGTAATTCACTCCCAAGTTTGTAGTAGCCAAGTTCATTAAAGTCAATGAAGCCCAGTCATTTAGGCTTGGCCTGCAGAAGAATTTGATCTCCCCTACCAAAGGATAGATAGGCAAGAGACAACAACTTATTTCGGATGCAACGAAAATTGGACGATGGAAATGGCAACTAGCTGATCTATAATTCACCCCTCACTCGAGACAAACAAAATCAAAACACAACTTGTTCATCGTCCATGTCTACAAAATCTAAGCAATTGGTTGATTTGGGTTCCTATGTCCTCCAAATGCTTTGTTAATTGTTTGTGGACTTGTCGTGAGGAAACAAGTCATTTTAATTTGTAAAGGGTACATCAACGGTGGTGTGTAAAGCTGGAATATTTTGACACATTTCCTTTTTTTTTTAAAATCATATCTCTTTCCTTGTCACTTCAAATCATCCGGCCCTCTTCTACTTTTCTTACAGTAGTTTTGACTTTTGCAATGAACTTTCACTGAAACTGGCAGAGGAAATTAGTGAATTTAGCTTTTTGTACGAGTTGCTAATTGACTTGTGTTTCAATATGGTTCGTATATTTTGTTATAATAAAAAATCAGATACACATGCTTTTCAAACATGTTTATATATATATATATATATTAAAAAAATTATAAGTGTAAATTAAAAAACCTATAAAAACATCTAATTAAATAAATTGATAATTATCTATGTAAATAAATGAAAACAAATATTAACGAAAACTAAAAATAAAATTCAAAAAATTAATTTTATTAACTATCAAAATATATGGTCTCGCAACATGGATATTTACTCGGTTATGTTTATTAAAAATTTATTTTTTTATTCAATTGAACAATAATAAAAATAACCACAAAAAAAATTGATTGAATAAAAAAAAGAAAAAAAATATAATGCAAGATTGCATATATGAAAAATATTATCTAACAATAAATACTTTGTATTTTTTTAAAATGATGTTCATCTATGTAAAGACATTAAATATCATAGAGGAAAGATATTAATTGAAACATAAACTAAAAAAATATTGAAAAAAAGACATTAAAAAAAGTATCAATTAAAATAAAAACCAAAATTAGAATAATAATAATTAAAAAAATGATAGTCTAGTGCTACAAATGTGTTTAAAAGAAATAGGAAAAGCAAACAACTCGAGTTAAAGCCCTGATCAGGTTTAATAAGTTGATCTTATTTTCATTAGACGATAACAAAAATAGGTAATGATAGTAAATAGACAAATGTTTTATAAAAATAAAAGACCATGATAACTTGAAAAAAAAACCTTGGGAGTACAAAATTGGATTAAAAAAAGAAAAAAAATTTGAGTCAACACGAGTTAGCATGATATACATGTAACCTGAATAATAAGAAGCGAGCCAACCCGGATTAACTCACAAAACCCGTGGCTTAGATCATGAGACTGAAATAACCTGATAAAAAAGAAATTAAAGGAAACCACAAAGCCAATCTAAAAAATATATAATTTCAAATGATGAAATCGGAAAAGAAAATAAACAAAGAAAAAAAAAATGTCGACCCGTATTAGCTTTTCAAACTCGTGATCTAGATAAACTAGAAGCACCATAAATGAAATAACTATGAAGCATAATCCATAGCAAATCAAATGTTGAAGGATGAAATTAAAAAAAACAAATCAATTATAATAAATGATCTAAAATAAAAAGATTGTAATTAAAAAAATGAGGGTGAAAATAAAAATAAAAAACAAATTAGAGGGAAACCTATAAATTTTTATTGGAGGGTTAAATTAAAAAGAAAAATAAAAAGAATGAAGATCAAAATAGAAAAGATAATATACCATAAACTTGGATTTAATGATGAAATTGAAAAATAGTAAAACTTTTAGAGAAGGGCCAAATATATATATATATATATGACAAATTGTAATTAAAGGACTAAATTGAAAACAAATAAAATTTTTATAAAAAGGCCAAGAAAAAAAATAAAAAATCAAAAGAATAGGAATTGAAGTCAAAATATAAAAAGAAAGAGGACTAAAAGTAATTTTTAGGAGATAAGAGAGGAAAAAAAAAAGGTTTACTAGCGACAACTACCCCATTGCCGCACTAGTATTAAAAGTACATGAATGCACTTCCATCGACATGGTGGAAAGGTAGGTTTGACCATTAGAAGGTGACATATACGTTGTCCAAATAGCAGGGGCGTCTCTCACGCATTGGCATGTGAAGAGCATATGTTAACAATTTTTTGAATATTTATATGAATTATTTAAAACAAAAGGATTAAATACCCTCTATTAGTATGGAATTAACAATAAAACCACTATGAAAGGATGAAAAATCTCATGGCGTATGGCTTACATTTTTTCTTAAATCCAAGAGTAAACATTTTTTTTAAAATAAAAAGATAAAAATGCCCTCAGTTAACATTCTAATTTTTTTTTTACTTTAAAGGTATTTTAGTCATTTTACTATTTAAAAAAGTTGAAAAGATGCATATATCTCTGGACATTCCTTTAATGACTAACGGGTCATGTGAAAAGATTAAAAAACCCCTAGCCTAAATGCTTTTTAATTTTTATTTTAAGGGAAAAAAATGTAATACTACTGTAGTAATGAATAGTTTTTCATGTTTGTGGATGCAATGATTTCCTTAAGTGTTTTAGAGTTTTGTTAATATATACATTTTAGCTTTTTAATGTATGTATGTCTTAGACTGATTATTTCTCAACTTAAATATGTGTTCGGTTGAGTTTTAAGTTCTCTGATCCCTTTTTATTTTGTGTTACTGCTTGTCATAGATGGGCATGGCATGCAGTTTGTGTTCGTCTCCTAGGTTTTTTCTTAAAAAAATATTTTATCTTAACATATAAATTTCCATCATGTAAGTTCCTGAAAATAGGTGTTTCTTTATATTTGGTAATGTGTTGCAAGGTGCTTTTCAATTAAAAATACATTATAATAGTTTTTTATTTTATTTTTTACATCGACATTGCAAAATAATAAAAAAACACTTAAAAAGTACCAATAAGAACTTTAAAAGTATCAATTTAATGCATTTATAAAGTATCATGTTAATTAATTAATTAATTAAAGTATGCATTGACAAAATAATCAATAAGCACTTAAAAAGTATCAATTAATTAAGACATGTCTTTTTAATAATAATTTGAGGTAATTAAAATAATTATTTGCAATATGAAATAATTTAAACTCAAGAGAAAAAAAATGCATTTCTCAGAACAAGATACTCTTTTACTTATTCATTAATGTTTTTGATGAAAAATATATTTTTTATTAGAAGCATGATTTTTAAAATAAAAAATTATCATTCAATGTTTAATACCAGCATGTCTATTCGATATTATACATATACCAATACGGTCACCTATAATAAGACGTTGAATACGTAGTAAAAATCATCTCTATTTGATATTATTTTCTTATTCAACTAAAGCATAAGCCGAAGAAAAAATCCTTTTGTTTGTATTAAAAGCAACTATAATCAACAATGTATTAAAAGCAACTATAATCAACAACTTTTCACTGAACCTTTCATATAGATGAGTGCCATCCACATTTATAATTGACCTACAAGACTTGAACCTCTCAATTGTAGGATAAAATGCCTATAAAAATATACCAAAAACAATGTTTTACTATCAAGCTATCCATTATGTTTCTACTCAATAATTGTCCCAAGATTTGATTCTTGTAAAGCAAAAAACAATCGAGTTAACATTTCAAATGAGTCTTCATGTGTTCTAAAAAGTTCATCAAATATCTTTTGTTTTGTAGCTCATGCTTTATAGTAAGAAATTTTAAACTTATAATGCAATTTGATTTCTTATTGTATGCTGGAAACAATATAAGTAAGGTTATCTTGAATAAGAGTTGAAACTGGTAATGTAATAAATTTTGTATCAAGTTGATGATGGTCTTTTTTATGCATATATTGATATTTGTGTCTTTACCTTTCAACTTTGTTATCTCAAAGAAATCTGATCTTTGTATGATATCCCTCATAAAAGTACCATTGACATTCAAGTACATGAACACATTGTAATTGAACAAAGTTTGGTTTGAACATTAAACTTAATATTCAAGTGAATGTGCAATGTGTCATTGATTAACAACATTCACCACATCATTTTTAGTTTTGAAAGTTCATCCAACTACCAAACCACCACTACTAGCTGATTTTATACAATAAATAGACCAATCATTATAAATTATGTCATCAACTCTGATATCATAACCAAATTCTAGAACAAAAGGCTTCATCATCGTCGTCATCATCATCTAATGTTTCAACTAAAACCACGACACCTTCATCTTCATTATTACTAGGTTTGGAGGAGTCATACCTAAGTTGATCACAATATGAGTTTTTTATTCTATTTTCATCGTAAATTCCCATAACCCTATCTTCCAATATCTCAGACGTACAAGCACCAGCTGAATGTGATAATTATCTAAATGACCGAGCATATATGAGTATAGATATATTAGTATCTTCATGCTTTATATTATATGAGCTACTAAGTCTAGGTTAATTACTCTATCATGTTCATTCCACTCTGAATGAACAATTTCATCATATTTCTAAAATTCATATCATATGCAATTGACATGCAATCGGTATTGAGAAATACTAATGTTCCCAAACAAAACACTTTCAAGTGATATCCATTTCAACATCATTATAATTCAACTCAAGTCTTCCACATATAACTTTTTTAATATCTTCAAATGACATACCTCTAGTATCATTCAAGAATACAATATTTCTTTCAGTATAAGTGATATTATTATTCGTATCATGAACAATAGCACTACTATAATGACACCATATAAAAAAGTTTGAAGACATATTCTGTAAAATAAGAATACTTCATTAGAAATAAATTATCTCACAATTCAACGCAAACCCTAACTATTATTATTTTGAATTTAATAATATCAATGAAAACATATCTAATTACATTAATTAAAAACTAAATGATCTCAATTCAACAAATTCCCTAATTACGATAATTTTTACCAAAATTCAACTTAGGTTCTAGTTGTTATGATTTCGATCATAACTTTATTAATAATATTATTGATTAAGAGTCTATCTAATTGTATCAATCACAACAAAATTTATTTCAATTCAAACAATATTATTAAATATGACAAGTAACCCAGTAATCAATTTAAACCATAATTTCTATATTTAAACCTTATTAATTCTATAAACAACATCAATAGTATTAAAAACATATAATTACAACATTCAAAACCTAAAGTTATCTTAACATTAACAAAATATCCAATTATCAAATACAACACAAATAGTTATAAATCAAAACTCAAAATTTATCCATTCAATAATAAAACCCATAAAACTAAAAGACAATGCAACTATTTTACTTTGATTTTTTGATGTCTATGTAGCAGTTCAACCGGTTGTGGCGGTGAGGAAGTTGTCTACATAAGCATGGGTTAATAGTTTGCAACAAAAAAACAGTATAAAAACTCATCGAGGCAAGGGAAAGATGATTTTGATGTTTTGGTGAAGAATTAGATGATGTTTTGAGTGATTGGCAGATAGTTTTGTTCTAGGTTTCTAGGTTATTAGAGTTTTTTCTTGTACAAGAGCAGCGGCCATAGAAAAAGAAGAAAAAGAAAGGGAATTATATATCTATCATAATCATGATTATAAATCATGATTGTATTATATAACTGCAATTTAAAATTACTTTTATATTAAAATCATGATTTATATTAAAAACATCATTCAGAATAACAGTTATCTTCAAAGTATGCTATTCGTCAGAAACTTTTTCAAACTATCCTCTGTAACTTTCTTGTAACCGAGTCATTGT
>Ga0325414_1002192_pt1 | contig 19569 bp, 18 predicted proteins | sample PopdelMetagenome_8_FD_206183 | JGI IMG/M metagenome (GOLD analysis project Ga0325414, IMG submission 206183) | Populus deltoides microbial communities from Bellville, Georgia, United States - Leaf-PdKOR-R3 | ecosystem: Host-associated > Plants > Phyllosphere > Phylloplane/Leaf | place: USA... | reverse complement strand
TTGAGCACAGAATAAATGGAGATTTTCGAGGACCTGCTTCACATCAAGCTGGCACTATCTTCTGGTTTTCCTTCTCAACAATGGTGTTCGCACAACGTAATTTCTCTTCTCCTGTTGAAACACTTAAATATATATAACCACCGAATTGACTGTAATTTTTTCAATTTACAGGGGAGAGAGTGGTTAGCAACTTGTCTAGAGTAGTGGTAATCATATGGTGTTTTGTTGTGCTGATCCTCACACAGTGTTATACCGCCAGTTTATCTAGCCTACTTACAGTCCAGCAGCTAAAAGTTACTGATGTAAATGAGCTCGTTAACAAGGGGGAGTACGTGGGCTACCAGGGGGGTTCTTTTGTTCTAGGAATCTTGTTAGGCTTGGGGTTCGACAAGTCCAAGATCTTGGCGTATAATTCTCCAGAAGAATGCCTCGAACTCTTCTCCAAAGGAAGTGGAAATGGTGGTATTGCTGCTGCATTCGATGAAATTCCATATATTAAGCTCTTAATGACGGAATATCGCTCCAAATATAAAGTGATTGATCTTTCATTTAAAATGGGAGGTTTTGGCTTTGTAAGTTCACTTTCAAATCTTTTTATTTCCATTTGTCTCTAAAGCTCATTAGTGTATAGGTTTATACTACCATTTATTGTTTTGTGAATTTCAGGTCTTCCCTAAAGGTTCTCCTCTTGTACCTGACATATCAAGGGCGATTTTGAATATGGTCGAGGGAGATAAAATGAAGGGCATCCAGGATAAATGGTTTGGCGATCAAACTAGTTTTCAAGATTCCGGCACCTCGGTTCCGTCTAATACCCTTAGTATCAAGACTTTCTGGGGATTATTTTTAATTGCTGGAATAGCTGCACTTGCAGCTCTCATTATCTTCATAGTGATGTTTGTTCATCAGGAGGGGAGAGTAGTCTTGGGACCCTCTGACTCCACAACTTCAATTTGGAGTAAAACTCGACATTTGTTTAGCATTTTCAATCAAAGGGACTTCACAACCCATATCGAAGTGAATGACAGGAATGGGATTCATTCTCCAAGTGTGGGCAGGGCAAGTCCGTCGGGTTTTTCTGCTCACACTGAATTTCATGGATATCCATCCTCTGCAGGTCGTGATTCCAGTCCAAATAGCCAAGCATCTCATGAAGTAGTGATAGTAAGTGCTGATAAGCTCTCCAACCCAAATCAAGAGAGGCCTGCTAAGGGAAATCAGAAGTCTAATGTTAATCATCAGACGCGGACCCGTACTGATCAGAGGTCTTATGCTATTATTCATCAGAGGTCTAAATCCTATTAGGACTCCTGCTCTTTGAGATCACAACAACGGTCCAGCACAGCTACACTCTCGGTTCTTCACATTCTTATGACTTTCTGTCCTATAATACTGATGAAAACTCAAGAAAAGAAGAGAGATTGATAGGCAAAAGTCAGATAGAGAAGAGAAAGATTGATAGGTTTAGAAATTTCTGAAAGGTTTTTGATGATTTCTTATTGCTTGAATAAATATTCATTATATCCTAGTCTAATAATGACTCTACTTGTTAGGAAATAGGCATTAATAACAATAATAATATTTATTTAAGATAGCTGTAACAAATTAGAAATCAGAACTTAAGTCAGAACTACTCAACTCAGAGAACTAAGAATGACTGACTGAGTGGCTGACTTGAGGGGTGTTTCTTCAGCATAAGATGCCTCTTATTCCTGTATCTCTCTCCCCCTATTTCTTTTAGAATTGTTCCTCTTTCTTTCAGTCGAATTTCCGCTGGAAAACTCCCCTGGTTGCTGACTTATAGGAGCTGGAAAGCCCAATCCCGCCGGGACTCCATCAATTTTACCAGCCCCTTCTGCCCTGTTTCCAGCAGCCCCTTCTGCCCTGTTTCTGGTGCTTTTTCCTTGGCCTTCCAGAGGCATTTTTTAGAAGCCACCTTGATCCTCGTCAAATACATTGTACTCTTACTACTAATATATGTTGTTCGATTTTAACTTTCTATTTTGATCACATTTAAAAAATATATACAAAAATTCTATAAAAAAAAAATAATACAATTCAGCTAATTTTCGACCATTTTTCTTATTGTTTTCATGTTGAGGGATTTTAAAAAATAAAAAATATTAAAAAAATCAAAGTAAAAGAAACAAAAAAAATTAGCAAGTGAAATGAAAATCAAATAAGTACAGAGGGATCAAAATAAACACAAAGTTTTCCCACCCTCCAAGCAACAAATAAACAAGGGGATAATATTGAAAAATAAATAGAGAGAGAGGTTTACACAAGGTGAGTGAAGATAAGGTGATAAGAAGGGCAGTGTTGGATGAACGGTTGGAAAGGGGAGTAATATTTTAAGGAAAAAAAGAAGAAGAAAGTGCAGAAAGAGGGAAAGAGAGAAATAGAGGGGGGGGAAAAGGACAAAGGTGTGCCGAGAAATTCAAAAGTCCAGAGTCGTAACAACAACCACCCCAAGAAAAAACAGCAGGGAGAGAGAGAGAAAAAGAAGACCAAATCTTCAAGTGACTGATATCCCTCGATAAGTGGTGGTGAGTCTCACCGCCGACATAGGAAGAAAAAAAGGAGGAGCAGGACACCAGATCTGCCACCATACGCACATTCACCCTTTGTCGGCACTTGTAACCACGTGCCATCGTCCATATCTGTTGTTTTTTAATCATTTTTAATGCATAATTAATTTGTGATGGATGATTGTTATAAATATTTAAAGTTTTGGAGTTTACTTCATGGTCCTCCGAGAATTTATTATTTAAAATTAAATAAGATTGGAATCAATATCTTATAATGGGATTGGAAGATTTAATCTTGCATAGGCTTATTCCTCTTGTTTCCTCACCATTCCTGCATGTCCAACACTCATAATTTAAAAGTGAGGAAGGTCACAAATGATTGCTTAGTTCTTTTATCTTTAATAACAAACACACATAAACTAGTTTAGGTTACTAGCTTATGTATTAGTTTTTTTTTTTTTAATAGCAAACACACATATATTAGTTTAGGTAAACTCTTAGCGTATAAGTACATTAGACATCTTTATCATTAAAAACATACATGAGCAACTTATGTTAGTTAGAATGTATAGGGTGATTGTTATCTTTCTTATCATATAATCATCCTCTTATATATAATTTCTGAAGACCAATTAGCGTTTTCTAGTTGCCATAAAACAATATGGTGAATTCTTTTTTTTATATATTTTTCCTTTTTGCATATAGTTTGCCTTGACATCCCTACCCACACACACACATATTTTCACGACCCGAATTTCGGGTCCATGACTGGCAACGCAGGAGCGATGTCATAAGGAAATCTCACCTGCACTAAGCCTTAGAATATACACATCATAAAACAAATTATATAAAGATTTCACAACATTTCAATATCTTTCAAAATACTATATTCTTCAAAACCAATAAAATCAAATAACACTTCAAAATAATTCTCATCATCATATAAAGTAAAACAATAATCCATAATACTTATTACATTGTCAAAATCTGAACTTAATTAAAACAGTATAATAATGGAGTGTCTAAGACATCAAATTAAAACTAAAAGAAAGCCTCGCAAAACAAACAAGGCATACCGACTAAAAGGTAAGAAGTAGAAACACTTAACAAAGCATATTTACTAACAGAAACTAAGAATCTGAAATAATATTAAAAATAGAGAGGTGGGTTCAACCAGCTCATTGAGTGAATAACATTTAACATACATTTTATATATTAATAATTTGCAAGTCGATTTATTTTAATATAAATATACATACTAAGCATATTATCCTAAAGTAGTGGAATACATATTAGAGATCAGATGACACTTGAAGGTGACCAAATGACACTTGAAGATGACCACTTTGGGAATATTAGTCACCACAGGCTGGTGCCTCTCTCACAAGCTACATATACATAATATTATGTGCATATAAACTAACTACTCTCCGTTAGCATAGAGTTACTGAATGGCTTTATTTATAATTATTAAAGCAATGTATATCATATTGAATAGAATTTAGTTCAACATAATGCAAATGCAGTTTCAAGAATGGATGAATACTCGAAAAATAAAGCAACATAAATAAATATTCAAGCAATTAACTAGTTGTACTTGTAGAAACACAAATTTTCTACTAATCAAATTTCACCATGTGTTATTTTATTCTTTAAAAGAAAGGATAAAATAAAATTAAAATAAATGACATGGAAAATAAATGAGCCTTCATATATTTCTTGGTCAATGAAAAGTTGACACTTGGGATGAGATATTCAAGATATCTTATCATAAATACAAGATCCCATCGGATATCTTGTCATAAATGCCAGATCCTGTCAATAAATATCAACCAATAAAATTATGTTATGTGGCATTGGAAAACGACCTGAGAGCCCCTATAGATCTCTATAAATAGAGGGCCTCAACCTAAAGGAAAGAGGATTCCGGGAGATACAAATTTCCTTCAAGACAAGATCTTCAAGCAAGGAAGCTCTTTCTCTCTCTTCAAGCAAGGAAGCTCTCTCTTAAAGAGTTCTCAAGCCTCCTTCATCTACGCTTGAAGTCTACAAAGAACGAAGCTATGTTGGATCAAGCCAAAACGCCCCATAAGAGTTCTTCAACAACACTTTGAAGACAAATCAAGGTACTCTTCAAAGCATCAAATCACAACATCTCGCTTCGCAATACATGCCCAAATTCACGTTCTTGCAAAGCACAAATCTTGGCTTGATTTATCAAATAAATCAAGTCACCATACATCAAATCCAAGGGAAGAATCAGAGGATTGTCATATTCTTTTTAAAGAATATATTAGATAGAGATTGTACCCATTCATATATTTAATAAAATCATATATTTGTACACGTGTGCTTGTTTAATTTCAGGTGCTCAAAATTGTGTCTATAAATTTCTGGCGACTCCACTAGGAGGAACATGATCACCATTGTCGCTTCGGATAGCAACAAGGCTACTTATTCAAGTCGTCGACATACCATTGAAGATTCTTCAACTCCACCATTGAAAACAAAATCCATCGTCAAGTTGTATGCACAAACTAAGCCGACTCTCAAGTTGACATCAACTTTGAATGCAAGAGGGGCACAAGATTTCGCCTCAAAGATGAAGCCACAAGCAACTCCATTACAAAAGTCAAGTGGGGCTCGCGAAATTCTCTTTGGCGCTCAAGGCGACTCCGACAATTCATCTATGGAAACTTCTCCATGTCAATCACCAAGTAAGGCTTTGAGTTTCAGCACCATGTCAGTGATGACGACCGGGACAACATCTTTGAAGGACCAAGTGGTTAACTTGACAAAACTCGTCGAGGGGCTTTCGACTTCACTCAAGGCAAAAGACCACGAGATAGCAAAGTTGATGAACAAACTTGAGAGCTTGAACGAAGGAGGCCAAACCTCGACTACCAAGGCTTTCCAAGTAGATCAACTAGATGTAATTGAGGAGTCTGCAATCGAAGCTGTGAAGAATATATATGGTATTACTGATGGCATCTTTACCATGAATCAACTGAAAGAACTTGTCAGGAAGCCATCACGGACCAAGTAGAAAGCTCAGTTCAACCCTCATATTCTTATGCGAAGCCATACACCCAACGAATTGACCTGCTAAAGATGCCTCCAAACTATCAACCACCAAAGTTTCAACAATTCGATGGCAAAAGGAATCCTAGGCAATATATAGCTCACTTTGTGGAGACTTGCAACAATGCCGAAACTAATGGCGCTCTCATGGTAAAACAGTTTGTTCATTCCTTGAAAGGTAATGCCTTTGATTGGTACACTGACTTGGAGTCTGGCTTGATCAATACTTGGGAGCAACTGGAGCGCGAGTTTCTTAACCGCTTTTACAGCACTTATCGTGTGGTTAGCATGATTGAACTCACTAATGCACGTCAATGGAAGGAAGAGCTTGTCATCGACTACATTCATCGGTGGAGAAACCTTAGCCTCAACTGTAGAGATCGGCTCACCGAAACTTCTACGCTAGACATGTGTATTCAAGGGATGCATTGGGGACTACGCTATATTTTACAAGGTATCAAACCAAAGTCTTTTGAAGAATTGGCTACTCGAGCACACGACATGGAACTTAGCATTGCGACGGCTGAAAGCTCATCATTACCTATGCAAGAGCCAATGAGAAATAAGCTTGAAGGTCATAGATTTGAAAAGAGCACTGCAAAGGTCAAGGGAAAGCAATCTTTAGTAGTTAACTCGACTACCACAAGGGTACCAACTGGAGTTAAAAGGAATGATCGGGCGACACCGGCTACTTTTCAAAAAGGTGAAAGAAAGAAACCATCCCTGAAAGAGCGACAAGAAAAGGTGTATCCATTCCCCGACTCAGACATATCTAGGATGCTGGATGATTTGCTTGAGGCAAATATCATTGAGTTACCAGAGGTGAAATGCCCCGATGAAGCAAACCAAATGGACAATCCAAACTATTGCAAATACCATCGCTTGATCAGTCATCCCGTAGAGAAGTGCTTTGTGCTGAAAGATAGGATCATGAGGCTACACGAGAATGGGGATATCATTTTCGATGATGAAGTAGCAGCCTCTAATATCACAATCATGGTCAATTAGGACCACGCCAGTTACTCCCTACAATAAGTTTAGGCTTCTTTGAACCTATAGAGCTTGGCATCATTTTGCATACGAGCTTTATTGCATCCTCAAGTCAAACTCCATGTATAGCCCTCGTACCTCATGTTGACAACTCAAAACCTGATTCAAATGAAAATTATTATAACGAAGGATGGACTTTAGTCATGCATAGAAGAGGAACGAAGAGGCGCATGTAGATGACAAAGCCAACTAGAATGAGGATCTCAATGGTGAGGAAGCTAATTGAGCCGACACGCCGAAAGATTCAACGAAAGTCCATACCAGTCAGAAATGAGGGCTTTTCAACTCAAAGTCTAAGAAAGCATGTTACACTAAATGAGTACATGCCAATAGAAATGAGAAGAATTGAAAATGTACTTGTTGCTTGCTATCATATTGATGAAGAGAAAACTTATACTAAACCTGTCATGAAGGAAAATCATGATGACTCTTCAAACTTGTCTCACGAAGTATGCACAATAGAGATATCCTTCAACAATGAAGACTTGTTGTTTGGATCAAAACTCCATAATCAGTCGTTGTTCATTAAAGGATATGTTGATGAAAAGATGATGAATCGTATCTTGATGGATGATGGCTCAGCGGTCAATATACTACCTCTTAAGATTATGAAAGAGCTGGGGATTCCTATGGATGAACTCTTCCCAAGTCATCTGATGATTCAAGGTTTTAATCAATGAGGGCAAAACACCATAGGAAAGATAAGGCTTGCAATGCACATGGAAGATATGAAGTTTAATGCATTTTTCCATGTCATAGATGCCAAAACTACTTATAATATGGTACTTGGACGACAATGGATACATGAAAATGGTATCATCTCCTCAACGCTCCACCAATTTTTAAGTATTGTCAAGATGGGGGCAACAAATTACTCTTAAATAGGATGGCCCTTACGCGGTCCAAAAAGTCTACACCAATGAAACTTACAAAATTGTCGATATGGAATAAGGATTGGGCCTATCAACGGCAAATTCCTGAAAAGATACTATGCTTGAAATCTGATGTAGCTCCTGGCCCGCACGAGCTAAAACTGTGAAAGGCACAAAAAAAAACAAACAAAATTGAACTACGTTATGACTTGATCCTTTATCCACAAAGGTACGTAGGCAACTTGAAATTCGTTTCGAGTACAGTCACGTAAAAAAAAACTCTTTGACAAAAAAAAATCTTTTGAATTACGTTGTGACTTGATCCTTTATCCACGAAGGTACGTAGGCAACTTGAAAATTATTCTGAGTATAGTCACGTCATCCTTTAAAGCTATTCGAGCCAATATGATTGTTCACATGGAAAAAGAGGGATAAGTAAACCTCAAAACACAATCATAACATGAAAAATCAGGAGATAAGACACAAGCGAAGGCAAAATATAGACTTTATTAATAAAAAGAAGAATTCTATTACATAAAATATGTATTCTTAGCATAGAGTAAATAAGTTAGTGTCACCAAAAACAAAAACATATTCCAAAGCATGAGAAATCATTAGCATACTCCGGCTATTACTTCTAGCTCCTAAAGTATTGAATTATGGTAATAAAACTGTTTAATATATTACCTTATTGTATTCAAAAATATCTTTGAAATATCTTTTTTTTTTTGTAATTTTATGTTGTGTTAATGGTTTTATTATTTTCAGACCCATAAGGATAAATCAACCGTAATTGGGCATTGTCATAAAGTATTGATTTATGAGTAACAAAATTGTTTAATACATTAGTTTATTGTATTCAAAATATCTTTGAAATGTTTTTCCTTTTTTCCAATGTTATGGTGTATTAGCAGTTTTATTATTCATAGATTTGCCTAAGATAAATAAATTGTCACTAGACATTGTCCTAAAATATTGATTGGGGGGTAATGGAAGTGCTTAATATATTACGTTATTGTATTCAAAATATTTTTGAAATATTACGTTATTTGAAATAATTTTGAGTATTAATAGTTTTATCACTCATCGACCTACCTATGATAAATAAATCATCATTAAGAGTTGTCATAGAGTGTCAATTGATGGATAATAAAATTGTTTAATACATTATATTATTGTCTTTAAAGTATTTCTCAAATGTTCTCTTCCTTGCATTAATTTTGTGTATTAATAGTTTCATTATTCATTGACTCACCTAGGATAAATGAACTGGGCATTATTCTAGAGTGTTGATTGGTTGATAATGGAATTGTTTAATGCACCATATTATTGTGTTTAAAATGTTTTTAAGATGTTTTGTTTTTATAAAAAAAATTTACCAAATAAATAAATAAATAATCCTTTCATTGTGTGAATTTAAATTTTCCATGATCATGTGTGTTGAATTTATTGATGTGTTCTTGTTTTGGGATATCTTTTGTTTGGTATGGCAAGTGAATTTGGGTTGAATTAGTGAGACTTCATATAGTCCAATTGAGTGTGAGTGGTGGCTTTCGGGCCCGTTTTAATTAATATAATGTTGAATAGTCTTATTTCTCTCATTTCCTCACCATCCCTGCAAATCCAACACCCGTGTTTCAAAATTGAGGATTGGGCCTCTAGTTACCAAGCTTAGGTCATACATCATTGCCTTAGGTATTAGTTCTTTTACCTTTAATAACAAACACACATAAACTAGTTTAGGTAACTAGCTTATGTATTAGTTCTTTTTTCTTTTAATAACAAACACACATATACTAGTTTAGGTAAACTCTTAGCGTGTAAGTACATTAGGCACCTTTATCATTAAAAACATACATGAGCAACTTACGTTAGTTAGGATGTATAGGGTGATTGACACGACTAAAAAGTTGATGTCTTCTCCCAAGTGTAGGAGTGTCGAAGTAATAAATATCCTAGCAAGACCGAGGTCGAACCATAGGGAGGTTAAATATATAAATTATAAATAATAATAATAATAATAATAATAAGTTGAAGAGAGCTTTGAGATGTGATATTGATACAAGGATTAAACAATGATAAAAAAAAAACAATTGTCAAGGTTAGAGGATCCACTAATGGTATTTCAAACAAGTATAGTATAAACTTTTATTAATCAACTGGAAACCACACACAAAGGAGGTTCCAATCGGATTATAAATTGTTAACAAAATTACATTAGTTATCTTATTTGAATAATGTTAATACTTGTAAATGTTATCAGATATTCATGATTATAACTTATGTTAACAACAAATCAAGTTCCTTTCATAGCACAGGTGTCAGTTATACCATACGGTTTGGGCTATGAAAGTGCCAAGTATTTGTTGTACCAAGGTTATACAACATAAATCTAGATTAATCATTTAACAAGCAAAGTATTAAGAGTGAATAAGATAACAAATACAAAACATGTTAGTATCAAACATTAAAGTCCATGTTGAGTTTATACTATACTTATTCTTACACCATTAGTGTAACCTTTTCACCTTGACATAATAAACTTAGCTAAACATAATGAAGAAGAGAAACATAAATAAACAAGATAAAAACATAAACAAGATATAAGTTAACTAAGTAAAGGAAAGGAAATGAAAAGCATAAACAAGAGATTAATATAAACAAAACTTAAGCATTACAGAAAAAGAGAGAGCAAGAGCATGATCTTGATCTGAAAACCAAGATGCCTAAATGCATGGCAAATGCCTCCTTTTATAGGCCAAAATTTGGAACTATTGATTTGATGACTAATTGTTGAGTGGGTGGCCACATCTTGACTTGGTGACAATCCTTATCTTCTTATCTGAACAAAACATCATTGATAACATCAGAATTTGAATAGACTAAACTATGAAAGTTCTAGGAAATTGTCTCAGCTTTCCAGAAAAAAAAAGTTGAGGTCATTTGGACTTCTATAACTCGAGATATGGGCTGAACATTAAATAGTGTTTGGGTTGCAGGACAGATTTGGACTTCTCCGTTGTTGCTATAATTTGGACTTGAAAACAACCTTTTTAAATCTTGGACTCCGTATGAAAGTTTTAAACCTATGTCTTAGCTTTCCATCCATATAGAGCATACCTAAATCCAAGATCTATAGCTCCAGATATGACCCAATGACCGAGCAGTGTTCTAGTTTGGATTGAACCAACATCTCTTTTCTAAGTTTGACCCTCTCTATGTCCTTTCAATTTCAATACTTAAACTCATTAATCAATCTTTTCATTTATGTGATAGGCCTGCATTTAAGATGAACATTTATATTAATTAAAGGCATCTTATAGTATCAGACTTATTATTATAAAACATGCTTTAGTTAAGGAGTTATTGATACTTTAAGTGCAAAATGATGATATAAAATCTTGATAAAAATGCACTTTAAGTACTAATCAGTGCTCCAACCAAAAATCTTTTCATAAGCTAGAAAATCATTGATAGTCCACATCAAAGCCACCCTCATTAAGGAAAATTTTTGTCCTCGATATATCATAAGTCAAAGCTCCAAGGGACCACAACTGCGCCAACTCATCAATCAACGGTCGAAGACAAACATCTATATTCCAGCCCAGGCTGCTTGGACCGGGTATGACAGTAGATAAAAACATGAACTCCGACCTTATACAAATTTCTGGTGGCAAGTTATAAACTGACCGACCTACAAGAATAAGGAGCAGCAAATGACTCGAATGGGTTGAATCCATCTGTACACAACCCAAGATGCACGTTACTTGATTCAGCTAAAAAGTGAGGATGCACACTGTTAAAGTGTTTCCAGCTTCGTCGTTAGAAGGATGCACCATCACTCCATCAACCGCATCATGTGATTGGTGTTATGTCATGTGTTCAGCAGTCCTTGGTGACATGAATAACCTCTGCAGTCTAGGTGTGATTGGGAAGTATCTAAGTTTTTTATATGCCACTAGAGTCTTTCCCCTGCCAATTCTAGGTTTGTAACGGGAATGCCCACATGTCATAAACTCGGTTAACTCAGTATTTTTAAGGTATTATAACATGCAGAAGTTAGGGCACGTGTCAATTTTCTAGTATCCTAAACCGAGGGGTTTCATCATGGACTTCGCATCATAGAAGTTCTCTTTCAGCCTGTTCCCTTCAGGTAAAATGCTTCTCGCCCATTCAATAATTTTATCATACCCGGCCTCACTCAACCCGTGATCTGACTTGATGGTGAACACCTGTGCTACGATCGATAATTTACTGTGGTTCTTGCAGCCATCCCATAATGGTTCATCAGAATCTTTCAACAAACCAAAAAACCTAGTTGCATCTGCATTAGGTTCTTCTTTTATGATTGGACATTGACTGACATTACCTTGATTCATTCTCATTGCATCCATAACCATATTCCTGTAAGGATTAGTGTTGTCATTTGTCGCTTCATGCACGTTGCTAGCACTAGAAGTTGACCCAACCACCCTTTCTCCCATTTTCTTCTTACTAACAAATACTTCTCCATGTGCATACCAACACCGGTAATTCTCCATAAACCCTTTGTGTAGAAGATCCATCATTACAACATCTAGATGCAGATACTTTTTATTTTAACACTTCTTGTATGGACACCTAATACCGCCTCCAGCAAAATTTCTTGGAATAGATGTTGTGAAATTAATAAAACCCTGAACCCCATTACAATAATCCATCCTCTGCAATCCTTGGGTTGAATCTCGATACATCCATGAACAATCATCCATGACTTCTATCGAACCTCTATAAAATTATGATGACAACATGTATTAATTAACTATGTTAGGTAAATAAATTTGCAAAAATATTTGTTTACCTTGAGATTATCCAACAAACCAATTACAACTTCTCGTAAATATTAAATACTCATTATCAATCATACAAATTAATACATATAAATTTACAAAAATTACAACTCCGCAACACCATTGATAAAAATTAAAACGAACCCGTTAAACAAGCTATTAATTATTTCAAAACAACACATGTAATTCGGTAATTCAATAAAGTTTCAACAATTTACAAACAAATACAATTTTAAAAAATCTAAAACAAACCATAACAAGTATAAAATTATATATTCATATACTACAAGTTTGTTTGAGAAATAACAATAAAACATGTACATATACTAAAAAAACAATAAAATTGACATTTAAACGTTAAAATTTTAAAAGATAAAATTACTTACAAAAATTGATAAAATTCGTCAGTAAATCAAAACACGGATGCTGTGACCACAAAACTTCAAGAAATATGACTTGTTGTGCTGAGAAGAGGAAGATTTTTTTTTGGGGGCTAGTTGATTGCAGTAGGGGAGAGTTGGGATGGGGAAGAAGAAGGAGAAATAGGAAAGGAGAAGGTCGACAGAGTGGGTATATATTAACTTTTACCAACAGACTCACCGATAGAATTATTCCATCTGTGAGTCCGTCGGCCATTCTGACAGTAAACAGGGCACGTCACTGTACGGAGCTTCTGGTTTGAATCCCTCGGTGATTCCGTCGGCATTTCAAATGGTGAATCGGTCACGTCACCGTACGAAGCTGCCGTTTTGAATCCCTCGGTGATTCCGTCAATAAAATCACCCGCAAAAACCTCCATAACAACGAATAGCCTTTTTTATTCTGAATATTACGTCTATCATTCTGTCGGTAAATACCGATAGAATGTGTCCGTCGGTATATACCGGCGGAATGATAGACAAAAAAAGTTTGTCGGTAATTATGACCTCAAATTACCGACAGAAGTATTCTGTGGGTAAGGTCGTTGGTGTTAAGCGAATTTCTAGTAGTGCTTCGATACTTTCCACATACCTCCAGAAAAAAGGATTGAATGACCACTATCATCAAGTTGTCCAATGGAGATCAGTTTCTTCTTTAATCCAAAAACATGTCTTACATTTTGTAAGTTCCATATAGATCCATTCATTGTCTTGATTTGCAGATCTCTTATACCCATAATATCCATTGGTTATCCATCGGCCAGATAGGCTACATCGTGATCTCTAACAACATAGTTTTGCATCATATCATGGTGTGGTGTAAAGTGAAATGAAGCACCAGAATCAAGAATCCAATCATCAATTGGACTTTGTACAGTAAGAATCAAAGCATCTTGTACCTCATTAATGGTAGCGTTCGCAGAGTCAGCTTCAGGTTTTTTTGGTTTTATGCAACTTCTTATGTAATGACCAGGTTTGCCACAATTCTAACATTCAACCTGCTTTCTAGGTCCAAACTTGCTTTTACTTCTGTATCTTGATTTTGATCTACCTCTAGATAAGCCTCTATCATGTCTCCTCCCTCGAGTGTTGATGTTGAGAGTTGAACCTGAATTTTCACCTGAGTCTTTTCTATGCACTTCTTCAGCCAAAATCAAATCTTAGATGTCATCATATTTTAATTTGGATTTTCCAGCTGAGTTACTCATGGCTGTTCTCACACCTTCCACCTACTTGGAAGTGAAGCTAGCAAAATAAGTGCATGAATCTCATCATTAAACTCAATCTCAACATATGATAATTGATTTGTGATGGTATTAAAGTTGTTGAGGTGTTGTGTAACAGAGGTGCCTTCTGTCATCTTCACGTTGAACAATTTTTTCATCAAGTGCACTTTATTATTTGCTAATGGCTTCTCATACATCCCAGACAAGGCTTCCATTAATCTTGTAGTGGATTTTTCTTTTGCAACGTTGTGAGCAACTCTTCTTGATAAGGATAGCCAGATAATGCCCAAAACTTGTCTATCAAGAATTAGCCATTCTTCATCTTGCATATTCTCTGGTTTGCTTCCCAACAGAGGAAGATGAAGTTTCTTCCCATATAGATAGTCTTCAATTTATATTTTCTAATATCCAAAAACTATCCCATCAAATTTTTCAATTCCAACAGCCTTTATTTCATCTACCATTTTCAATAATTTTAGGTTTTGAATTTGTTGAATCTGACTTCATAGTTGTGTCCGGAATGGTCAGAATTGTTTGAAATGACTCTGAAATCACCCAAATCGGACTTTGGATGGCTTAGATCTGATCAATCAAACTTTAGGACCAATGGATGACGCAGATGAAGCAGCGTGTCACGTGAAACAATATCTCTAATGCACTGGATCAGAACCTAAATGATGACGTGGCATCCACATAAACATGAAGGGCCCACATGTGATGTCGTGGTTGCGCTGCGTGGAATCTAGCTGACGTGGCAGTTGCTGACGTGGATTGCTGCCTGATCAGGTGATGTGGCGGGTGACTGTGCAGAATGACCACGCTGATTGATGATGTGGCAGGTCAACCCGGTTCAATTACGGGTAGTCAGGTGAAGAAAGAGCGTGGAACACATGCGGCTTATCTATGCGCGTGGGCAGTCCTGATGTCGGCGTGTGCTGGCGCATACGGGCATGTAGCACATTGGTTCTTCACCGGAGTTTCACCAGTGGATTTCTCTTGTCTTCCCCTACACGATGGTATGTTCAAAACATGTTTTGAGAACTTTGATTTATGGGTTTGGATCAAACACCCTCTTTTTCAAGAACAGGCTCTGATACCAGTTGTTAGGAAATTCCAGAAATCAAACACTCACAAATTTACGTGGTTCGGCAACTTGCCTACTCCACGAAACTACTGGTTTGTATTAATCAAGCTTAGAAACAATACAATCAACAAAATAAGGAGGAGGAGAAAATTCTTCTCTACTTAACTCAACTCTCTATAGCTCTCTCTGAGTGTTTCTCTCTATTTCGTGTGTATTATAGCTCTCATTAGCACCCTCTATTTATAGCTGATATGGGAGACAATCCTCTCCATTTTAGTCAATTATAGCAGCCACTTCTGCCACCATATTTAGAGTGTGTTTGGTATTGCGGTTGCTGTTGTGGTTGTTGTTTGAAAAAAGTTGTTTTTATAAAAAGTACTTTTAGTTGAGGTTGGTTTGGAAAAATATATGTTTGGTTAAAACCGTGGTTGAAACTGAGGTTGAGTAAAAAGTAGTTTAATGTGTTTGGTTAAAAAAATATTTTTCAAATTGAGGTTATGAAATAATTATATATATATATATTGATTGTTTTTAATTTAAATATTATAGATTTGACTATTGTTATTACATCATGAAATTAATACTTTATATAAAATATTTTATATTATTCCATTAAACTATCTACAATTCCATCACGTATGAAATACATCCGACATGGACTACAGTTTCATTGGTTTCGTAAGCGCGCAACAACATCAGGTAAAATATCATCAGAAATAAAATTGGGATTGAGATCAAATTCTACAAATGTTACGTTATCAAGCGATCTCCTTTTAATTTATATAGTGTTATTGGATAATGTGAAACACTGGTTTTTCGAATAAAACACAATTAAAAATAAAAAATATTTTTTTTTGGGTGGACGATGTATTTTTATAGCGTTGGACCGGGTCCAGTCTCTATTGTTCACTTAAGTGAACAGTGGAGAGTTCACTCTCCAAATGAGAAAACACAGGCAGGAGAAGAACGCAGGAGAAGCAGGTAAAAATTACTTTTCATAAGCTGAGGTTCGACCTCAGTTATTAGGTGGGACCCATGTGAAAAAATATGCAGTTTGCGTCAACCAAACACTTAAATTCAGCTTTTGCTTCCTGTTGCAGCCGCAGCCGTAGTGTTAGAGTGTTTTTGGTATTGTGGTAGCTGTTGTGGTTATGGTTTGAAAAAAGTTGTTTTATAAAAAGTACTTTTAGTTGAGGTTAGTTTGAAAAAATAGATTGAAAAAATAGATGTTTGGTTAAAACTGTGGTTGAAATTGAAGTCGAACAAAAAGTAGTTTAATGTGTTTGGTTAATAATGCTTTTCAAATTGAGGTTATAAAATAATTATATATATATATATATATATATTAATATTAATATTTTTTTAATTTAAATATTATATATTTAACTACTGCTATTACATTATGAAATGAATAATACTTAATATAAAATATTTTTTATTATTTTATTAAACTATCTAAAATATTATCAGAAATAAAATTGGGATTGCGATCAAATTCTACAAATATTACATCATCAAGCGATCTCCTTCTAATTTATATAGTGTTATTAAATAATGTGGAACACTAGTTTTTCGAATAAAACACAATTAAAAATACATTTTTTTTACTGGATCGGACCTGGTTCAATGTATTTTTATAGCTTTGAACCGAGTCTGATCTCCACAATTCACTTAAGTGAACAGTGAAGAGTTCACTCTCCACAGGAGAAGAACGCAGGCAAGAGCAGGAGAAGAATGCAGGAGAAGCAGATAAAACTTCTCATCAACTGAGTTTTGACCTTAGTTTTTAGATGGGACCATGTAAAAAAAAGTGTGGTTTACAATAATCAAACACTGATTTTTAATATTTGCTTTCTACTGCTACGTTACCACATTACCAAACAAGATCTTAATGTTCAGCAACCATTCATGACCTGCAACATACAGCCGGCCGCCAACAACCATTTTGTGTCCATACATAACACCACCTTCGGGTTCACGGTATCATGACAATTAAATATATTTGATGATGTTGGTTTAAATCTGGGAAATACCTTTTTATCAATATAATATTGTCTCGCCTGATCAGGTCCAAGTCTTATGTAGCGAAAAACTTTATTAATATGGTTTACTTGACTCTTCCAAATCATGAATTTCCTAGCAATAACAGGGAGTAAATTGCTCTTTTCTTTGTTAAAACCAGTACAGTTTGGCCCTCCCCGCGTATTACTCTCAAACGCTTCTAGGCTGCACATATCTACCCTTTTCAAGATCCACAGCTTTATAAATGAGGGATCTTTCCTTCCAAGCGTAAACAAAAAATATTAACTAAGCTAGAATCAGCACCACCATGAGTGGACAATAAGATGAAGAAAAACAATTCAAAGGCTGTTCTCTCCTTCCTTTTTTGTGTAAAGATTCTGTTCACAGGAATGGGAATGGCTGAAAACACATCTATCCCAGTGAGTGTTGGTGTGGTTCTTGACCTGGAAAGTGATTTGGATGGCAGAATTGCGTTGAGTTGCATCGAAATGGCACTCTCTGACTTTTATGCCACTCATGGTGACTACAAAACCAGACTAAACCTCAACACCAGGGACTCCATGAAAGATGTTGTTGGTGCAGCTGCAGCAGGTTCCCTCTCTCACTCTTACCCTTTAAAACTTGATGTTATCATCAGTATGCTCCAATCATGAATCACTGTACTTATTATTACGTAGCGAATAATCAAGATCTTTTCAGCAAATTGTATGGTGTGCTATTGTAAGCAAACTACAAGTTAGTGCAAAGCCAAGTTAGGATAATTCTAGGAAAGTCAGAGAGTCCACAATTCGAAGTACTCTAGAATTGTTCTAGGAAAGGCAAAATTTTCAGCAAATTGTATGGTGTGCTATAGTAAACGTTGTCTAGATTGTTACATTTAGGTCGGTTAAGAAGGCTATTAAGAAGGCTATAAATAGCCACGCAACGATCATTTGTAAACCAAGCCAAAACAACTATGCTAATCTTAAAATCTGAGTCTTAAAACCCTCCTCTGCTGCCTAGTATGTTGTAATTTCTATTCACAAAGTTTTGCTTTGGTTGTCCCACATTCTTCAATCATTTCCAAATAATCCGAACTATAAACTAAGTACTTTTACCAAACCACTACAACTAAACATCTTAACTATCAAAGTATTTTCATTTCAATCCTTAATCATTAACACCTTTAAACTACCTCCTAAACTACCATCATCTTCTAACAATTTTCGGTTGTCATGTGTTTTCTTGATTTGTGGTGAGGGAGGCAGAGGAAAAGATAAGAGCTTACAAATCCAAAGACATAACTGTAAATCGACTAGACTCAAACCACCTTTTTTTTATAATTGAAACTGAGTTCTTAAGAAAGTTAGATCATTGCACGGTCTTTCTCTGCTGCAAAACTGCCATTTTGTCATTGGTTTTTGTCACGACCCGAATCCTGGGTCCGTGACCGGCAACACAGGAGCGATATCGAAAGGACACCCCACCTATGCTAAGCCTCAAAACAGACATATCAAAAGAACAATTTATTCAAAAAATACGCAGCATTTCATAATCTTCAAAAATATTATATTATTCAAAACTGATGAAACCAAAAGATAGTTTAAAACTCCTCATCAGTAATTAAAACAAAAACAATAATCCATAATACTCATTACATTGTCAAAATCCAAACTTAATTAAAACAAGGTAATAGTGGAGCGTCTAGGACGTCGAATCAAAACTAAAAGGAAAGCCTCACAAAATAAGCAAGGCATACCGACCAAAACTGAAGAAGCAGGAACACTCAATAAAGTCCACCTGCTAACAGAAACTAAGAACCTGAAATAATATTAAGAATGAGGGGTGAGTTCAACTAACTCAGTGAGGGAATAATATTTAATATACATTTTAGATATTAATAGTTTGCAAGATTATTTATCTTGATATACATATACGTACTAAACATATTATCATAACGTAGTGGAATACATGTCAGAGATCAGATGACACCCGAAGGTGACCAGATGACACCCAAAGGTGACCAGATGACACTCAAAAGTGACCAGATGACACCCGAAGGTGACCACTGTGGGATGATCAGTCGCCACAGGCTGATGCCTCTCTCACCAGCTAGGTATACAGAATACTATGTGCACATAGGCTAACTACTCTCCGTTAGCATGGAGTTACTGACAAGTCCCATATCAAGGCATAATAGATATTCACAGAATCATCAAAGAAACGTGTATCATATCAAATAGAATTTAGTTTGACAGATTGCGAGTGCAAATTCAAGAATAAATGAGTACTCGAGAAATAAAGCAATATATATAAATATTCAAGAAATTAACTAGTACTCATTGTATAAATAACATACATATTTATGTATAATATATGCATATTAAAGATTATCCCACTCACCCGAAAAATATAGAACTAAAAGGAATGTCAGATGAAAGACCCAAAATCCTATTGAGGATCGTTAGGAGAACCTACA
>Ga0325414_1002191_pt1 | contig 19570 bp, 10 predicted proteins | sample PopdelMetagenome_8_FD_206183 | JGI IMG/M metagenome (GOLD analysis project Ga0325414, IMG submission 206183) | Populus deltoides microbial communities from Bellville, Georgia, United States - Leaf-PdKOR-R3 | ecosystem: Host-associated > Plants > Phyllosphere > Phylloplane/Leaf | place: USA... | reverse complement strand
CTAAAGTTATGTTCATTGCGGATGGACAGCAGGGGTGCATTATGAATCACCAGGAGTTGTTGAATATCTATGTGCACCAAGTGCTAATGGCAGCAATCAGCGGCTCATAAACAGCATTAGAGCCCAGTATGCGTGTTTGGAGTATGGTTGTGGTTGCTTTTCAAAGTATTTTTTACTTAGAAAAGTATGCCAATAATATTTTTTTATTTTTTAAAAATCATTTTTAAAATTAGAACATCAAAAACATATTATTTTAAAGCGAAAAAAAAATCAAATTTTTTCAAAAACACGTTGAGAAACACCCTAGTCTGGTGGATGGGCAGTGCAAGCTTCATTGCAATATTGACCAGCTTGCATCTAGATCATATTGCATACTGTTTATTGAAACTATAAACCACAAACCCACATGGAGCGTGTTTACAAAATGCGACAATCTCCCTCAATTTCAAAACACTATTCATTCCTGGGAAGTAAGCTTTCTGAGTAGTCTTAATACAGAAAATAGTTTCATGGAGCGTGTTTACAAGCAGTAATTTCATTCTCGTAATGTTTTCATGGAAAACGAAAAGATCAAGGCGTAAAGCATATATGCCATCAGCGAAATAAAAAACTAGATAGATAGTTGTCCAATCAACCAGTTTTTCATCCTATTGAAACCCTAAGAGTCCCGGTTATAAAACAACCAATTCACAGACAATTGAAACACTTGTACCAAACAGAACACACTGCAAGTTAACATATTATAACCAAATCTAGTCATGGCAGTCATTACATATTTCATAAAAGTACATGTGCATCAATTACAAAGCATCAGGCTAGTTGCAAAGAGTAGGAAATTACTAGCAAAGAAGAGGCAGCTTCATCTTCCACAATGCCTTGCAATACTGCACTGGAATTCCTGGATCAGCGAGGAAAAGCCAAAAAAAGTGGCAGTAAATTTCCTTGTCAGTTTTCTCTCAACTAGTAAGCAACAAATTTATCAAACGAAATAATAACAAATGCATCTTAACCATATTGACTATATTCCTCTAATGCAGTCATCGTCTATCAAATAGCACCATGAATTATGACACAAAAAACATAATAAAATAAGTGAAATAAAATTTATCTTGTGAGATGAAAACCAAAATCAGCCCACTATCCCAGTATATATATATCGATTTCAGAAAAGAATGGAAAGTGATATTGCTACCAAACAAATTCACCACAAAGCTATCAACTTCAATTAGCCTAAAAGGAAAGCAAGATAAAGACTAAAGCCTCGTTAGCACAAGACAATAGCATACAGTAATTCGAATGAATGTGAACTAAGTTGTTTTAAACATTTATTTCACCGAGACATATTTTAGTTTACCATTTATATATAAAACCAAGTGCTTCATCGCCTAGTTTTCTTCTCTAGAACGAAATCACCAAAACCTTCCTGGTGAACAATATCCACTGTATTTACTGTAGCATGTCAACAGCTAGCCAACGAAGTAATTCGTCAACAAATTTCGCTTCTAGATTAACATTTAAGACAATTAACCTATGATCAACTCCAGCAATTAGACTAATTAAAATTCACCCGGAAAAAAAATATACAAAACAGAGTCAATTTCATTATAATTCAACCCCAGCACATAATCATGAAAAAAAAATCCGCAAAATAAATTCAAAATCAAATCCCTAGAAACAGCATAAATAATCGATTATGAGAGAGGAGGAGATTACATGTTTGTTCTAGTTGTAGTAGAGCTCGAGGCCCATGCCATCATGAATCTCGTAATCCTTGAGGGTAATATGGTCTTTATAGATGTTGTACCACTTCTGGATCCGGATCTTCTCAGCTCGGGTTCCGGTCTGTGCCGCCACGAGCTTCTTGAGGTCGCCGATCGTGTCGTCGTCGTTGCACTTCACTCTCACTTTCTTTCCCAAACGATCGTTCAACACCACCTCCAACATCTTCAAAGAAATGATTGTCAAACCCAAACCCTAGATAGAAAGGACTTTTCTTCAATTGGAGCGATAACAAAGCGAAACTGAATGGAAGGGGAACTGGCGTGTTTGATTTGTATTTGTTGGGAATTTCAATAGCCGGCTTGGGGCCTGGACTGATTTCCGCGTTGACTCGAAAGCGATGTCGTTTATTGCGATATTTTTACAGTCTTTAATTCTAGGGTGTCTGGTCACATTGGTGGGTGCCAGGGGTGTTCAAGCTTTAGACATATAGTGTCTGTGTGATTATGGATGTTTTTTAAATAATTTTTTGTGTTAAAATATATGTTAGTAATATTTTTTTATTTTTTAAAAATTATTTTTAATATTAATACTTCAAAACAATTCAAAACATATAAATTATATTAAATTTTAATTAAAAAAAATTAATTTTTTTAAAAATACAGTCACAGTCACATTCCCAAACATATTTGTAATATTTACATTACCTGACTTCACCCAACGAGTAAAAATCAGATAATATAAATATTATATATGATAATAAATTAAAAAAACTAATAAATAGATATTATTAGTCAAGTGTGAGTTTAGATTTTTAAAATTCACTCCACCTAACCTAAACACGTATAGCTAAATAAAATAATTTGAGTTCTGCATATAAATAATATTTTTTCTTTTCTCTTTATTTTTTTCTTTTGCTTTCACATTCACAACTACTTCTTTTTTTTAATCTTCTTTTTATTCCTCGCTTTTACATAGATTATAGCTGCTCATTTGAAGTTTGATTTGATGAAGTAATAGTAAATTCTACAATTCTAATCTTTCTTCTTTGATAAGATTGCTTGATAATCAAGAAATCATGAAAAAATAAATGAAATTTTCAATCATTCATATTAAACTTTTATTTTGTTAGTAAAATCACAAATCTAGAAAACACTTTATAATCTTTTATTTGTCTTTATATCATATTATGTTTTGTTTTTATATAAAAATTATGATAGTTTTTATGCTATTTCTAATATATATATTTAAAGGGTTGTGACCCAATATTATTTTAGAACCATCAAATAACAAAATAATTAATATATCTAATTCATAAATCTATGTAATATTTATAAAAAAATTAGTTCAACTCAATATATTCAACTCGCTATGATTAAAAAAAAGTGAATGAGTTGAGTTTATATTTTACAAAATATCAAAAATTAGATACAATTACATATCAAAATCCAACCCACTGTATTCATAAACATAAATAATTACGCGATTATTAGTTGGATCTTTTAATAACCATGTGTTTGAATGTATAGTTCTGGTCCGAGCTTCCAAACATTTTTTTAGTGTATTTAAAATAATTTATTGTTCTAATTTTAAATTTTATATTCAAAATATTTTTTATATCAGTTTTTTTTATTAAAATCATTTAGAAACGTTAATTTATTATTTTATTGAAAAAATCTACTATTTTTTTAATCATGATAGTTTATATTTTTTATTAAATAATTAATTATATGCACATAATATACGCTAGAAAACTATATAAATCATATTTCAGAGTCTCATATGATAATTTAAGTTACAAAGTTGGAATATTTATTTAACTTAGTATCTGAACCTTGTTGACTAAGCGATCACGAATTTGAATCATACCATCTTTATTTTATTTAATAAAAATTATGTAAAATCTATGCAAATATTAAATTTAGAAAATTTTAATTTAAAAAAATATATTAAAAAATTATATAAATAAAAACGAACAATAATGATTTGAGGTTTTTAACCTGCATTTTCCTTTACGTCAAATAACCACCTTTTCTTCTCACCCCTTCCCTCACCCTTCTCCATCTATACATGGTTCTTCTCCCTGAGGTGATTTTTCAAAAACATTGTCGAGGAATCCTGGGGCTGGGTGGCTCAAAAATCAACGAAATAAATTTAAAGGACGAGGAATGTAATGTTAATATGCCGATAATTATATGTATCCCTGACGTCGTCTTTACACAGTATAAATGGGGTAAGTAAAAAAATTAAAAAACTGATTAAATTAAGAAAATATAAAAAAAACTGAATTGTAAAAAAAATTTAATTAAATAGATTAAAATTTTAAAAAAAGGGACCGGTTCGGTTTTATAAATCTAAAACTGAAAAAACTGAACCGAACCCAAACAGAAAAAACCGAGCTAAACTGAAAAAACCAAGTCAAACTGGAAAAAACTAAAAAAATCAAGCCAAACCGGTTTGAACTGGTTTTTGTTCTAAAAAATCAAACCGAATCAAAACCGGTTGGTTTGAACTAGTTTTGGTTTTTTTTAATTTTTTTTGATCTAATTATTTTTTTTATATAAAAACCAAACCGAACTAAAAATAATCAATTCCTTCAGGATGAAGTGTTTTAGCCAATTTTCTTTTGTTGATCCAATGGATATTTTGTCCACAAAATAATAAAATGACATGTGAAAAAATATTATATAAATATAAAAGTGTATGAAAGTAAAAAATTATTAAAAATGTAAATGAAAGAATACGTGGTATCTAAATTAAGTAATACTTTTTTAATTTTCAATAACCCTTTTATGATATAAAAAAAAGAAAAAAAAAACTTTTCTTATGTCTGCGTAGGATGATCAATTCTTAAGGCCCAAATAGAAGATTTTAACTCAAGTTGTAAATTTCATAGTTTTACCCACGCAAATAACATGAGGATTATAAAACTGAAATATATTAAGATATTGTGGGAGAGTGGTGTAGTTTTTGTTTTTGGATGTATTTTATTTTTTTAAAAAATATATTAAATTATTTTTTATTTATTTTTGATACCATTATATTAAATTTATTAAAAAAATACTAAAAAATATAAATTTAATTTTTTTAAGAAAAATATACTTTTAAAATTTATTCAAATACAATTTTAATCACAATACCAAACAACACACCAGAGATAATTTGATATTGTGTTACATTTTATTTTTAATTGATCATTGAAAAAAATTATTTAGCTAGTTAAATGTTGTTTTTTACATAACCATATATATAATTATATTTTCAATTTTAATTTTATAAAAACTAAAATAATATATTTTTTATTTATAAAAACATAATTTTTATTTATTTTATACATGAAAATATCTCATAATATTTTTAATCATGTACATATTTTTTATATTAAAAAGAACAATTAAAAATATATATTTTTTAAATCTATTTTTTAATCACAACCCAACGTAAAAGTATAAGCACGTGACATCATTCACTGGTTACATTAACCATAGCATCCTTCGCGGTGTAAAAAAAAAAAAGGAATAAATCCATAGCATCTACCTTGGTTTTTTTTTTTTTTTAAATTATTATTATTATTAACGTTCCATTTTCATCAATTTCTCCGTCACCCAACCTCTCTTTCTCTCTCTGTCTTTAGACTCCTAGCAACCAAAATCGGCATCACCGCCAGTAACCGTCAAAGAAAATGGCAGGTAAGAAGAATTGAATCCCACTTCTAATTTCCCTCGCAGTAATCAAATTCAAGCAATCATAGAAACTGAATCGAATTCTACAACCTGATTTCACTCTATAAGCACAGTGACCACCAACCTCTATAACTTTGCTGAATCGATTTTTATTTTTTGGAATTGTGGTTGTGAGTGCAGCAGTGTGCGAGAAGATTGTTCAAAATGTAATTGTAGCAAAGAATAGGGTGTTGACGACAAATCAATACAACCAAAGGGACTGTTGTTCTGCGGCGGCCCCTTATAACCACCGCAACTTCCTTTCCTTTCACGGAGGGAAAAAGTTATTACCAAAATACCACTGTGGTTTCGTTAGCCGTCGAAATATTTACTGCAATGGTCTGTACTGCTCTGTTGTAGACTATCATTTTCCCAGGTTGATCATTGCATGAAAATTCTTGTGTCTTTTGATCGTGTTCTGTGCATGTAAACAACATGCTTTTGTTTTTTTGTTTGTGATGGAAACAAATGTTGTTGCACTATAACTCTGATTTGTTACTGTGAGTTTGCAATATTTTTTACACATTCTCTGCTTTTGGTCTTTCTTGCAGCTGCTCCGTCGACGACTGCGGTGCCATATCTGGAGAAGGTGGATTTTATGAAGCTTCAGAATGGAAGGTGAGGGTTTTCTGTGGTTAAAGGCATAATTTTGGAACTATTTGGTGGAAATTGTTTATTTAATGTCCGGGTTTTAAAAGTATTACTTATGCTTCATGCTTGGAAGTTGGAACCAAGCTAACGTTAGTGTTAATTGGAAGTGGTTGAACTTGGAGCTTGTGCTTGTATTATCTCATAATGTGAACATAGTGATATTCGAGGTGTGGCTGTTGCTGGCGTTGAGGGAGAACCTGTTACCCTCACTGAACCAGTTACAGAAGCAATAGCAGCAGCCTTTTCCGCGTGGTTACTGGAAATGAAGAGGGCTGATGCATCCAAACCTTTGAGAGTGTCTGTTGGCCATGATTCCCGCATATCTGCACAGGTGTTGCAGGTAGTTATTGTTTTTCCTCTTGTGCATTAATCTACTGGCTATTTGGAAACATCTGCAAACAATTTTTAAGTCTTTTCTTCTCTTCCATTCTGATTGGTCAACTGTTCTATGTTTCTTTTTTAAGCTCATATGATGCAGTGTTATTGGCATTCATGAAACATGCTTGTAGCAGTTCTGCTCTGAACCATCAACTCCCTCTTATGAAGAAATTAGGTCCAACAAAGAGGAAGATGCTTTCTTCTGACTGGATTCATCAAGTTACTTTGTTTAGGCTACGCAATTGATGTTTAGTTGCTTATTCTTTTCACTGTTAATTCTCTCTCTTTTTTTTTTCCCATCTGTGAATAATAGTAGTTGCTAATTTTACCTATGCTAAAAATGCCATTCAAACAGCAAAAAATATAATCTTTTTGAAAGAGTGTTACTCTGAATACATCTACCATGCAGTGTTAGAACTATTATTTCATGGAATATCCACGTCTACTAATATAAATTACTGAAATTTAATGGTTTAACTTCAGGATGCGGTTTCTCAAGGTATTGCTGGTGCAGGCCTGGATGTTGTTCAATATGGGTGGGTTTATGATTTCCCATCTTGATTTGATTTTCTAGCAATTGTTTTCATCTTACTGTGCATGGCCTTCTCTTTGATATTCCAAGCTCAATGATATCGGGCCAAAAATCTCTTTGGCTGGATCTTGTGATGGCCTTTTCAGGGAAGATAACTTATGTGACTTTTTCCTCCTCTGGGAAGATTGTGATGGATCTTAGCCGTGGCTAAGACATGGTTTAACCATTGTTCCTTCATGATTTATTCTCAACTTTTGTAGCATCTTACTTTTGCAGACTGGCATCTACCCCTGGAATGTTTAATAGCACACTAACTGAAAGAAGACTTCATGATTTATTCTCAACTTTTGTAGCATCTTACCTTTTGCAGACTGGCATCTACCCCTGCAATGTTTAATAGCACACTAACTGAAGATGAAGCTTTTTTATGTCCTGTTGATGGGGCTATAATGATAACAGGTAACTGGTTGATTTTCTGTTAGATTAAGTTGACCTATTATAATTGTGGGATTTGGAAATGGCCCTTGTAATGTTGCCACTTTTGTTGCTTGAACTTTTGTGCAAACCTTGCTTTACTTTGGATCATGTTAATAGACTTTCTGACGATCTTTCACCTGATCAAATTTTTGGTTGATGTTATTTTGCAAATAGCTAGTCATCTTCCTTACAACAGAAATGGGTTCAAATTCTTCACAAATGCTGGTGGGCTTGGGAAGGCTGATATCAAAATCATTCTAGAGCGTGCTGCAGACATTTATAAGAGCTTCACAGATCAAGGTTTAATGAAGTCAAAACGGAAAGCTTCTGAATCCATAAAAAGAGTTGATTACATGACTGTGTATACATCTGATCTTGTGAAGGCAGTCCGCAAAGCTGCAGAAAATATAGGTAAATGTTCTGAAACAGTTGTCATACACGAATTGGTAAATTTGGGAATGCTACGGTTAGTCCATCAAATATTTCTGTTTTGCTTCATTAGGAGACTCTCTGGACCTTGGTCCACATGATAGGCAGTAATCCTCTTGCTTTCTCTAAACCCCCACTCATTTCAGGATTTGAACACAAGACTAAAAATCCTAAGTTTAACCACTGGGTTTTTCCCTTATAGTCTTTTTTTTAAAAAAATATTTTGCATTTTCTTGGAGATGTTTTGCATGAGATTTCTACTTCATTGTTACTGTTACTTGTTTAATTTATTTTTTTCCAATTGCCTGTTAAGATGGTGTGATTCCATTTGCTAATTGTTGATTGGAAATTGTTAAACTTTTAGAGAAGCCATTGGAGGGATTCCATATTGTTGTTGATGCTGGAAATGGAGCAGGAGGATTTTTTGCTGTAAGTCATGTTGTGATTTATTTAGCTTTCTTCTGTTCGTATAAAACTTTAGTGTTCTCGTTTGTTACAAAATCTATACTTGATGTACATTTAGTGCTTCCCAGTAATTAACTTTCTGAACACTACTGCCTCTGTTATCATCGGCATTTAACCAAGTGTCTTGAATCTTCATAGTCCAGACTGTGGCGACACAATCCACAACATATATGCAGTTATTTTGTTAAAGAACTTCCTTCCATTTCCATTATTCAACCTTTTCATCGCCTTGTCTTCAAATATGCTAATATTTCAGATGGTTTTCCAGGAAAAAGTTCTTCAGCCTCTAGGAGCTATCACCTCTGGCAGCCAGTTTTTGGAACCAGATGGTAATGTTGATGTCAGAAATTTTTTATGGCTGTTGATATGCAAATTCTTTATGTAGTAAATACTAAAATGACTTTTCAAAACAGGCATGTTTCCAAATCATATTCCCAATCCAGAGGACAAGACAGCAATGAAGGCTATCACCCAGGCAGTCCTTGAGAACAAGGCTGATTTGGGGATCATTTTTGATACTGATGTTGACAGGTATTTTAATCATCCCAATCTGTCCAATCATATAGCACATTCATGTATCAGCTCTTTTTTCAATGTAAAATCGTTTCCTGTAGATCTGCTGCTGTTGATTCCATTGGTCGTGAGTTCAACCGGAATCGTTTGATTGCCTTGATGTCTGCCATTGTTCTAGAGGAAGTAAGAGCTTCATACTTGAGTTGTCTCAAGTGCTACTGTTTTAATATACAACTTGTGTCCATTTCTCTTTTCCCTGCCAAATTCATTATCAATTTGGCCCGTTGTGTTTTCCATTTAGCATCCGGGAACAACCATTGTTACAGACAGTGTGACTTCAGATGGCCTGACAACATTTATTGAAAAGAAACTCGGTATGCAGAAAACCAAAATGAACATTTTTTATTCCCTGTACATGGATATGCTTATAACTGCAGTCCTTTTTAGGGGGAAAGCACCATCGGTTCAAAAGAGGTTATAAAAATGTCATTGATGAGGCTGTTCGTCTGGTAAGTTGAGATGCCAAATTTTTTACTTGGTAATTTTTGGGACAGTTTAATGAATAAATAAACCAAATAGGGAAATTTTGGGTATGCAATCTTGATTGTTGGACTAGTAATGATGATAATGTTATAGTACTGGCTGGATGGAGTTTCAAATCACACGGAATATGATGTTGGTTTTTCTGAAGGTTGTATGCAAATCAGTATGAAAGTAGTTTCCTTGAGGAAATTGTTATTGAATGATAACCTTACTAATGGTGACTGAATTTGTTCAGGGTGTTTCTGATTTGCTTTTTGTTTGAAATGCTAAAATCTTTGTTAGCTCTTCATCATCTATTGTATATGGTCCATATCATATCGTTTTGAACAGGTTTATAGGATCTTGTCTTCAGTGAGCTAGAGTTTAATAAATTTCTTCATGTCGATTTTAGTATAACAAATTTCAACAGCATGTCTTGTTCTGTCTTTGGTATTTAGATAGTCTCAGTGCCATTATATAACAATTTGGATGGTCTTCTTGCTTTATAAATTCTCAAACAAATGTGTTCACATTGCTCGCAGAACTCTGTTGGTGAGGAATCACATCTGGCCATTGAAACCAGTGGCCATGGAGCTCTGAGAGAAAACCACTGGCTTGATGATGGAGCATACCTCATGGTAGGCTTTATATGAAACAGAGCAAGGTTAAGCTTCGTTACGGCTTATTGTATTGTCAATTTATTGCTTAACTTTCATCTTTGCCATTTTCTGTTTATCCATGCAGGTTAAAGTTTTAAATAAACTGGCTTCAGCTAGAGCTTCTGGAATTGCTGGCGGCAGTAAAGTTTTGACTGATCTGGTAGAGGGTCTGCAGGAACCAGGAGTAGCTGTGGAATTGAGATTGAAAATCGATCAGAACCATCCAGATCTTAAAGGAGGGTACGGTTTTCTGCATGGCTTGTCACATTTCTATATTATTTTGCTGTGGTGTAACTGATCACTTAGAACTTCCAGATCTTTCCGAGAATATGGAGAGGCAGTGCTGCAACTTTTGGAGAATCATATAGAGTCAGATCCAAAGCTTCAGAAAGCTCCTGTTAACTATGAAGGGGTGAGTTTGACACAGATCAAAATCATGGAGGATGTATTGAAGTGCCTGTGACTAGTGATTTGACATCAAGTGTCATGCTCTCAAGGCATCACGATAAATTCTCTCCTGTCCTTATTCCCCTTTCCCATTCTTAAACAGGTTCGAGCTTCTGGTTTTGGTGGGTGGTTCCTTCTTAGACTCTCACTTCATGATCCTGTTCTTCCCCTTAACATCGAGGTAGAAAACATTCCTTCATTTTCTGCATCAACTGCTACTGTTATCTCTCTATATATAGCAACTAAAAGTAATTGCGCTTCAGGCAACTAACCATGAAGATGCTGTGAAACTTGGACTCGCTGTCTCTTCTGCTGTCAAGGAATTCCATGCCTTGGATACGTCTGCCTTGGATAAGTTTATCCAAACATAATTAGTTGAGTTTCGAGTTGCAGCCTTTCAGTTTCCATGTGCAAGACTTTTTGTTGAAGTTGGCATCCTTTCAGAGTGGGTTATCTGCGGAGAAGCAAAACACCGGGTACTTCGGAGTCTTTCTCGTTAAATCTGATTTTGATGAGATATTAATAAATATTGAGTGACGAGCCTTTTGTCCATAATAATAAATTGCAGTCTTTGGTTAAACATGCTATTTGAATTCCTATCCTGTTCCTCAATTGCGTTAATATTGGCTTCTGTATAGTTTCGAGGGCCCCAAAAAAGAGTTAATATAGTAAGTTGTTAATCGGGCAAGCAAAAATTATGATTGAATTGAGGAAGCGACAGCAGCTAGAAAAACAAGCAGCAGATTTGAGTGATGAGGCGACAAAGTGCCAGGCATAGTGAATCATGTTTTCTGAAATAGTTCCAAAAGCTTTACAAAAAGGTCATCTATCACACAAACGGGCACACGGTAGACATTGCAGGCATCATAAATACAGCACTATGAGATCCGTTGAAATCCCTTTAAGATCCAGCACATATACAAGATTATACGAGGCAGTTCAATTATCCTACTTTCAATTTTTCCTACAACGGTCTACCTTATCAATTCTTCTTGTGCTCCTAAAAATTCTATGTGGTGATTGGGGTGTTTAGAAGCTTCATCATGAAGTTGAATTTGATATCTGGAGAGGTCTTAGGCTGGGGCCAGCTTGCACCATCTGGTACCTTAATGCATTTGAAACCCTGCCCTTTATACAGTTTTGTAGCTCCAGGATTATTCAAATCACAGTGCAAAGCAATGGAACGGCAGCCCCAGCTCCTAGCTTGAGCCTCTGCCTTCGCTATGAGTCTTTTAGCTATCCCCTTCCGACGAAATCTCTCCCGAACAGCAACATTGGATATATATGCAATCCCAGTCCTGTGGCAGAAGCATGCATATCACATTTGTGGGCATGAAATTTAAGAAACTATTTGAATAATGCAACTGAAGTAATCTATAGGCAAAAGAAGCAAGTAAAAGAAACTAAGTGGATATAAACAATGCTCATCAGATCATTTGTATTAGGGTTGTCTTTGCTTATGATTCCTTGTTTCAGCACGAACACGGAACGATCAGCAAAGCAAAGATTGTCCGAAATGTATTTCTCAAAAAACTCTTGGTCCACCAAACATAGAGACGGTGGACAGCAAGTTTTCAGTAGTTAATTCTCTTTGAATAGCTAGGACAACAAAACTGCTGTGCTAGTTTAGTGATCCACTAAAAGAGTTTAAATCAAATCCACTCAAAACCAATTGCATGCAAGATTGCTGTGCTAGTTTAGTGATCCACTAAAAGAGTTTAAATCAAATCTACTCAAAACCAATTGCATGCAAGATTGCACTTTGCAACACAAGGTTTACACAATCAAAAAGTCCTAATTGTCATAAGAGCAAAAAACTCACCTTCTCTGCCTGAGGGGGCCTTTCCTTGGAAGAAAATCGGCAACAGTGTCCACAGTCAATATCCCAGTAACATAGCCTCGATTGAGACTGAACTTCCCATCAAAACCTCCAATTTTGAAATTTTCAATTCCAATATAGAAAGTTTGATCAACTGAGCTACCTACGACGGCAACCAGACAGGTTCTTCTGCAGCCATTTGGTATACTGAATCCTGATAGCATGGCTGCCAGCCTGTCAACCCTCAGCACAAAATCTAGAGGGAAGGAATATTCAGGAAAGAAGGAACTGCAGTGAGTCTCAGCCACTTCCCAACAATCCTCCAACCGCGCTTCCCTTACAACTATCTCCGGAGATACAGTAGGATAAAATTCAGCCACTTGACTTGCTCTGCATAGTCCTACACTCAATGACCAGAATCATCCAAATGAACTTTAGGGAACAGATTCTACGCAAGCAGATGATAAAAGATACCATATTCTGACGATTTAATTTGACAAGCAGTCTTACTAGCACAAAAGAAGGGGTCTTGTTTTCATAACGTTGTTAAATAATCTTTTATTCACAGGGAAGCCCAGCAAGCCATTGGCTACGCTACCCAAGGGAGGATAGCCTTCCCTTGTTTTGCCCCTCCCATCTCCAATTAGAGCAGGATTCAATCCTAGATCGTTTGTTATCATGTGATTTTACTGTCTAGATTAGCTAACACCATCAGTTGTAATAATAAGTTTTTATCAATTCTGATAGCTGGATTATATCAAGTCAAAATATATCAAGAATTGAAATCAAATCAGAATTACGAATAGATCAGGGATCATAACAACCAGTTAGTCAACAAAATATCGATTTCAGGCCAACCGTTGAAACAACAACACGGTAAAGCATAAATATAAAACACAAAAAAGAATGATAACCAACAAAAGATAATCCACAGTAACTTCAAATCCAGCAAGATATGAATGAAAAGCTTAAAAGGGTAAGAGATTTTACCTGATTTGGGGAGAGAAGAGAGAGTGAGTTCATGACGAGAAACCCTTGTTGAAGAATAAGTAAAAAAAGACTGATTTTGTTGTTGTCGTTGTTGTTTTTGTTTCTTGAGATTGAAATTAAGGTGGTTGTTTATGGATGTTGGAGATACTGAGAATCCCAACGGTATTGACCGCATTTCTATTGGAAGAAACTGGAGAGATTGTCTCTCTGTCTCCCCCTCTCCTCCTATCTCTCTATATGGAAATGGAGACCCTTTCTGGTTTTTGTTTTGGTTCAGTAAAGCCTGAACGCAACGAACAAAATGCATCACACGTGTGTTGTTTGTCACTATACTTTGTGGCTTCTTCCCCTCCATGTAGACTTCATTGGCACGTGTTAGTGTTAGTTGTTACCGAGTGTTACAGAAATTATCCATGTTTAATTTAAATTCAATTAATAAATAAATTGTGATGTATTTGAAAAATATAGAATTTATTTTGTTTTGTTTTTTATATTACTCTTATCTTCATTTAATTTCTTTTAAATATCTTTTAAAAAAATAGATGGATAAATAATTATTTTGAAAAAACTAATTTTAATATTAATTTTTTTATTTTTTAAATTATAAATCAGTAGGTTGACATTTAATTTATTTTGTACTATTATTAGAAATTGATTTTAATTTGTAATTCAATTCTTAAAATCTAAAATAATTCTAAATATAAAATTTCATTAAAACATCTTAATTGAATTTAATTAAAGAATTCTAAACAAATATCATCTTTATAAAAAAAATAATTAACTCATGTTTATCTAATGAATTATAGATTATAGATTAATCCTATAACCTAATTACTATGAAAAAAGAAAAACATGGACTCCTACAACCTTTTTTTTGTTTCCTAGGTCTGCCTAGTTTTTTTCTAAAAACAATTGAATTATTCTTTAGTCAAATCATCCATACAAAATGCATCCACGGAAAATTTAATTTTTCATTATCCATTGAAATCAGAAGTGAAACAATACCAAGCGAAACAAACCATTTTAATGGCTTGGCTATCGCTTAGTTAGCAATCTCCTAAATTGATTCTTGAATTCATATACAAATCCCACACATCCTTTTTTAAAACCCTCAACTTCCTATTACTTACTAGTCTCAAGTTTTGAGCATTTACCCGTCTCTCGACAATTATTTCTTACCATAATTCTTCAAGTAGTTGGAATCTAGTTATGTGCCGTGTTCAAGGCCTATCAAGGGTTGAGATTCTCAGGCATGGAAACTATTTACGTGTCGTTTAGTGATGTTGTTGCAATTCGTTTGAATCTGATTTCCAAACCATGTTTGGAGTATAAAAGTACCCACATTTTAGATGGTTTAAACGTAAATATGTCAGAGCTTTTCTGTTCTCTCATCTACTCGTAAATCAATCGTTCATTCAAAACACACAAGCTCTCTCTTCTTTTTCTCTCTGTCAAGATGCAGATCTTGAATGCCATCACTTTTTTTTTCCCACTTCTTTTCTCTCTCTTGAGACTATCGGGTACAGGTCTTTGATGATGGGTTGATGGTTTACATTACACAACCTTTTTAATATTTCAACGAAATAGCTGAGGAGCAAAAAAATCATGAAAAACATTTTTAATCTTTCTAACGTCGACGTGATTTATTTACATTACACAGCATTTTGTTTAATCTTCTTTCTAAAAGGCAAAAAGAAAACCTCTAGAATTTATGTGTAAAAGATTCAAGAAGCAGGTAAAAATCTGACAGAGTTTAATAAATAAACGTCCCCAGTTCTCGGAAGAGAAATTCAATTACCTAGAAATTAACAGGAAGACTGCTCAAGAAAGCTAAGGTGAGGGGAGATGTCGATTTTCCAAACAGGGAGCACCATGTAGGGAGTTTTGCAAGAACTCTCTCAGCTTTTGGTGTTAATCGGTTAACATCTGTTCTTAACTTCAACAAGGGACGCTGGTCCTGTATAACCGTTCTATCCACATTGTCAGCAGAGGGCATAGTTTTTACTGACCAGAAAAGAGTTAGCTCAAACTTCCTTGGTGACTCTTTCCCTCCTGAAAACTGAATGTGATGCCATCCATCGACACTAGTCTTGTTGCCATAAGGAATTAATTCTTCTAAGTTTCCTGTATCCCATGTTATAAAAATTTCAGGGGGTAGGTGAGAGAGCGAGGAAGATGTTCAAAGGGATGCATTCCAATGAAGGTACTCAAACACAGAAAAGAGGGGATGCACACCAGAGAAACCTCAACATACCTTTCAAAATGAAATCTTCTATCTCCTTGGTATTGATTGCAAGAGACCAGCGCATGGAGGATTTTGTATCAATTGAAACTCGTGTGATTCTTTCTCCCCCCTTGGTATCGCTATCAACATGCAAAGTGGGAATATCTGACTCGCTCCATCCACTTTTTGTATCATCATGGGTCCAACAACCATAGTTGACTGAAAAGGAGACAAAATCAACAACCTTGTCTTTACCACATGTGAATCCTTCTTTAATCTGTTCAACCTCCTTCTCAAGCTTTCCAGGGGTGTTTGAAAATAGAGATATATAAGAGAGAGGATCTTGCTTTTCACCATATCTTCCTGAAGCATCGACAACATGCACGACCTGTGCACCATAGCGTACAAATTACAGAAATTAAGTGATACAGCAGGGCACATCACAAAACAAAGAGATTGTGCTTTTTAAAGATTTATCGCAAAACCAAGGGCACCCAAGAGAAAGAATGAAAAGCTGTGGCAAAGCCAGGACTCCACTGATAATGGAATGGACCTAAAATATTTTACTTAATGGGTAGCGTATTACAGTATTATGTACCGTTTGAAGAACAGCAATAAGTTGACTATTTGTTCAAACAACATAACTTATATGGTGTTAGTGTCTAGTATCATGTGATTCAAACATCATAGCATTTCTAAGCTCGTCCATATTTGATGTTTTCCTAAATTTGGCGTGGCAATGTAATATGAGGACACAATATTTCATGGTAGTTTCTGTTTGATTACTTAAGACAGTATATGGAAATCGATGAGAAAATGTTAGGGTTACTAGCAAATCATAGTCCACTACCCAATAATCACATTCAAGGAATTTTTAAGGATACAGACCAACAAAAAACAACTATGGTCAATTTAGAAATAGATACTTACATTTACAGCTCTGGCAGTGTCTTCTGTAAAAGGTTGAATGAAACCAGATGATACTAAAATAAGTGAGAGGCCAAACAGGATGCTGGTTGCAAGAATGATTGACCTTTTTGCACCTACACACCAACAGCACGAGTAAGAGGAGTAACGATAATAAATTACCAGTAATATATATTTTTTTTAAAAAAACTCTTGTATATATTTTCAGTAACTGCACTGAAATTGGTAATTAAATACTCATTAAAGCCTTAATTACTAACAGTATGAGTCAGCTAACATTTCATAGAGAATGCATATGCAGGTCGATTAATAACATAAACAGGTAGGTCATTTTAGCTATAAAGCCACACTATGATAATTAATTTCTGTTGTATTGCATCTACATAGACAAACTGGCCATTTGAAACAGTTAATCAAACAGAAACTATAACTGATTTACACAATAAGATCTCAACATCAAACAGCAACCAATACAAAAGTATCATTAAACACAAATATCAATATCAGATGCAACCAATACAAAAGTATCATTAAACACAAATATCAATATCAGATGCAACCAAATAAGGAAATCACATAGAGTCCAAACCTGAAAGATGAACATATGAAAGTACATAAATAAAAGTCAGGCATATGCAAACAGCAATGAAAATGGAAATTATTATATTCCACAGCCATTCTGGTGTGCCGCCAGGATTCCTGCACAAAATTAAAAAGCAATATCAATTTCTAAATGTCTAGTAAATCAAAGTAGCTTTGTAATTATGTAGATATATGAAGAGCTCTAGATGCTAAATAAGACTACTCAGTATGTTCCATGTTGAAACTTAAGTGTGCTACACAACCAATATGGCCATAATAAGTTTAGAAGAAAAGGACAAATTGAATAGCTTTCTAGAAAGTAGCATGATTAAAACATAACTTTACCTGTCGAATCGAACTGCCATTCCGATAATTGTTCCAGCAAAGCGAATGAAAGTTCCAGAAGAAATCAGGATTGGTACTGCCAAGCCCATCATGAGGGTTGCAAGTTTGAGTGGCTTAGGTAGCCGAGCTGGTGTCAGAGTTGCTTCAAGCAAACCATCTGAATGTTCCAATGCCACAAATAGTTTGGAGAAAACACCATGAGAACAGCAATTTATGAGAATTTGTTATCATGCTAATGGTAAAACACGCTTCCATTGGACTGTAACTTGTTCTTTACACACAAATATTTTCGTTATCTAAGGTAGAAAAGGGTGTTTCTTTCTTATCAAGGGTGGAAAGATGTCAAACATAAACTTACATGCAAATGCTGGTGGAACAAGCCAAAAGACTGCTAGGTACGATGATCCGATTTTATAATAGTTTCCTATGATCAGAAGAACAAGCCACTGAACAAAACCAGCTTTATATAGCCACCTTTCAGCCTCTAACTTTACCAAATCAGCTATGATAACAGATGAAAGCTGCTTTTTCTTGGAGTAGACATTCAATAAATACTTCTTCAGAATAAGATAACCCAAATGTTGACCCGTCAAAGCCCCAAGGAGTGCGGGTGCAGCAAATAGCCCAAGCACCAGCAATGGGTTTGCAACATAGGGCACTGGTGATGGAGATATTTGCGGTACAATGAAGGCCGCAAAAACAGAGAAACTTATTGAAAATAACAACATCAGGATAGCACTCAAGCATGACAAGCCCAATGAAATGGTCGCTGAAGAACCACCCATAAACAATGACGCCGCCCATATTAGAAGTGATTGCAGTATCACTGAGTTATGAAGCATGCTTGCAAAACGTTGACTGTACACAATCATATATGTCCCCTGAGATTTACTCAAATGTCAGATAAAACAGTGGCAGACTTCAAACTTAGGTTGCCAAATGCGCTCAATAACCATCTCAAAGCAAAGCCAAGAAAAGTGTTAAAGAATCCCAGTAGTTATAACGTACCAAAATATCAAAAAATATAGCAGTGTCATGGCCAGTTTTTAGCTCTTTGTCCATGTCCTTGCTTTTTGGAAGATGAGGGGATGAAGCAATCCGAAGCAGAAAAGCAAGCATATTTTCTCCAAGATGCTGGAGAGATCCAGACTTCAAGAGATCTAATTTGTCATTCTGCATGGGGCAATTTTCAAAATTTAAATGACTACATAGAAATACTATAATTTTGTTCAATGCCAAGTGACATTGTTATGGCAATGCTACTCTTTTTTCTTTTTCTTTTTTTCTGGATGCCTGTCAATGAGGTCCATTTAAAGTGATATTCTGACTGCAGCAAACCTCTGCTAACATGCAGCTAAACATAAGCAATCCATCTACCTAACTCAAGGCCACAGCCATTAAATGTCACAGGTACTATCACTATGTGGAATCATTTCTTTTCTTCAACATTTATCGAGCCACCCAAAATATCACAGGTCATGGATGACCATAGCCAAAGTGTGAGATAGTCAAAGAATTATGTCATGACTCAAACCTCTATCTTTGTTGATTTCGAATAAGATAAATAAACACAACAGAAATATGATCCCCATCATATACAGCTAAGCTTAAATTGTTGAAGACAGTATTTCTGTGAACTTCCATCATTTATTATTACAAGCAGAAGGGTTCTGTCAAGCAAATGAACATTACACGTCCTTCCAAGAAGATAAATAAAAAATGGACAAGACAAGAAAGTACCTTAGTGTGATAAACTGCACCATTATCCGTGAAAGCAAAGTCAAGCCCTGAAAGACCAGCAACCTCTTTGTATACTTGGAAATCTGTCGCAGATTTGATGACTCCAGCAGAAAACAGATCCTGCAAAACTAAAGCCACTCAAATACATCAACTACCCAAAAGCAATATATAGGAAAACAACTTTGATAATAAAAGCTACAAACCTGTGCTACGATATTCCCAGATGGGTATTTCGCTGCCGACGCAAAGTTTTCAATGGCCCATGGATGAGGTCCGGCCTGTTAGGAGAAGAACCATAAATAGGGGGGGGGTAAAAAAAGAAGGAAGAAACAGGTTCAGAGGCTGAGAAGCAAAAAAGAAAAGTTGAGAATAAGGAGGTGTTGACTAAATGAATGATAATGCAATAATAAGTAAATTTATACAGAAAAC
>Ga0325414_1002188_pt1 | contig 19580 bp, 20 predicted proteins | sample PopdelMetagenome_8_FD_206183 | JGI IMG/M metagenome (GOLD analysis project Ga0325414, IMG submission 206183) | Populus deltoides microbial communities from Bellville, Georgia, United States - Leaf-PdKOR-R3 | ecosystem: Host-associated > Plants > Phyllosphere > Phylloplane/Leaf | place: USA... | reverse complement strand
TCCCTATCACCACCACCCCCATTCTATTATAAGTAATCACCACTACCATTATCATCTCCTCCCCCTCCTCATTACTAAACATCCCTTCCACCCACCCTATTTTAATTGTATACTACCACAACCATCTAATTATGTTCCATGAATCACTTCCTCCACTATCTTAAGGATATGAAGCTTATGTGTGCTTTCTTATTGATTAATTCACTCTTTCGAATTCTAAGTCATTATTTCATTTGATTTGTTTTGTGTGAGAGTTTTTGAAGTGTCCTTGTGAAAGGCAAGAGTTTTTGTTCTAAAATAAGGTCTGAAGAGAAGATACTCGTGATGAATTCTGTTGTATGAGCTGCTTTTGGTTCCAATTCTTGTACTTAATGAAATATTAACACAATTGTGAAGAGAATTGTTTTGCATCACCATATTCAGTGGTACATAAATGCACACATTAACACATATGAAATCTGTTAATTTAAAAATTCTAAAGAGATGAATAAAATTGTAACTTGATTTGAAATAAATAAACAGATTATCAAACTCTCACTCTCTTTTAATTTCTTTTCATCATTAAAAAGAAGAAACTCCTTAGGCCTGGATCATGAAGACAAAATAATATAAATTGGTCCATGATAGTTTCCGCTGGTTAAGCTCATGCGTGCATGTTTTTCTTATATTTAAATCAACATGATGGATCTTGTCTTTTTGAGGCAGATTGAATTACCTAGAATAGGAATCGAATAACATGGAAAGATAAATTTATGAAAAAATATCAAAATAAAACCCTAATTGTATTTTATTTCATACACTTTTTCAATCTATAGAATAAGAAAAAAAATATAGAAATTTTAGGCTTAAAAACTCATATAGAAAACATGCTCTTTCACCCATATTTTTGTCCTTAATCTCATATCATAATATTTTTCCCAAGCGGATATAAAGTGTCGCACCCTCACGGCGGAGTGCGGCATCGCGGCGATCCTCAATTGATTTTAGAGTCTTTTGTTTTGATTGTGAATAAAGGGAGTCACCACCTAGTATTATGGTCACTAGGAAACCTAACTGGTCTTTCAGATATTCTAAGGCAAGGGACTGGTTGCGTAAAGGAAAGGTATTAGCACCCCTAGTACGCCCTACCTAAGGTAAGCTGCTTGGTGTTAATTTGGTTTGTCTTATAATTGCTATGGTGTTGGTGTTTTCTAATCCCATCAATTTTTCTAAGTTTGATTCAAACTAAATTTATTAAGATAGAAATCCAAGGAGATTCCATGTGCTTTAAAAGCTCATTTTTCCCTTAGTATTTCAAGAGTTTGCGACTCATAAATCGCAAGGAAGAGGGACAAAAATTTAGAAATCTAGGGCGCTTTAAAATCCCTTTTTTTTCTTAGTGTTTTATACTCTCATGGCTCGTAAACCGTGGAGTAAAAAAATTGAAATGTCCTCGATTACAATCAATGCTTCTTTCAAGGATGTGTGATGACTTATTATCCCTAGAAAATTATTTTGGATATTTACCACTAATGGTTTCTTTAAACAAATATTAACAGTGAATAATAACAAGTTATTCCCATTAAATATTTTGGATATTCATCCCTTTGGGATTTCTTTATCGAAACATTAATGGTGAATAATAGATGAATTCCCCCCACAATAAGATTCTTTATTTTTTTTTGGAATATTGGCCAATACCCTTTGGAGTTTTACAAACATGTTGTAAAATCCAGAAATGCAAGAAAATAATTTTTGTTGTGTTTAAGAAATCCATGCGAAAACACATTTTCAAAACTTCAAATATTTTTTTTAAAAAAAGAACGTTCAAAACATGTAAGGATATTGGCCGTATGCAACATACAAGAAAACATTTTTTGATATATACATAAATTTGTCGCATTGCGCCAAAAACCGGGTATTCTAAACACGAGATTTATATTTTTTACAATATAAAAAAAAATGAGACCTTAAAATAAATATGCTAAAAAAAATCATAAATCTCTTTCTCTTTCTTTTATTTTTTTGAAAAAAAGAAAAAAGAAAAGGGGAAGGTCTGGCGGGCAAGTGACCCGGCTGGACATAAAAGGGCGCAGCCCTGTTTTACGTATGGAGAGCTACTGTTCAAGTGAATTAATTCACTTGAACAGTACAGACACATTTAACCAAATGGAAAGAGACCACGCAAACAGTGCAAACACAAAGAAAAAGAAAGCATGCAACAGGTAAATAGAAAACAAACCTGGAGAGGAAGAAACTGCAGTGGCGTTCAAAGAGTGATGGTCGCTCGGTCTGTGTCCGTCCTTCTTCGTCTGTTTTGTGTTTGAGTCTGCTTATTGCCTCCTTCTTTACTCTGCGTCTCCGTCACTCTCTCTACTGATTCATGCCTTTCTTTTCCCGTTTTTTCCAGTTTTTATTTTGCAGGAAAAAAATGGAGCAAAGGCGTGTTTCTTGTCTTTTTTTTGCTGTTCCTCTCGTTCTCTCCCTCCTCCTTAGGTCAGCAGCCGAGGCTTCTATATAGCCTATACATGGCTTTGCTTAGGAAACAAATATTACATTAACTCTAGGGTGTAATATTGGGTGAGCAGAAATAGGAAACCAGAATGTTTGATTCTGATTCTGTCATCAGCAGTGATTTCTTTCCTAGTTAGAGGATGGTGTGGCTCTTTTCTTTCCTTCCATGGAGCCAGCTGCTCCCTTTAAAATGAGGCAATAAAAACATGGTTTGCAGATAAAAGGAAAGAAGATAACCAGGTAGCTGTGCAGAGAAAAAGGAAAGAAAGAATTGCAGACGGGGAGGCATTGTTTTCCTTTTCTGATCTAATTCCTGTTCTTCAATTTCGTCACCCGGCAAAATTTCTTCTAATTTTATCTTCAATCAACTCCCTTATTTTAAACCTTTTCCATTTGGTCCTTGGTCCATAAAAGGGCTTCAAATTAGCCTGCAATTGGTCTTCAATCTTTAAGCATCTTGCAATTGTGTCCCTGCAAACTTGGGCAAAAATCCTTCTCGCAGCAGGAATCCCTGCTTTCACACTAAATATTCAAACGAAAATATCTTAAGCTTTCGATATCAAAATCAAGCGATTCAAAAGCCCAAATTCATCTATGCGTCCAGGACTACAGCTTTGATGAAGGAGTCGAAGGGAGATAAAATCGTTTTAAAGAACAGAATCTGGCAGTAATCTGGTTGATAAAAAATGGTCTCCTGATTTAATTTAGAAACTGACAATGTTGAGAATCTCGATATGACTGAGAGTATGAACTAAGAACAAATCATCAAAATTTGTGACGGAAATAGAGTTTTTAGTGCAAAACTCGGGTCAGGATCCTTCTCGCGGCAGGAATCCCTACTTTCACACTAGATATTCAAACGGGAATATCTTGAGCTTCTGATATTGAAATCAAGTGATTCAACAGCCCAAATTTATCTACGCGTCCAAGACTACAACTTTGATGGAGTCAAATTGAGATAAAATCGTTTTAAAGAACAGAATCTGACAGTAATCTAGTTGGTCAAAAAGGTTCTTGATCTGACAATGCTGAGCATCCAAATCTGACATGAGAGTTTGCCCTAAGATCAGTGATCTCTAGGACCCAATAAAGGTGTAGGTCAATTTTTCAACATGTCATGAGTGACAGAACATAGCTAGGATGGTCAGATATCGTACGAAACCAAGTCAAAATCAGACCCTAATTTGGAAAAAAAAATTATAACAGCAGCAGAACCATTTTTTTTAGTGCAAATTCTTGGAGATTTATCCAACCTTAAAGACCAGATAAAGAATGAACGAAATTAGCATTATGAAGACTCCTAATTAATCTAAGAAAACCTAATGATTTTGGCAGCAAAGGGGAAGGATAAAGAGAGCAGAAAACAGCTCAAACAGGGTTCGAAAATATATATATTTCTTTCTCCTCCACTTTTGTCAATTTTCTAGCAAACATGAGCTACATTCCTACACTTAGTTAAAAAAACGTGTATACACCATCTCCAACATGTGTATTATAGAATGTATATCATGTATCTATCAGAATAGGAAATTAATATAGGATGTTGTAATCATTACAGTTACTGCAGTGTTCTGCTACCTCTATATAAATAGGAAGGTTGGCTAAGGCACAACCCAACACATTCTATTATTCTCAACTTGGTATCAGAGCCTTAAAACCCTAAAATAAATTAAACCTACTTTTCTCACAGCCTCCCAGCCTCCCTTCTTCAATGGAACAGCCGCCACATACATCTTTAAATTCTGCAGCACCAGCAGCCCAACTTTCTTCTTCTCTGGCAGTGCAGCCCTCTTTTCTTGCAGCGCCTCCTATGCTTTCCTTTGCTGCGTCACCGCCTGGATTCTCCTCTGCCATGGCTGGTGAACGCCTCCTCTTGCAGCCCACGTCTGCTGCCTCTACTGCCACAAGCATTATCTCCCTTTCTCACACTCATCAAGTCATCTCCCTCAAATTAATAAACACCAATTATTTATATTGGCGTATGCAGATGCTGCTTTATCTCCTAGGCCAAGGAGTTTTTGATTTTGTTGATGGCTCCAACACATGTCCATCAACACATGTTCTTGCCCGTGATGGTATCTCTCTTCAGGTAAATCCGCTTTTTCAAACCTAGAAACAACAGGACCAACTCATTCTAAGTGCTCTTCTTTCCTCCCTATCTATGGAAGTTTTGCATCTTGTTGTTGGCTGTCAAAGTTCTTGTTCAGCTTAGGGCACTCTTGAGCGAGCTCTCGCTTCTACCTCCAACTCTCGTATTATGCAACTTCACGGCTCTCTTCAGGATCTTCGACAGGGTGATGAATCAGTAACTCAATTTATGCAAAAAGCGAAGGCCCTATTTGATGAAATGGTCGCTGCTGGTCGGCCAGTTTCACTTGAAGATTTCAATTTATATGTGTTTCGTGGTCTTCGGGGAGAGTTTAAAGATTTAGTTACCAGTCTTATTACCAAGGCTGAACCTTTATCATATGCAGATCTTCACAGCCATCTCCTCACACATGAATTTGTTCATAAATCTTCTGCTGCCATACATGCTCCTCTGCTGCCCACACCCAACATTTCATCTTCTGCTCTTGTTGTGCAGCGCCAGACTTTTGGCATTTCTGGTCGCGGCAAGGGCCGCTTCAACGGTGGCTGGCGTCCCAACCAGTCTAACAGCAGAGGCAACTGATTTGCTGGCTCCAAACCTGATCACCGCTGCTTCCAAAACTCCTCCTTCGGTGACAATAGGTAGGGCTCTTGGCAGCGCAATAGGGGGCAGAATCCACGATGCCAACTGTGTCAGAATTTTGGCCATACAGCTCCCCATTACCCTCAATTCCAGTAGCGAGGTTATGGCCAGTAGCCTACTACCAATCTGGTGCAGTGCAATCTCTCCTCAACCTGTTCTGTTGATTGCTTTCCGGATACCGGTGCCAATCAACATGTCACACCTGATCTTGCCACCTTGACTGCTTCAGAACCGTATCTTGGTAATGATAATTTGCATGTTGGTGATGGTAAGGGCCTCCCTATATCTCATCTCGATCATACAAAAATATATACACCACATCGTTCTTTCACCTTATCTAATGTTCTTCATGTTCCTGCAATTACGAAACCTCTGCTCTCTCTTCATAAATTTTGTCTTGATAACAATGTTTATTTTGAATTTCACCCTCGTGTGTTTTATGTCAAGGATCTCAACACCCATGAAATCCTTCTCTCAGGTCAGAGTAAAGATGGTCTTTATGCCCTTACTAAGTCTTCCGTCACGTCAGTTCCTCAAGCCTATTGGTCTCTCTGCACTTCCGCCTCTGCCGATTTATGGCATCGTCGACTAGGTCATCCTACTACACGTATTTTTCAATTGTTAATCTCGAAAAATAAGATCATTTGTAACAACAAACGTCTTAATTTTCAATGTCAAAGTTGTCCTTAGGAAAATCATCACGTTTGTCTTTAGGACCTACGGGTCACAAAACTTCTGCTCCGCTTGGATTAATTTTTAGTGATGTATGGGGCCCTGCTCCTCTTTGTTCTTCAGATGGCTATCGTTATTTTGTTATCTTTGTTGATGCTTATACTAAATATGTATGGTATTATCCTCTCGTTGCCAAGTCTGATGTTTACTCTGTTTTTCATCAATTTCATACTCTCGTTGAACGTCAATTTTCATTAAAAATAAAATCTGTTCAAACTGATTGGGGCGGTGAATACCGCAAATTATCCACATTTTTTCAGACTGTTGATATTCATCATCGTCTGATTTGTCCTCACACTCATGAACAAAATGGCACAGCAGAGCGTTGTCATAGGCATATTGTGGAAACAGGTCTTACTCTTTTAGGGCAATGTAAAGCACTTTTTTGATTTTGGAATTATTCTTTTAAATCCTCTGTTTATCTTATAAATCGTATGCCTACTCCTGTTCTTGCCCATTGCTCTCCATTTGATTATTTATTTCACCGGTCTCCTGATTATCATTTTCTGCGTACTTTTGGGTGTCTCTGTTTTCCTTTTCTGCGTCCATATAATAATAATAAATTGGATTTTCGTTCCTCTCCATGTGTGTTCTTTGGATATAGTTCCTCCCATCTTGGTTATCGATGTTTTGACATTGCATCTCACCATATTTATTTTTCCCATCATGTCCGTTTCCATGAACATGTGTTTCCTTTTGATAATTCTGAACAGATTGTAAAGGTTTCCACCACAACCCCCATCCCACCCGCTACTGTTACCCTTCCAAACTTGTTAAACCACCCACCACCACCCACTTCCATCAGCCACCCAAACAGCCCATGGCACACAGCTCTGGCACTCCAAACAGCAACCCGACCACAGCTCCCGACCATCCCTTGGCCTTCATCACATGCTTGTTTATCTAACCCTTATGATGCAGGTTTAGGTTGTAAATTGATCTCCTTTCTTCATGGTCTTTGGGCACTCTCTAGCCCCTCCTCTGCTTCGCCCACCCTGGCCAGCATTCCTGCAGATTCGGTCTCTGCCGACAGCCCCTCCTCTGCTGACAGTCCTATGCTAGAGGCTGCTTCTTCATCATCCTTTCCCGCAGGTCTGCAACTTATGGTTGATTTATCTTCTTATCAGCTGCCACAGCTCTCTTCACTGCCACCATCTTTCCCTGCGTCTCCACCACCACGCATCAGCCATCCTATGACTCTTAGACCGCGGCAACCGAAGACAGCAAACCTGGCTGCTTCCGCTGCCGCCACCTCTGCCTCCACACGGGTACTGCATTCTCCTTCTTCTGAGCCCTTTGCATTTTCTGATGCTGACCGGTATGCAGTTTGGCATAATGTTATATGTGATGAGATCGCTGCTTTGCACTCAAATCGCACTTGGTCTTTGGTTCCGTTTCATTCTTCTATGAACATTGTTGACAGTAGATGGGTATATCGAATCAAACGTCGTGTTGATGGTAGAATTGAGTGCTATAAAGCGCGTCTTATTGCTAGAGGTTTTACCCAGCAGGAAGGTATTGATTATTTTGAAACCTTCAGTCCAGTTATTAAGCAGGCCAGTGTCCGATTGGTTTTCTCTATCGCGGTTTCGCGAAATTGGAAGATTCATCAGCTTGATATTCATAATGCCTTCCTCAATGGTGTTCTTACTGAATATTATAGAATGTATATCATGTATCTATCAGAATAGGAAATTAATATAGGATGTTGTAATCATTACAACATCCTATATTAATTTCCTATTCTGATAGATACATGATATACATTCTATAATAACGTGGGGTCCAAAATTGAGTAACAATATAAAGCACACATTGATAATCTTTAGCATATCACCAATCATTCCAAGGGAAGAAAACATGTTCTTAACCATGATCTTCTCTCCACATATCAAGCAAAAAGTGGTTGGTGGCTAGCATTTAATCAATTTTCAGCCCAAATTCATTATCCAAAACTTATTGTGCCATAAGAGTCAGATTACAATAATGTAATTATTATTTTTCTCCTTGGTCTCACTACCTCTTCCCCTTCTTTTAGCCACTATTTATAGGAGAGAATTTCATATTAAATCTTCATCTATAATGGGTATTGTCATAACCTAATTCTGAGTTATTCTCTAAAATTCTTTTTTTTTTCAAAATCAAAATCAAAATAAAATAAATAAAATAAAAAGCTGACAATGTGAAGAAAGCAGGCTAGAGAGAATTTTAAAAATACATAAAAAAAAAAACAAGGTGTAATTTTAGAGGAAATTTGAAGCCTAATTGTACCCCATCATGCCAAAAATTAGAGAAATAATGCAAATTCAATGTCAAATTAAATGATTATTGGACGGATTTGCATAAAAAATAAGTTCAAGAACATAATTAAATTTTTAATAGGCCAATTTGATTTAATCATGGGTCAAATTAAAGTTTAATTATGTTTAAAAAATTGATTTGTGTCCAATTAAAGTATTTAATTAAGTGCAAGGACTTAATTACACTTTAAATTAGTCAAATTAATTTTATTAGGGACTCAATTGGTGAAACATTAATTTTGGGAGCCCAATTTGGGCTTAATTGAGAAGATTGGAATTTTAAAAGACCAAATTTAATTTTTTCTAAGTTAGTTGATTGAAATCAGGGGGTAAGTCGCAAGAAAATAGAATTTTTGGGGTTAATTAGAGGTCAAATTGAAGAAATTCACGGCCAATGACCAATCGATAAAAAATGCCAAACTATGGGGGCTTAATTGATAAAAACCGGGGGTGAAATTGAAAGTTTAATGGTCAATTAGGGGTTAAATTCATAAATCTGAAACCAAGAACTAAAGCGCAAAAGGCGCGTAAATGCAGGGTTCACATTGAAGTTCGACATGGGCTAAATTGCACTAAATCAAACATTTATGGTCAATTAGGGGTACAATAAAAAAATTGAAAGTGGAAGGACTAAATTGAAGTTGGATAAAAGTTCCTGACTTAACCCTAAACAATGTCGTTTTGCATTAAAAAAATACCAGACGACGCGTCATGTGGTCACTGTTCATTATCTTCCTTGATTTTTAGCCGAAAAGGTGCCTACTTTTCAAGTACATTTAATGCTTCATTTCTCTATCAAATTTGTACGCAAATGATCACCTGACATTGCTCTACAACACCATGTGGTCCGTTCAGGCTGATTGCCACCATAGAGGTCGCGACGCTAGCCTAACGTTGCCAACTCAACCAACGATTGGGATCTTTTCCAACAAAATCAAAGGCAAAAATATTTCTCCAGTAAAGAAAAGATTACCCTCTTTCATCCCCTATAAATAGGGGTGGATTTCATGGCTTGAGCATAAAGAAAATCGGGTCCAAAAATTACAAAAAATCAGCCCCCTCTATTTTTATTGTTGTCGTCTCTCTCTCTCTCTCTCTCTCTCACTCTCTCTCTCTCTCTCTCTCTCTCTCTCTCTCTCTCTCTCTCTTCCTTCTCCCTCTCTACCATGACCTTCGGCCACCACCATTGTCACCGTTGAATTGACCACCATCCTCTCCACCACAAGCGACCGCCCGACGTGGTGGTTGCACCACCTCTTTCTCTCTCCACTACAAAACTCTTCTTCTCTCCCACCACGACCCCAGCATCAACAGCAACCACCTCATCCAATCTTTCATCCTTCCCAATAGCAGCAGGGGCGGCAACTCTCTCATCAGCCACTCCAACAACTCCAAATGTGAGCAACTCTAGCACCAACCACAGTAGCAGCAGCTCCAACAACATGAGCAATAGCAAATCCGGTGACAAAACTCTCCACCAACGCCGCCACTAGCCTCAGGTCATCCTCCACGTCCAGACGACAGCCCACGCTCAATAGCCCTAGAATCCTTTTCCCTTCCCTCCCCCCCCCACCATCTTCATCACCCTGCATGCAAAATGAGAATTCGTTTTACATGCGGGGTGCAAGATAATTAACTCTTACTTTGGGCCAGGCCAGTTATGGCCTCACCCAAATGTCTAGGCCGGTCTGGCCCGAACCAAAAAAAGAAAAAGAAAAAAGATATGTTGGACCAATATCAACGCAACCCAACTTTTTTGGGCTCGACCCAGTTACTTGGGCTGGCCCACCTAATATATTTAATTATATATTATAATATTTCAAAATTTCAAAAAAAATCAAAAAAACCATTCAAAAACTTGTGATTTTCTCGTATATTTTTCTACCAATTTTGTTTAATATTGGGTTGTATTTTTTCACTGTAAGATACAAATCCAATATTAAAATACTCGGTATTCTCCGAAATATTTCTAAAAAAATTCAAAAAAATCTCAAAACTTTTAAATTAATTTTCCTTTTCAAAAGACAATAAAAAAAAAGAAACAAAAAAAAATGTTTTGTTTTCATGCATACGGCTGAATCCTAAAAATTTTCCAAGCATGTCTTCATAAAAATAAAAATTGCATCTTTCTCATGTTAAAAAAAAATAGATATCGTAACCAGTTTATGATTATCCATTAGGATTTGGCCAAAATGTCAAAAACTCTTTACCAGTCTTTTTTTTAGGGTCTAGATACAGACTTTAATAACTATGGGATGAAAACTACACGATAGAGTACACCCTCAAGTATTAAAGATATAAGGTGTAAAATAAATGCGAAGTTAAGATTCAGACTTTAGAATAGTTCGAATTTAACCCAATAAGGTAGAGACTCTCATGACGAGAGATCCACCTTGAACCGTAGATGAGACCAACGAATATAAACCCGACCTAGAAAAACAATCAAACAACGATACGGCTTATCTTAGTTAGGGTGCACTAGGGGTGATGTGTTTTTCCCTTGCACAACTAGTCCTTTACTAGACTCTCGCAGACCATATGTTCCCAGTGACCATAATACTAGGTGGCGACTCCTTAACTTTAATTATAATTTTGTGATTAAATCTAAAAAACTCGTGACCATTGTTGTTACCCATTTTTGAATTCCCACAAAAAAAATGATGAAATACAAAAAATATATATATATCAAAAAAATATTCGGAAGAAATCCAAAAAAATAATAGGAGTAAGAAAAGGAGGCTGGAATGCCGAAAAAAGGTCAAAATTGGTTGAGGAGGTTCAAAAATACAAAAGGTTAAAATTTGACAATATATTTTTAACTAGTGAAAGTCCTGTTGACAAGGAAAATTGAATTTTAGGAAGAAAGGTCCAAAATCAGATATTTATGGGCTCAATTAAATTTTATTTAAGGTTTAATTGAATTTATGAAGGGTTTGATTGCAAGAAAAATTAATTTTTAAGTTAATTTAGACTTTTATTTGAAAAAAAAATTAATGTTCTGGGTCCAATTATAATTTTGAAGAGTTTATTTGATCAAATCAGGGGCTTAATTGCATAATTATTGAAGTTTAATGGTCAATAAAGGACTTAATTGAACAGTCCAAAACCAAGGACCAGCTAGAAAATGCGCTAATATCAAAGGATCCAATTACAATTTTTTCGGGGGGCTTGATTACAAAATTGCAAAAAATTCAATGACCAAATCAGAAGTATCTATTTGAATTTTGAAACGGCGTCGTTTCTTGGACACTATTCATTGTCTCTTCCATGCAGCAGTTTTCAGCAGTAATGGCTATGGCGTTTTCTGCAGCATGGCGTCCGTTATGGAGCATGCTTTAAGGTTGCGATCCCTTTACATGCAGATGACAAGCCGGAGAAGAAGGCTGAACAGGGAGAGGAGGAGCTAGGGCAGAAAGAAAACGAGGAAGAAGGGGGAAAACACAGAGAGAAAGAAAAGAAAATAAAAGGGAAAGCGTGAACATAAGAAGAGAGGAGAACAGGGAAAGGAAAGAAAATATGAGAGAGAAAGAGAGGGAGGGGAGTAAAGGAAGCACAAGAGAATGCAGGAGGAGGAAGAAGAAAATACAGGAAAAAAAACCGATGCAGCATCCTCCGTGTACCACGGCCCGTCCTCCTCTTCACTGCTACCAGAGGCAGCGCTAATATTAGGTGGTGACTCCTTGAACAAGAGATTTTCCCCTAAAAGAATAAGATGTCAGATATCTGTTCTTTTTCCACAATCGAGATTAATTTTTAATTGGTCGTCGCGATGCCCGGGTGTGACAGAATGGCGACTCCACTAGGGACTTCTAGGACTAAGCTTTGCTTTTTGTCTTTTCATTGCTAAAAATGTTTTGTTGTACTGTGTTTTTGTTCTCATTTTTAAAATACGTTTGGTATCAACTTTAAGATAAGTGGAGGAGCAACGGCACCCCAATGGCTTTAGCCTGGGTAAGGCTCGTGAAACTATCCAACTCTCGCATGATTGTTTGCTCTATAGTGGTTGATATGCCGAACTGATATTACTCAGGGCCTCTATCTTCACGCTGCTTGTAAACCTCATATCAACCTTTCAAGGGCGATCACTGAGCATGCGAAAGACCGTTGAGACTAGATAGCAAAATTACCCTAATGCATTTAATGACTAGAACCTATCCTTTAGGTTAATCCCTGCCTAAATTCATTGAGATAAGCTTAAACATGCTTTCGGGTGATATAATGACCGATATTCCTAAGATAACAAACTGTTGAGTATGGATTCGAGTTTGAATCCTTGCAAATGACCGAGAAGACTGCCCTAGACTGGATGTCGGTGAGATACCGCTACTCAAAGACATTAGATGCATAATGAAAGACACCAAGAACGTGGCTGAAAGCTTAGATGACAAAATGCTAAACAGATCTCCTCTCGGCATTACAATGAATATCGAATTTGGATCTGACCACACATTTAAAGAATAACGATCGTTATGTCACCCCCTAAAAGGTGAGTCCATACCTTATATGTTGTATTCATCTTCATGCATGTTTGAACATACAATTATGACTTGTCATAATACCGCACTCCAGGTGAAATATAGGTCTCCCATTGAAACACACTTATAACACTCGACTGCGAAAAAGACAAATGGAAAACGAAGAAAAAGCCTAGTTGGAAGCCCAACACCGAAAAGAGACAGAAAGTCTTAGAGAAGAAGTCGTAAAGCTTACTAGCCTACTCAAACAAGCCTTAAGATCTAAACCTGAAGAAGCAAAATCTACAGCTCAGCCTGAACCTATGCTCGTAAACCCACAGAATCTGGGGGAGGTGTCTCAACAGGCTATGTATTCCCAATTTGCTCAACCAGCATATCCCATAGAAATGTCATCTACCATTGACCTTACAATAAAGGAATCTCAAAAGAACAAGATGGTAAAAGAAGATGGCCTGGATAAAAGGGCTGCCTTGGAACAAAGGCTGAGGACATTCAAGTGAACTAGCCTACATGACCATATAAAAGCTGCTGAGATGTGTTTGGTACCTAACATAGTCATTCCTAAGAAGTTTAGAGTGCCAGAATTCGTCAAATATACAGGAACTCAATGCCCTGTAACTCATCTCAAGACATACTGCAACAAAATGACTGAGGTAGTCTATGACGAGAAATTGTTGATTCACTTCTTTCAAGACAGTTTGAGTGACATTACCTTTACTTGGTATATGCGGTTGAATAATACAAAGGTAAAAAAGTGGAAGAACTTAGTTGATGCCTTCATTAGGCAATATAAGTTCAATATGGATGTGGGCCTTGATAGGTCAAGCTTGCAAGCTATGAAAAAGGACAACAAGGAGTCCATAAGAGAATACACTCAAAAAGTGGCGTGAGACTACCGCACAAGTTAATCCTCCTTTATTGGAAAAGGAGATGATCAATTTGTTTGTCAACATTTTCAAGGCCCCGTACTTTGAATACCTGGTTGGAAGCTTTGCACAATATTTTTCTGACTTGGTTGCTATAGCTGAGAGGATCGAACAAGCTATCCATTTAGGAAGGGTTGCTGACTTGACTGAGAAGAAAACGTTTCACTAGGGAAAAGAAAGAAACCGAGGTTCACAATGTGAAATGTGGTTACAAAAACGAGAGAAAGAGCTACCAAAACAAAGACATCTAAAGGTCACTCGTCCTGAAGACGACGCTAAAGTGTCACTAAGCCAAGACTGATCTATGTATGACCTTAACTGACTATTGGAAAGGTGCCCCTGTCAAGGAATTCAAAGGAGAGAGATGGTTGGAAGATTCCAGAAATTCCTATCGATGATTATGTGTAACCTTGCTAGTATAAGTCTTTGTTTTTTTCCTTCAATTGTGTCTCTTCCTTTGATTTACAACCAAAATATCCTGAAAGGGGTTCCCTCTAAGAACTCAAAATACACTTTTGAAGCCTCGCGTGACCTCATAGACACACTTTATCTTTTTTACCAAAATTAATTTCCCTATTTGAGTTTTGAAAAATTGAACATGCATTTTGATTTTAAAAATAATTTGGTGTTTATTTAAAACAATATTTATGACATTCTACTTGTAGAATGACACATGAATCAAGCAACTCCTTCATTGAGGTGACTAAACTTTGAACCAAAATGCACGAATAGAAAAAGAACTGTCATCCTCACACCATGACTCTTGAGACATGTTGTTTTAAATGTATGAATAATGGTATGTAGTGAACTCATTGCTCATAGACTCACAAAATGCATCTCTTTGCAAAGACCAAACCATCACATTGGACGAGGCCAAAGTTTATTGATCTTAACTGCTTGCATTTGAAATGAGGAAAGGCTATCTTTGTTATTCCTTTCACATTCTAAAACGTATATCCCTTGCAGTCCCTTTTTTAGCCTGAATAATTTTTCTTTCATGAAAAAACCCTACTAGGATCACACCCCACACTGGGGCAAGTGAAAATTTCAAGGAAAAAAAAACCATTGAGAAAGCCGAAAAGGCAAAAGAGCCCAAGAAACTCAATGACTAGGGGGCATGCCCAAATCACAAGAAAGAGTGATAACCAAGATAAAGTGAGTATGCCCTAGCACAACAATGAAAAAGCAAATCAAAGAAGAGCGGTGAAAGAAAAGATGAACAACACAAAGAGTCGAACTGCTGATAGTGATCCTCAGTCTTTGAAACCCTGAAACACTCTTTGAGCCTTATGATCTTTTCTTTCATAACCAAAAACCTCAGCCTACATTACGTGCCTGTAGAAGTCCTTTCTAATCGAGCAAGCAAGCAACGTGGGTTAATAAACAATGCTTTCAAAATGCAAAGAGTGCTTCTTTATTAGAGTCATGACATTAAGAACAAGTTATTCATTATTATTCATGCTGATAAAATAAGTGTTCAAAAAGAGATAGTTTTTCTCAAACAAAACCTTGAGCTATTTCTCGAGCCCTTCACTTTGGAAATCCATAAGAAACAGAAGGTCATCTCATGACATACTTTCACCAAAGACAATATCGTTAAACACAAGAGCAATAATTTTTTTTCCAAGAAAAAAAAAACAAGGAGTTGCAAGAATTCAAGAACAAATTTTATCAAACTTTACATCAAAACAATTTTTGTTTTCAAAATGCAAGATCAAGATTTCAAGATTCATTCAGAACAGATATTCCTTCACCAAACTAGAAAATGAGAGAAATGAGAGAATGGCCACTTAAAACCATTATTTGTCTGAGTCGTTGATAAAACACACTTAGAGGCAATGACCAATACAAGGGGGCAACATTGTGTTTAAAAGGAAAATCGATCCTTTCTAGAAAGAAAGAAAAAAAAAGAGAAAAAAAAGAAGAGGAACATCTCTTACAACAAGACAAGGGGGCATTGTGGTTTATAAAAGGCAGCTTGATCCTTTTAGCAAGTGACACAAATGTTTTTGGCAGTGAGAAACGGAGTAATGAATGATTCTCTCAAACTATTTGACGAAATAGAAAATCTCTAGCAAGCAAGCGGGTCACGATGGGCACCATGAAGCCTGAGTTGTGTAAACAAATCTGGGAAAAGACTTACATGGGCCAACTCGAGTGGGCTAGAAGCCAAATGACGACAATGACCCAAATTAGAGGTAGCAAGCTCTCATCAATCAAGCAATAAGAAGATTAAGGAGAAATGGGGGCCTATATTTCAAATCAGGTAAAGATGCATGCATATCATCTAAACTTTGAGACATTGGAGAATGAGTTTTGCAAACTTCACAAGAGAAATCTCTAATGAGATCCATCAAATGGAAGGCCACCTTGAAATGGCCAAGTTTGAAATCGCTTTTGAAAATTTTTCACCTTTGAGAAATTTTAACTTGGGTAGGCCGCCCACGAGAATTAGGCCGTAAAAAAAAATCTGTATTTTCACCATCGGGCATGTCGCCTGAAACAATGAGACCACTTGCGAGTTTCCTCGCATCTTATCATTGAGCAGGTCACCTGGAACAATGAGACCACTCGTGAAATCCTTCACAATCCTTTTTCCTATCGGGATGGTCGCCTGGAACAATTAGACCACTTGCGAAACCATTTTCGCGTTTTATTCTTCATCTGGGCAGGTAACCCATTACAATGTGACCACTACTGAAAAATCCTCGTATTTTTCCACTGGGCAGGTAACCCATTACAATGTGACCACTTCTGAAAAATCCTCGTATTTTTCCACCGGGCAGGTAACCCATTACAATGTGACCATCTAGGCAGGTAACCCATTACAATGTGACTACTTCTGAAAAAACCCATTACAATGTGACCATCTGGGCATGTAATCCATTACAATGTACCATCCTGAAAAAATCATCGTATTTTTCCACTAGGCAGGTAACCCATTACAATGTGACCACTTCTGAAAAATCGTCATATTTTTCCACTGGGCAGCTAACCCATTACAATGTGACCATCTGGGCAGGTAACCCATTACAATGTGACCATCCTGAAAAATCCTCGTATTTTTCAATCATCGGGCAGGTCGCCTGGAACAATTAGACCACTCGCGAAACCCTTTTCGCATTTTATTCTTTATTGAGCAGGTCGCCTGGAATAATTAGACCACTCACGAAATTCTTCGCGTTTCTTTTATCATCAGGCAAGATGCCCAAAACAATTAGACCAAAAAAATCATCATAAAAAAAAAAGGAAAAGAGAAAGGGTTCTCGTAATTATTCTTCTTTACAAAACTTACTATACAAAGTCAAAAGAAAATAAATTTTCTAATGCATTTGCACCGTAAGCATTGTAAAGAGGGGGCAACTATTGTAACCCAATTTTGGCCCTTTGGCTTTTAATTTAATTTTTACAGGGTTTAAAATGAAAAATTAAAAGACCAGAGATTTATTTTGATGAAAAGTGTGATTTGTCAACTTCCGTGAAAATTAAGGACTACAATGTGCTTTTGTCATTCTATCTTTATCTTCAAGATAATCCCTATCTTCAAGATAATCCTTATCTTCGAGATAATCCTTGTCTTTAAGATAATGATAGTTATCCGCTTTCAACAAATGCAAACTTCAAAGAAGAGAATCAGTTTGATTGAAACTTGGTTTCTCACACGTGAAGGGACTCTGGCACTATAAATACAGATCTCGGGGTATGAAAAGTGGAGGAGAAAAGAAACCCTAGGATTAGAGAGAAACCCTAAAAGACACAAAAAAAAACCCTGGAGAAGACCATTACCAGAAACCTACAAAAAAAGAGAAAAAAAACATTTACAAAAAAAAGAGGGCGAGGCCGAGTCCTAGAATAGCCGCCGCTGCCCCCTCCCCCCAGCTTTTTCCTCTCTTCTTCCCCGACCTCAATCTCTTCCCCATCAAACTGATTTTTCATTCTTCAGTCTCAACCCCCGGGAGCTGCAAACTTCGCACAAAAAAAAAGTAAATAAAGGCCCGAGATCATCTTCCTCCCGGTCACCTTCTAGGCTGTGGTCCCAATCACCATTAATCTACGCCACGTCTGTCTCTAAACTAGAACCATGAACTACATTGGCACGCGATCCTCCTTGCTTCGAAAATCTGCTGAGTTTCAAGGGACCATGGCTTTTGCCTGGAAAAGCACAAGTTTTGATCGGATGCAGGGGCACGAAAACTTTTACAGCGGACGAAACCAGGATCATCAAGATTAGTAGCAACTCAGCCACTTCCATGCACCGTGAGCATGCATCAGTAACCAGCAATGCGCGCCTCTTCCAGCTCTAGCAGAAGTACAACACCCTATCAGGCATCAGCTCCTTTGTCTCCACTTACACCTGCTCCTCCATTCCCTGAACAACAGATAAAAAAAGAAAACACAAGCGAACTGAGAACGAGCAAACACAGGGAGAGAGACAGGAAGAATAAGAGAAGCAATCAAAGCAAAGAAAAGCAAATCCAGAGGAGAAGCGCACGAAGAATAAAAACAGAGAAGGAGAGTATGTAGCTTTGGCAATTCAGCACACCTTCGCCATCGTCTTTGTCATCAAGCTCCAACAATAGGCAGACTCTGAGAGAGAAAATGAAGAACAGGAAGAAGCAGAGCAGAGAGTGTCCGTTCAACAAGCAACCTAACATCTTCATCGCCATCGCCCTCGACTTCGCCTCTCGGCACAGGTGTGACAGTAACACGGGGAAAGTAAACCAAAAACAAGAGAGAGAGGGGAGTGAGATTGAAAAGAAAAGGATAGAGCAGGGCGTTCTTCGGCCAGAGCTAAGATCATCACCCGCGTCTTCGTCTCCGTCGCTGTCTTCACCCAGGTAAGCATTCCTCCTCCTGCCCTGCAATTCCATTTCCAAGTTTTGTTCAAAACAGTGCGAAGATAAAATTAATTACCTTCGCACTGTGCAGTCCACACGTGAACCAGCTTCTTGGGCTGGTTACTGGCTTGAGCTGGTAACCAGGCCGGGCTTATTGGATCCAGCCCAACCAGTACGGCTGGACTCGATCCAAAAAAAAAGATAATAAAAAAAATAAAAAGGGCCAATAATAATAAAGGATAAAAAAAAACATAAAAAATTTCTTCTTCAAATTTATTTTTTGCGAAAATATTCACTCACGCCAGAGTTAGGAGTATTGTATTTTTTGGATTTGTGCAATATTTACCAACGCCAGAGTTGGAAATATTCGTAGGAATTGTTCACTGACGCTAGAGTTGGAAATATTCGTAGGAATTGTTCACTGACGCCAGAGTCAGGAACATGAAGGAAGAATAAAAAAAGGGAAAAAGGAGAAACAAATTCTTAGCAATTTTAGACAAAACTAGCAATACAGTCTGCCTTAGGTAAGACGCTTAAGGGGTGATAGCATCTTCCCTTTTGCGTAACCAGTCATGTACCATAGAATCTCTGTTGACCAGTTAGGGTTCCTAGTGACCATAATACTAGGTGGCGACTCCTTGAACAAGACATTTTCCCCTAAAAGAATAAGATGCCAGATATCTGTTCTTTTTCCACAATCGAGATTAATTTTTAATTGGTCGTCGCGATGTCCGGGTGTGACACATCATTTTTTAGAGCAGACTAGACATGTTGCCCGCTGGTTGCCATATATGGGCGAACAAATTTTCTGGATCTTTGTAAAGAAAAACTACTTATCCGTGAAATTTTATTGAGAAACTCTGAATTCAAATTTCACTTCACTATGTCCATTTACAGATTGTTTCATTTGGTTTAATTGCTTGTTTATTCTTCTTCTGTTTCGCATAATTGCCTATATAAAAAAAATGTATGCATAATAGCTGAGCAATGTACTAAAAAACTATAACGAAGACCTCAAATTCTTCTCATTTGATTATTGTGTGGGCAACCTTTCGGAAGGGGATGAAGTCATTACAAATAGATTT
>Ga0325414_1002186_pt1 | contig 19591 bp, 7 predicted proteins | sample PopdelMetagenome_8_FD_206183 | JGI IMG/M metagenome (GOLD analysis project Ga0325414, IMG submission 206183) | Populus deltoides microbial communities from Bellville, Georgia, United States - Leaf-PdKOR-R3 | ecosystem: Host-associated > Plants > Phyllosphere > Phylloplane/Leaf | place: USA... | reverse complement strand
CAGTTTTTGCAAGACTTTTTTCTTATTTAAAAAATTTGTATGGTAAATTAAGATATAAATTTTTTATTTTTCCTTGAATTAGGGTTTATGAAAAATAATTTATTCCAGTGATTTAGTTTGGTCTTCTTATCTAAGAAAAAATTTAATGTCGTTTTGATGAAAGCAATTCAAAAAAATATTATTAGTTAATAAATTAAATATTTTTCATTTGTAACTCTAAATTTAATGAAAACTATTATTTATTAGCATTAAGAGATAAAAGAAAGTGTCATATTCTATTCACTCTTTATTGATAGTTTATACTTAAACTATTTTATCCATGATAACTTAAATATGATTTTTCTAATATTTAAAAAATTATTTTATCCATGATAACTTAAATATACATAGCATTTTATTTGTTTTTTTTAATTTGAATTATGTTCCATCACTACAAATTATGCATGTATTATCATAATAATTTTTTCTATTTTTTATTTTTAATATCATTAAATTAAAATTCTTAAAAAACATTAAAAAATTAACAATTTGATATTTTTTCAAGCCATGTATATTTTTAAAATGCATCCAAGTATATTTTTTAATGTAAAAACAAATAGTATCATACATTGATAAAAAATAGACAAGGTTTTTATTGATAGTTTATACTTAAATTTATGTGTTTTTTAAAATAAAAGATAATTTATAGAGAGGGACATTTGACTCTTTAAGAAAATATGAAAATGCTTTGAACACGGCCCTTTTTGGGAGGAGTCCATGATGCGGTCTTTGATCTTTTCACGTCTTTCGATCATATTGTTTAATTTTGAAACATGAAAACATGATTGAATTGAATTGAATTGTATAGTTAAAGGACTCTTTTGTAGTTTACCCTTTTTGTTTTTGCCAAGTGGAGGCTGTGGGGTTTATGAGCTGGTGATAAACTGGCTGACATGTATATCTCAATAGAATTGTGTGCTTTTCTATTGGCCACTGGAGGGGAGGGCCCACTGATACTTGTTCCACGCGGTGGCCTGTCGTGTTGATGCAGTTGCGGTCAATTTGGGTGGACTTGGGCCCTCTACGAACTACGAAGGCAGATCTACAAGGTGGGGCCCCTTGTTTGGAAATTTGGACCGCAGGAAATTATTCTGGTCATTGTCATTTGTTTAGCTTAATTTTCCCATATTTTGGTTTTCTTAAAAATGATATTTTGGGTTTTTTTATTAGCGAAAACCCAAAGTAGATCAAATTATTACATGTATTAAAAGAGCTCTTTTTTTCTTTTTCTTTTTATTGTAGCCTGATTACTGTTTACCATCTTGTAAATCATTGTAGATGAGAGCAGTCATTTTTTCAATTTATTTCTTAAACTTTTATTTTATATTATTTAAACTTTTTGAGTTTAAATCAACACTCAATTTCATTTGTTTTTAATGAAAGATGGTTAGATTAAAATTTAAAGGACTAGAGTGAAGAAAATGGGTAAAATAGATGACAGTTTTGAAATTTATCTTAAAATTTCATTTTCGCTCCTTTTTTTTTGCTCTTAGATTAATTGGTCCCTTTAATTTTTTTTAAAAAATCAATTTTGGTATCAAAATCAATATTCCTCATTTTTTTTAGTTATTTTTTAGTGGGAGGAGAGAGAAGTAGTTGCTAGATTCCGGTGCAAAAAGAGAAAGTTGTTATTGATGACGATTTCAGTTGCTTAAACAATCGATTTTTGTGTCAAATAGTTCTATATGGTGAGATGAGTTCGAATTAGGTGTTTGATTACCTTGAAAGTGCCTAAAAAACATATATGAGCTCATAAATATTTTTTGTTTAAGGTTGATTTCTAATTTTAAGGTGTTTTTTTTGTATTTTTAGACCGTGAATTAGTTTAATAAGGTTCATATAGTGTTTTACATGTGTTTTAAATCAAAAATAAGTTGAAGATAAGTTTTTGAATGAAAAAACATGAACTTTATTTTTTTCAACCACCACAATGGCTAGAATCTGGGAATCCAGATAACACATCATTTATTTTTTGAAAAACAAATTGGGATGGATGATATATTGTCCAACCCATTAACAAAAATAAATAAAAAGGCTCACGCGTGGGCTATTTTTTAATGAGCCAGGCACTTGGCCTAACTTACCAAGCCCAATAATGTCTGACTTCATTCTTTTCTTTTCTTTCTATTTATTTTAATTAATACTTATACACACACACACATGATTTTTAAGTTTTAGTTTTAATCAATACTCATGTGAATTTTTTTTGCTTATTTAAATTTTTTTAAATGGAGATAAGTTTTTAATTATATTATGTGTGTTTAAATTTTTAGGAGGCTAGTATGATTCATCTGTAATTTTTAAATATTTATATATATTAAATTTACTTTAAAATATTAAAAAATATTTTATTTCTTTATAATATTTTTAATGAATGTGGCCTTGTATAGTTTTTTTTTTCCTTTATTTTTTCAATAAATTTGATGTGTGTCGATTTATGTTACAAATTGATTTTAATAAACAAATTCACTAAACACAAACGGATAAAATGATCTGTGTTGCGATATTAAATATTTTGATCTATATTTGTTTCTCAATTTTTTCAGTTTTGTTTTTATTTATTATCAATTTCTTTTTCTATTAAATTATCTCGATTTCATGATTTAGAGTGCATGATAGACATGTAATATGAACATATTTTATGTCAAAGTCACGAGTTTCACATGTTAGCCCAACTTTGCTTAGGAAAAATTTTTTTTATTTGTTTTTGTTACCTTGTTTTTTGTATAGTATTATTAAATTAATCAATATTTAATTTGGTTATTAAATTTCTCTTATTTTTTTTAAATATAATTGTCTTCTAAATTTTTTTTTTGGTTTGGCCCGCGGCATCGCGCAAGACACCAATCTAGTAAACATTGTAATCAAGACATAAAAACTATGGATTAGAATAGTATTATGGCCTTTTGCCTTTCTTAACAGAAAATAATGGCTTTGTGGATGAGGGTATTCGGTCTTTTTCCCATGAATTATTAATCATTATTCGACTGATTGGTGGTAGATCAATATTTTACTATTTTTAAAACATAATAAAATTACCAAGTTATCTAAAAACAAGATTTTTTAAAACCGGTATCCAAGTGCTTTTTTAGTATTTTACTTTTTAAAGCACAGTAAAATAATTGAATTACTCTTATAAGCAAAAATCATTTGACTAGTGTATATGTGCTTTTTAGAATTTTCATCATGGTTTTTTTGATAATAATTAGTTGAATGGTGAACACCTTAGTAATTGAATAAATATAAATATTATTAAAAAAAAGTTTTTGGCGCATGCATTAAGGCGTAGATTGTTGCAGCTCTATTCGGGAGGCGTGTGTGGGATTATTCAGCTACCAAACAATGGCTTTCAGGTTGGTGTTTGAATCGTCTCGGTAGCCTTTCCATCCCTGGGAGGTACGCGTGATAAATAAACCTTTGGTTTGACTGTATTGATTTTTTTTTCCTTTAATTTCTTTGTTTCCCTCAATCTCTATGATTAACCCTCCAATTTTTTTTTTTGTTTTTATTTTATTCAATCAATCTCAAATGTGTTTTTTTTATTGTTTTTTGATTAAATAAAAATTTAATTTTAATAAACAAATTTATTACACATAGTCAGCTTAAAGGTTCATGTTGCAAGATTAAATATTTTGATCTATATATGTTTTTTAATTTTTCTATTTTCATCTCTATTTATTATTAATGATTTTTAACATGCATGGTTCTTAATTTATATAATTATATGTATGCTCAAGCCTTGTGATTTACATTTAGGATTTTTATATGTATAAAACATATCAAAATAGCTATATATATATTAAAAAAAAAAACCTAAACCACCGCATAACACCGGTCAAATAGCTAATTGCTGCTGTCTGATATTGCAGATTCCTCAGACATTGCATGGTACAGAGTAATTATTAAATGATACCTGATTTAATATATGATGCTATGCTTATTACATTGAACATGAACAATTAACAATTAACTACTGCAAAGGAAAATGACACCTATTAATGTCGAAACTAGTTCTGTTGCAACTGGTCGGTGGGCAAGCTTAGCAAGGAGAAGAGGATACAGGGGCCTTTTCCTATTTGAGATTGTTACGGTGATTGTAATTTAAAATATTTTTTTATTCAAAAATAGATTAAAATAATATTTTATATTATATTTTTAAAAAATTATTTTTTATATTAATATATTAAAATATATATTTTAAAAAAAATTAAAAAAATCAACGCGTTGCTAACCCTGAGATTCCCGAGCTGCATATAATTGCTTGAAGACAATTGAAATGTCGATTATATGATAACAAGACAATTGAAAAGATAATTGTGATAATAAGGCTCTAAGTCTTCTGTATTCTCAATAATTTATATATTTTTTAATTTAATGCGATGCTTGATATTAATTTTAAGAAATATAGTTTAATTAGTTAGATTTTAAATTTAATTTTTAAAAATTAAGTCCCAAAAATTTTAAAATTTAAAATATATAAAATTAGTTGAAATACAAGTAAGTTAATTCAGTAATTATATTAATAATAAAAAAATATAATTTGGATTGCATCGTCATGCTAATTTCAATTTTATAGATGATTTGGATCGACTATGTGATTCTCCGACTAAAAGGATTAAATCCTAAACCTAGTCCCAATCCGAATCGATGGCGTGTTGAGGCTAGACGTAAATGATTGGAAGCTTTGACTCGGGAGAGCAGGCTAGAAAAAGAAGAGTGAGAGAGAGAATAACCAGTCAGAGTCCCCAGGTTTCGGAAAGAAGGCTTATCCACTGGAGTATTTTTCCAACTGTAATCCACTTTGCGCATGTTGGGGAGTTATGGCTTTTTGGTATCATTGCATTAATTTTTTTTATTTTAAATTTTTATTTTAAAAATATTATTTTTATATGATATATCAATTTAAAAATATAAAAAATAACTTAAAAACAAATTTCAAAAACATTTTTTAAAAATAAAAATAAATGAACTTTTAGAGAAAGATTTTATTTTAAAATACTTTTAGTTTGAAAATATATTAAAATAATATATTTTTTATTTTAAAAATTTTATTTTTAATATTAACAAATCAAAACAACAAAAAATATTTAAAAAATAATTTAAAATAAAAAAAATAAAAAATAAAACAGCGGATGAATCACGACACCATACAATATCATTGTTATCAAACATTTTTCAAAATGAGAAAAGTACCAGCACATAATGGTGAATTGAATTGAAAAACTTGGAATTCGGAGCTAAGCCTAAGCTGGGTTTCTAGTTGAATGAAAAGAAAAAAAAAAATTACTAGCTAAACCTGGTAACCTAACTAAGCTAGTCAGATTTACTTGAGTTAACATCAAATACACACACGTAACATTAAAAATGTGTTTGACAGTGTGGTAGTGGTTGTTTTTTAAATAGTTTTTCATGCCGAAATACATGCCAATGATATTTTTTTATTTTTTAAAAATTATTTTTGACATTAGTACATCAAAACAATTCAAAAGATACAAATCACACTCAATTTTAGTAAAACAAACAAAAAATTAAAATTAAATCAAATATAGATACAACCACAGAACCAAACAGGCTCTAAGCAACCCAATTCCAGACCCACGACGCATGCATTCCATATTATCAAAGCTATTTTTGCGACAGGGCAAAAATTTATGACAGCTCCATCCCATTGAAGACCATAACTAAAAAAGCAGCCCAGACATCTCTATTTTAATTTTTCTACAACTTCTTGTAAAATTTAGTGTATATTTGTTAGGAGTTTAGTGCAAATCTGTGTGCATAATTAGTGAGAGAAATTAAAGAGAAAATGAGAAAGGCATGAACGCCTAGATGGAGTGAGAGGGAGAGAGTGACCAATGTATTTTGCTTAGAAACTTGATTTGTAGCACTGGATTATGGAGCTTTCATTAAGCATTAATGGAGCACTGATTATGGAGCATTAAGTGCACTTAATAGAAATATAGTATAGATTTGCCAAAGATTTTTGTTGAAAGAGTGCCACTTTTAACACTTCTCATTGAACTCTTTCCATACACTTCGAGTTTGCTTTTCAAATTTGTTTTTGGGCAATGTTTAAGTTAAAATACATGCAATTTGCTTATTTGTGCCACAATGGATGAGAATAACTCTGTGTATGTGCCTTCAGTTTCTCTAAGAAGATGATATTTGATATTGATATACTTTGTTTTAATGTTTTGGAGTGGATTGTTATCGCAACATGGAGAATTCTTCTAACCCATATTGCTTGATTTTCTGTTATTCAGGTTGTCTGTTTGATAATGTGATAATGATTATCTTTTAAAGTGTTTTTTTATTTACAAATACATTAAAATAATATTTTTTTAAAAAAATATTTTTCACATCAACATATCAAAATGATATGAAAATATAAAAAAAATATTAATTTGAAAAAAAAATTTAAATTTTTTCAAAAACACTTTCTTAACCGGTGGGAATTTTTCATCTTTCCTTGATTTGCCAATTCTTTTATTTTTGGCCACCTACAACCTTTTTCTCAACATTTCTTTTAATTTCATCCATGTTAATTAAAAAAATCCCTGCATGTTGCCGTCTTTTACAATTTAATCCTTGATCTTTTACTTTCAATTATTTAGCTAATTTCAATAATTTTCTCAATATTTCTTCTTAATTTCACCGCTGCCTATATTAAAATGTCCCCTCAACTTCTCTAGCTTTTCCAATTCAATCATTGGCTTTCCAATGAGCCAGGTTCAACCCTTTTCTCAAATTTTATTCACAATTACACCCTTGTATTTTATTTTCAAATCTTTTTATTTAATATATTTTTTAAAAAATACATTTTGAATCATAAAATTAATTTTTCTGAAATATTCTTTAAACTTTTTTTTATTAAAATATATATATATATTGGAATATATGAGGAAAGTAAAAAATTGGTTTCTGAAAAATCACATGATTATAACTCTCAAATGTGGTATTTTTTTTTTATGCACATCTTAAGTGCTAATTTAATGGGCCTTTAAGATTCCATGCACCTACACGACTGGGCTTGATTTCTCTTCTGCATTGTCCAGCAAACCCTCTCGAGCCAGGGCCTTTCCCAAGCCTCGAGGTTTTTTTCAGTGCACATGCGTGGAGTAACAACACTAAAATAAAACCCTAATATCAAATTTAGTTTAAATTTAAAGCAAAACCACAAATATATAATTAACCCCAAAAGTATTAATAATTTATTCCATGTAACTTATCAAAACAAATTAATTAATCCATATAGTACAAAGAATAATTAAATAGTCTTCTGATCAATGTTGATCATACCTAACTTGTAAGTATTTTATTTAAAAACAATATCTTCTTCTTTCATTAATCTTTTACTAATTTTAATTAATTAATTTTACTAAACTACATAAAGTAAGGTATATGCTAACATTTTCTCATCAAGTATATTATAAATTCTCATAAAAAACATCAACAACAAGATTAACTAGTAGGCAGAAGGTGTTTGATTCGGTGCTCAAATATTCTTTCTTCTTTGACCACTTCTTCCTCGTTCTACCAATCAAAATCTAAGATTAAACAAATAGCTATTAAACCAGATTCAAAGTTGAGATGATGTAAAATATTTGTCACGAAATTAGACAGATTACTAAAAAAAAATATATTTTAAAACTAAAACAATATTTTTTTTTATAAAAAAATCAACTAATTTTAATTACATCGTTACATCCAAAGTAATTTTTTTTAATATAAAATCTAACTGAAATTTAGGCCAAGTCAACCTCTACAACGCTACAATATTTTACTAATATATATGTAACTTTTTTTTTTTATTAACATAAATGTTTGTGTTAACTTGCGCGTACTTGACTAATTTTACGGGCATGAAAATTAATGATCATGTAAACTTGCATGTACTTGACTAATTTTTCAGACCTTAAAATTAATAATCATGTAAACCTTCAATAATTTTGAGATTTATAAGATTTGAATGGATAAATTTTATAGAATAAATCTAGAAACTAACCAATTAAATTACAACTTTCAAAAAAAAATAACTAACCCAATTCATTGATATTTGATACAATTGGTTTGGGGCAGTGTGCTATCAATATATAAAAATACGATGTTTTTCGCTAATTGAACCAAAATAAACAAGCAATATCTTCTTCCCCTTCTCGCCATCGTCGGCCACCATTCATGATTTCGAGATCCGATTGACATCACAGCTTAATTTGGTACTTTGTGCATGCTTTTTAAACACTTACATGATGTGTGATTGAAAGGCAATGGGCAACTAACTCGAGGGAGAAGATGACAAGGTAGAAGACCTCAGATCCATCTAGTATCTTTGGCTTCAAGATAGCTTCTAATAATGGCATCATGAGGCAGAAGCAACAACTTGATTATTTTCTGACAGAAACCGAGAAGTTCCTTCGGCGAGCATCAATCATGATCCACATCCCTCTTTCTAAGCATTTTAATTTGGATGCTGTAGATTTGTTTTTTATTTTAAAAGTATTTTTCTTTAAAAATTATATTATTGTTATTTTAAATTAATAATTTTTGATACTTTCAAATTATTTTGATGTTTTGGTATCAAAAATAATTTTTAAAAAATAAAAAAATATTATTTTGATATATTTTCCAATAAAAATCACTTTAAAAAACAATCACTACCACACCATTAAATATCATCCGGGTTTGGCTAAAAATCCTAAGCTACCATGTTAACCATGTCTTTCTTTGTCGAGTAATCAATTTAACCCAAAAGTTTAAGTTTTTATGTAAAATCTCAAGATAAGATTTATATTATTTTCTAATACACCCTTCATGTGAAAGCTCTTTAAGCTTGAAACTTGTACAAACTAACATTACATTGTGCTTATTATTTATCAAATAAACAAAGATGATGAGATTCGAACTTGTGACTACTTGGTCATCGAGATTCTGATACCATATCAAAAAATCAATTCAATAAAAAAACTTAAATTTTAAAACAAGGGCTGACTTATATTATTTTCCAGCAATAAAAACTGTTTTTGACATCGGATTATCTTCCAAATAGTGATTATCACCATTGATTCATCTTTCATCCTCACAACTTTGGCAACCATGTATTAGCAATATATCCATTCTGATTTCTTCCCAAGATAGTCAACTCTTAAGTGGACATGGCATATTAAACGAATGATTCAAGTAAATCATTCGCGAGTTCAACTGCTGAAGTGTTAGGTGCTTAAGCACTCAAAGGGAATTCAAAAACATAATTAGCTCGTAAATTGAGATAAAGATTGTATGGTGGCTCAAGCACTCAAATCGTTCAAGAGGGGGGTCAATGGGAGAAGTAGTAGTTGTCCGAAAGTCAACAAAAGGGATATAAAAATGCCTTTCGAGAGAGTGTGCCTTGAAAGAATGAACACGGAAGAGCAGTAAATTCTACTATTCGACTAATTATTAGTCTTTCAGTACTTAGAGGAGGCATTATAAGTGTCATGATGTGCCGTCCACGACCCGCAAAGCAATCGCACCACAGGGTCCCGTGCTAAAATAATATAAATAAATAAATTTGTGGCGGTCTGCGGTTTAAAAGGGTGTTTTGTTTTTTTATTTAAATTTATTTTATGTTTTTAAATTATTTTTATGTATTGATATAAAAAATATATTTATTGCTTTTTAATTTATTTAATTTATGTTTTTTATTCCAAATTCTAACATGTAAACAAAGCAAATGACTTATTAATTTCCTTCTCATTACTTTTCTTCCACTTAATTTCTCACACACGATATTATTGATTATTAATATCCGAATTAATACAGACCTAAAATGATTATTTGAGAGTAAATCTTTTTATTGCTTAAACCAGCACAACTTGCTACCATTTTCCAATTTGAAAGCAAAGAAAGCACTTTTTTTCAACGGAGAATGAGTTTTCCACATTATGAACTTCAAGGAAAAAGTCAGAACAAGAATCTTCATTAATGCATGATTTGAAGGATTAACTAAAGCAATTAGCCTCATTAAAGAATTCTTAATTTTCGTGTCATATATCATTATCAATTCAAACCAATCAATGAAACATGAACCCACCCCCCAAGTACACGCTCTCTCTGTCTCTCTCTCTCTCTCCCCGAAGGTCAATAGAAGAGCTGAATTTTCACAAGGAACCCGCTGAGCAAACAGAATTCCATGAGATCATTTCATATAAGATCAGATCACCACCATTGGATCATCATTAGATGATATCCACTCTGATACAAAACGCATGGAGAGAGAACAGAGCTGACATGGAGCCCACCATTTACTTGTATTTATATAAAGCTCAACAATGGCTGGTCCATTTGGAAGGAAGACCAAGGGAATGATAGACGTGGAAAAACAAAGAGAGAGAGGGAGAGAGATTTCAGATATAAATAAATCAAAATGGATCGATATTTTTTGAAATCCAAGTGCTTCAATTCTCCAATTCCTCTCTACCAAATTCCTTGAAAATTAAAAACCCACCTCTAAAAACCTTCCCTCTTCAAAACCCAGATCTTAATTTTCCTTATTTTCATCAAATTCTTTACCTTTTTGAACCCCTATATCTGTATGTCCCCTGTCTCAAGCTCTGTTTTTGTTCGAGTTCTGTTTTTTTGAACTTCTCTCAGTTCCAGAATCAGGCCTTGTGGTTCATGTGTTTATGAGCTTTCTGTCTCTGTTCTCTTCATGATCTTGTCTATTTCGGTTTCTCTTTTTAAAGGGCTACTTTTTCCTATTTTTAGCTCAACCAAACTACATCCAAATTAACACAACACGATCCCCCGATTCCCTCCAACGTTTTAGGAAACTTTATCTCCCCTTCAAATTATATCTACACGTACTCCTCCGTTTTTCTCATAATTCTAATAATATCGAATTTCTAACTTTCCCTGTTTCAAAATTCTGCCCCTCAAAACTCATTTTCACCATGAAAATCCCCAAAGACAGAGTTAGATTCAATGTAGGAGGCAGAATCTTTGAGACGACCTCAACAACGTTAGCAAATGCAGGAAGAAACTCCTTTTTTGGTGCGTTGTTTAGTGAAAACTGGACCTTAAAACAACCAAATATTGACTCATTTTCCAATTGTGAATTCTTCATTGACAGAAACCCTGATTGTTTCTCTGTTCTCCTTGATCTTCTTCGCACCGGCGACCTCAATATCCCTCCTAACGTCTCTGAAAGACATATCTACAGAGAGGCCTCCTTTTATGGTTTATTAGACCATGTAAGATCAGCGAAATGGGGCCAATTTGATGGCAACAGGCTCCGCCATTCGCGTTCTGTTACGGGGAGGGCACCAGGGGATGGGACCGCGATTCGTGCTGGTCCTGATGGTGGGTGCTGTGTGGCTCATGGAAGCGTCGTTCATGTTTATGATTGGATTATGGAAGAGCACCCTCCATTGAATCTTGATTATCAAAGAGTCAATGATGTTGCCTGGGTTGATAGTGAGAACATAATTATTAGTGCCTGTGAGAGATTAGGCCGCGGAGACGGAGGGATGGGTTTGTTTAGTAAGAGTACAGGAGAATTGAGGTATAAGTTTCAGGTGTGCCATGAGAATCAAGTGAAGAGTTTCACAGCCGGGGCTTTAAGTACTAGTTCAGATTATAAGATATTTAGTAGTTGTAAAGGAAGGAGTAATGAGTATGGGGTTGGAGTTTGGGATCAGGTTACTGGAAAACAGATTGATTTCCTTTACGAGAGTCCAGGTTGGTCATTAGGCGATGCTGACAAGTTGCAATGGTTGAATGGGAGCAATTGTTTGTTGGTGGCCACTTTGTTTCCTAGGAAAGATAACTGTTACATTAGTATGTTGGATTTTAGGGATAAGAGAATGGTGTGGTCCTGGTCTGATTTTGGTGCTCCTATAACTGTGGACGAGAAGCGAGTTCGAGATGCTATAGCTATGGAGGATAGTAATGCTATTTGCGTGGTGAATGAGTACGAGGATTTGGGATTTATGGATTTGAGAATGAATGGAGGGAGTGTGAGGTGGAGCTCAAGAAGTCGGATGATGAAGGGGAAACTGTCTGATGAGCCTTGTTATCCCAAGCTGGCATTACATGGGGGGCAGCTGTTTTCATCTATGGATGACTGCATTTCTGTGTTTTGTGGTCCTGACTGGGTTTTGACATCTAGGCTTCGTCAGGGTTATGGAGGTTCAATCTGTGACTTTTCGATTGGTGGGGATCGGCTCTTTGCGCTTCACAGTGAGGAAAATGTATTTGATGTATGGGAGACTCCACCCCCACCAATTTCATGATTCAGGTCATGGTCTGCTTGGCTTTATAGCCATGCGTAATATATCTTACAAATGGTTTTTCTTTCTTTTCCTCGTCAACTTATAGAAAATGATAGAAGATGAATCTTGTTAGAATTTACAGCATAGAGAAACCTTGATATAGAGAGGTCTAATAGTTTTGTGTGTGTACAGATTATAACTATCATATAATCTCGAGTGCTGAATTTGTATGGGTTTTTGACGATTGTCACAGAAATGAAACAGATTGTTTGTTACTACAGAAGAGAAACTGATTGTCCAGATGCTGTAGAGCCTGTAATGGGACACCTTGGTTCTCTGTAGAGGATCGGATAATCATCAGATGGTTTTTCCAGAAATGAATTTGTTAAACTTTTCTTTGATATCCATTCCTAACGACACATCTGTTTGTTTGGTAGGGACGTGCATATACCATTTAGGGGTCTATTTCCACAAACTATTGCCTCTTTTTTTTTTTCATTTTTGAACTGCCCAAGGAGGCTCTTTTACATTTTCTTTTCTTTTTGACCCCTGTCCTATTTTGTTCTTTTGACCCCTGCTTTCACTTCAAGTTCTTGGTTCCTTTCCTCTTTAGTTGCGGTACACTCCACTGGTCTCTTTAGATCTCATAAAAGATTGCAGGCTATGCATGTGTCTGTGTGCGCGCGCACGACGAAGAGACAGAAATGCTCTTTGCATGTGAGCAGCTGCAGCTGCTAAATGTCTCGTCAGTTTGCCAGTTAGTAGTTCACTTTGCATAAAGTTCAGCTATTGCCTATTGCTTTATTTCAGGTGAGCTTGATTACTTGGATTCTTGGGATATTATTGTATGATAACATCATGTACAAGGAACGATTAACTTTTTTCGGTGCACTAAATCTGTTAATCATCACACCAGCATCAACAAATCCAATTCTCAGCTTTTATTTGTTTGCCACTGGGAAGTCTCGACTACTTTTCTTCATGAATTCTCGTCTTCATTTCAATCTTACAATATAATCCAGGAATGCCTTCTCCCCTCTCTCTCTGCATGAATAAATTTCTCACTTCCATGGAGGGAACAAATCCCTAATAAATAAGGCCACTGACCACAAAAAGAACTGGGATCTTTCAGTTTTATATGCATGTGTCAGAGCTTTTTCCATGTGAGCAGTTGCAACTACTCAGCTTCCTGCCTGCCTGCTTTTTATGTATAAAGTTGATGAACCTATACCTTAGTGCAGTTTCAGTGCCCATGATGTTATGCATTATGGTTCTCAGTACCAATGATCTTTCGTTTTTCTGCTTTACCAAACATGCAAATTAAGGTTCATCACCCAAACTCTGCCTACCTACAATACCATTCATGAACTGGACTTTCCAATGAATTATCTATGAATTGTTCAATAATTTCTGATACTAAATCAACTTTTTTTTGGCTGGCTCCATGGTGTCAGTGTTCTAAATTAGATTCTCCGAAAGGGAATGAAAAACGCGGTTTGACCCTCTCCCTCTATTGCCATACAGGAGACAGCCCTCATGTGTCACAAATTGTTAAAAGTTTAAATTCAATGTCAGCAACACACACTTGCTTTACAAAAGAAAGATATCCTTCAGAAAGAGATAATTGTCTTTTATTTTATTAAGTAGAGCCAACCAGTTTATAGCATGATCTTTGTCCAATAGGACCATGTTTAACCTCAACGAGAAGGGAAAGGATGACAAGACCAAAACTTATCAATAAAACGTCACTCCTCTTTATAACAGATATATCTCATAGAAAAAGACAATAGTGGACTTCCAGGGAGCTTCTTCATTGAGATTATTGCCCTCTACTTAATTAACAGATAAGAAAGAACCACGACAATAGACACGATGAGTCACAAAAAATCAACCATAATCAGGCATCACTATTTTAAGGAATGTGACTGGATGGGATTCTTCTGGGGCAAGCTTGTCAAAAGCAACTTAGTTTTCCTCCTTATCATAAACATGGCACACTGTCATTATTGTCTTCAGCAAACGCAATTCCATGTAGCCTCATTCATATACTGCTATCATGATGGGTAAAACCTAGGTTAAGGTTCATGCATGTGATCTATACAAGTACCATTATTAATAGAAAGAAAGTTCATTCATGATTCTCATAAACAAAATATATGAAAGTGTATTGATTGATCATACCTTTCCCCAGTTTTCTTGAAGAGATTTATGAGCCACCCTTAGATCATACTGTGGTATCCTTGCTGAAACATGATGGGATATGTGCACATTGATATCATGGTAAAGGATCTCAATCCTGTAAAGTCGGAGAACAGCACTTCACTAACCAACTATCGATTGCAACTATTTTATTACAAACTGCAGCTCCAGGAAATAAACAACATTTTAAATCATGGCAAACTGCATTGATCTGAAGCAAGTCCAGGCTTATGATAGAGTCTTAGCCCACAAATAATGATTTTATACATCAGCTATATCAACTTGCTAAGCATTTTGTTTGAAGACAGCTTCGGAACTTTCCTGACATGAGGTCATTATGTGTAGCATTGAGAAAGAACACATTATTAAATGATAGTCGATGAAAAAATCTGCAACTTCCCATAGCTGAAAAACTTCTAGCCAGGTGAGCAAGTATTTGGATGCATTTAGAAGGAGAATCAAACAACAGTCTTCAAAACTTTGAAAGATTATGGAATTAAATCTAACCGATCTACCATCTGATTTCATCAGTTCCTAGACTACATCCTGTCAAGAGCAAGAGACAAACAAGAATAGAAACAACCAGGGCAGAGAAGACATATTACCAACAGGATCATAATGAATTGTTCCATTAAGCTGGGCCTGAGCTGCATTCCACTCGTCCGAAGATTTGAAAGGAATGTGAGGAGCCGTATGATGCACCATTGTGAAAGTACTCATCTACAGAAGTCAAGAAAACCAAACTAACATGACACAAAGATAGATAAAGTGCAATTTATCAATCAAGTCTATCATTTTTTGAGGAAAAAAAACCCAGCTGATCACCAAGTCAAAGCATTGAGCCATAGTAAAAAACACATGAAACTCTGCAGTTATGCTTAATGCACTACTAATTTTTCTCAATTGCGAAACTGGCTGACCAGTTAAAGGTAACAACAAACTCAATCCTGAAGTTCCAGGCACAAGAGCATAAATTGCAGTGAAGGAAAGCAATGCGCTGGGAACGAAGAGTTATCACAACTCCCTGAACAAAGCATGTGTTATTTTGTGAGGAAAGCAATTCTTGTTAACTTCTAAGAAACATCTATTGGAAGTAACCTGCTTAGGCATTGAAATTTCAGCGTTTGATGCCTATAATGCATTCTGGTTAATGATTTCATGTCAACATGATGACAGCACCATAGAATGCATGTCGAGATTAAGGAAGGAAAGAGAGCAAATGAATTTAAAAGAACTGCGGTGGATATTGGAGAAGTGCAATGCTGAATCATACAATCAACGAAGACCCAACAACTAGCATACACAAAAGTGATAGCCTAACCATGGCATTGACCAGAACTTGATCCATACCTGATTTGATTTGGTCTGAATTTTTTCAAATCGAAGTGCCATATCAACCTATTTGGAAGCTTAAAGATTTTAGGAAAACTGAATATAAAATTGGAGGAAGTGCATAAAGCTCAAAAAGTTACAGGCTCTGATATGATAATTAATATCTTACCTGAGCTATAGACATCCAACTATCCAAGGCCGAAATGGGCCATATCCAAATATAATTGCCTCAAACTCTTTCCAAACAGGATGCCAAGCTGTATCTTCCACTAACCTTTAAGTACAAGATGAAGCAGAAGAAGTGGCAATTTAGAAAGCTATGACGAGAAACCAACTTTTTTGTCAACAATTTTAATAAAAGCAAGAACCAGACTGATACCAAGCAAAGAAATAATCATAAGCCAGGTGCAAATACATGTACGCAATAACAAAAATTCAACATTTTCCACTGCTCAATGCTTAAAAGAATGTGAAAAACAGATAGCACTGATAAGCGAGCATGGAGCATTTCCTCTTCATTTATGCTACTCAGTTTGTCATTAGAAATGGTGACGTCCAAATAAAGCATTCCTTCCCAACATGATGAAGAGGTAGCTACTGGAATGATTGGGACAAACGAAATGGAATTTACTTCCACAAATATAAATGAATCACTAAGGAATATCTACCATACATGTTTGTTTTCGCATGATGCCAGTCGTGCTTGAACCTCCATGGCTCATATGGGTAGATTAACGGCAGAAAGGCCAGAGTTCCCACAATGTCTTCCACCAATTTGTTCTTTGAAAATGATTTGTGAGCACAATCATGGCCTATAACAAAGAACTTCATTGGGAGAGAAGCAAAATTAAGAAAGGTTGGCAGAGATGAGGAACTGATAATACTTATAACATGTTGGAAAAAGAAACAAGATTAAGGGCATGTAAAGAAAAGATGCATAGAGAACTGACCCCAGTAGCTGCAGTCCCTGTCCATGCCCAAGCAAAGGAAAGTAGATACCGTGGGGCCTTTGAAATCATAAAGAGCCCCAACGCATATGAGGTGACTGTTATTAGAACTGCCTTCCATGTTTTCACATTATCGATCTCAAACACCTTACGACCAAAATTTGAAACAGAAAGAGAAGAATAAGGAAATTGGTACTAGAGTTGCAATTTTTTTTTCAAAGCTCGTGTCCATGAAAGAATCAACAATTAGCTCTTTGCTTAAAGGCAGTGGAGGCCACTGCCTAGTTATAAAGAAATTAAAGGCCACCACCCAATTATGATAGCACACCCCACAGAAACAGAATCAAGTTCAGGAAGACGCAGATATAGTCCCCTGATAATGCAACTTTTTGAATGAAATGACTGCTCTTAAACTTTGAACTTGTAAGAAGCAGAGAGGGACAGGGCCATCCAGATTATCCCCATCAGCAAACCTTCTAAGCTTTCTGGGTTTCTGGTTTCATTAAGTTACTCTGTAAACTTATAAGTGACATTTGAAGTTGGCATTAAAAAGGTTGGCATCAAAAAGTGAAGCATCATTCAACATTCCATGGCATAATCCCTTGTCACCAGAATATGTGTAAAGTGCAGTTATTTAAGCAGATAATTGACATTACGAGACAACTAAACTTAATGCAGGTCTGCAAGACTGATATCAGTTCAAAATTCTCCTAGGATCTCAGAATGGAGATTTCTAAATAGTGGACCATGTTCTAAGCAAACAGCATAGGCAAGTTGGATGCATTAAGGTAGCTGATTCTTAGAAAATCCTACCTTTTTAGGGAGCGTATCAAGGACATCCTTTAATGTAACGTTGCCAGGGAGTGGCTCTCCAATTTCCTGAAGCCATAACTTTCTGCCAAATATTTCCTAAACTCCGCAGTGTCTGCGAAAGATGGTGCCGCTGGAACAGCCACAGCTTGTACAGTTCTAGTACTTCTCATGGGAACCAACCATTTCTTATACTTCTCGCCCTCCACGAGAAGCCTGTCCCTTGTTGAATGCTGGATACCTGTCTATCAAAAGAAGCTAGGATTATAAGTTGGTGATATCAATAACAGAAAAAGTATTGAATGCATTGATAGTCTAGTCTACAAGAGTATAAGGCCAGTACTGATTCAAAATGTCAAGACTTGTCTACAGTTCTATATGCACAGCAGAAGCCAACAGTGAGATGCTCAAAAGAATTGTTCATAAATACTACCTGGATAGAAATTAGAACAAACAAGCCCAATATAACCCTATCTGAAACAGGTTGGTTTTTCATGTTGAGATAGTGGTCAAGAAATGGATAAGTTAACTTCTCATAAACACGGTGAGAATATGTTGGTTTTACAGGAAGCAAATATGCAGGAATCACAAAACGTAGACTCACAGTAAAGTAACCAAATTAAATAAATGAGCATGCATGGAGCATTTGCAAAATTCACATCACCAGCTCCAAACTTGAATGAAATTTGAAAGCACATCATGTGTAAAACGTCTGAAAACTTCAAGTCCAATAATTAAGTAAATTAATTTGTAGCCCTCCACTATTCATTACTTTTCAAGCTTTCTTTCAAGTTTCCTGGGCTTAAGCAATTTCCTTTCCACTCTTTCCATCACCCACTCTTTTCATCAGCCGAGGGTGAAAGAGATTCCAATCCAAGTGATCCCAAGTCAAGAAACAACAGAGAGCTCAACTAGAGGACAGGGATGAAATGACTCAACCAGCAGGAAGGAAATTATAAGATGAAGATTTACCATAAATGAACATGAAAGTACTTGATACTCAAGGGAAGCCATCAGATATATACGTTGTCAGAATGTTAGCTATAGAATTTTTTAATTCCAATGCAGTTAAGAACTAAATTACAAAGAACTTCAACAAGAAAAATGCACCAGATAAATTACTGTTACTGTTACTAACGAAACTAAAAGATCTGGGTGTTTTCACCATTCATTGCATTGTTTAGGTGACCAATGAAGTATTTTCTTTTCTTTTCTGGTTCATGCACTTTTGTTTTCCCGTTCCTTTCTTCTTCTTTTTTCCCGCACTGTTCATGAAAAAAGAAGAAGAAGAATTGCATGAATTGGGAAAGAAACTGACATTGGAAAAAAAAAAAAGTCATTTTCAGTTCTTTTTCCCAATTCATGCAATTCCTTTTTTTCGATTGTCCATTGCACCGAATTATTTTCAGTTTGTGTTTAATTTATTTGGCTTTTTTTTGTCTCCATGGTTCTCCATTGTACTGTGTTATTTTCAGTTGGCGTGTTATTTGCTATCTAAAATTCATTTTACGTTACTATCATAAACTTTATATTTTTTACATTTCAGTCAGAGTTGAGAGAGAACGATTGTCGATTCCACCATGCTACTTTCAATTGTTATATTATTTGACTCCTAAAGTTTTGATATTCTACATTTCAGTCCTAAACTTTTTTTTTTTTCTTGCTTTAATGTTAATTGTTAAGTACTGGGATATGAAAGAGAAAGTTATAAATAATAAAAAGAGAGAGAATATTTGAGATTATCATGCATATTTTGATTAAAAAAAATAACCGATATTAATATTAATAAGTTTGTATTAACAAGAGGAGTTCAATATAGATGATTTAGAGCTTTTATTTTCTTAAAAAAATAACTACAATTAAAGAAAGTTTTTTTTATTCGGTTTATTTTTTGGTTTTTAGACCAATCAAATAGTGTTTTTGTGTTAAAAATAGGTCTCTAGAATTTTTAAATGCTTACAAGTAAATATAAATTGAAAAATAAATTTTTAAGATGAAAGAAATTGTACCGGTGGA
>Ga0325414_1002183_pt1 | contig 19601 bp, 6 predicted proteins | sample PopdelMetagenome_8_FD_206183 | JGI IMG/M metagenome (GOLD analysis project Ga0325414, IMG submission 206183) | Populus deltoides microbial communities from Bellville, Georgia, United States - Leaf-PdKOR-R3 | ecosystem: Host-associated > Plants > Phyllosphere > Phylloplane/Leaf | place: USA... | reverse complement strand
ATTTCTCAAGTATCATCTACCTTTCACCTTTAAATCTTAAGCTTGCTCAAGTTCTCTAGAAGCCCAAACCTTTCATGAAATTATATGAATTCAAAAGATTAGATTACTACATAGCTGACCTTAAGGAGTCTTAAGGTGTCCTTTTTGTCAGTAAGCTAAAAGTACACTGATCAATATTCAATGTACCAAAGAGGGGGCACCACTTCTTGTAAAAAAAAAAAAGCATGTGGGATATTATCAAGCTACTTACAAACTTATCTACCAGCTCCCACACCAAGAAAAGAGTAAATTCTAACACCTTAGAACTGTCAAGGAAGAGCTGTCACCTAATAAGGGAGGTAGCATCCCCTCTGTAAACTCCTCTGTTTGCTCCTTCCTCTGTCCGAATCAATCAAAATAGAACATGAGGAAGCAAATCCCATATATTCTTTACCATGGTCACGACCTTTCGTTGCCAGATTTCCAGGAATAGTATTGAACATGGAAGCACACAACATATTCTAAGACAAGTAGCGATCACAGTCCAAAACCCCACTGCCACATGACAGTAAATAAGCAAATGGCTAAGATTTTCCTCCTTTCTTGCACACAACATACCACCTTCAACTGAACTCAACTAATTGTTCATGTATCTTCCTCTGCGACTCAATTTGTCAGGGGCTAAACTTACAGTAAGATATGTGACACCAGATCATTTTATCACTTCAGCCCAACAAAGCTGAATAGCCAAAGATAAAAACCTTTTCTTCAGATATCTAGCATCAAAATCAAGTTTAAGAAAGCACACAAAGTAAAAAAGGCCATCAATTCGCCTACATATAAATTTATCAATGCTCAAACCTGAGAAGAAATTCTCCTTGTTATGTCTGAAAGATCAAGGATTTTTCAGAGAATAGATTTCTCACAAAAAAAAAATCAATAATTATGCATTGCAATCCCAAATAGAGCCGTGTACCATATATGATCATTTAGTCGTTAGAGAAACAACCTCCTCGCATGATATGAAATTATTAATGGTGGAATGATTCTATTTCCCTAACTGGCCAAAAAGAAAATAAGGTTGGATGGCTTGACACTTTAGTTTATCTCCAAATATTCCTTCCAAGGTATGTAAAACAAAGCGTGCAAAGATAAGATAATAATGAATGAGCATCCTCGGATTTAGAGTAGTTTTTGAATGAGACATCCTTATTAAGTATGTCTAATAAGTTTTCTCTTTCCACAACAAGACAGAATATCAAATTTGATGTTGGGGCAATAACATGCAACAAAGAGAATAGTTTGACATAATTTGCACAAGAATATAGGGGTACCGTGAATATGGCATGGATTTTGAGCTCTTGAGCAGCAACTTTTGCACGACTGATAAGGGCACCTGCATAGATAGTTCCATTTATGAAAGGTTCAAAAAGTGGAAAAGATGTCAATTTTTTTAAGATACATTCACAATAATAAAATGCAAGTGATAGACAGACAAATATATACTTGTCTAACACACATGCACGCTGGAGTAGCATCTTCAACGATCACAAACCTATCCACTAAGCGTGCATAATTTTAGATATCACCACTAACAGTAACAATAGCATTTGTTAGATGGGCTCTCTATACAAACCAATATATTAAACACTAAAAATCAGCTGTTCAACACACCACTGGAAGTGTCTATAGACCAAATTGAGTTGGTCAGTTTCTAATAGACTTGGAAAGCGAGTTAAACACACGCCTCTCTCCTCAAATAGAAATCCAAGCGGACAAACCTTGTATAACCTAATAGTCAATACCTAACTGCCCAAAAAAAGAAGAGAAGAAGGGTAGGACTATATCCAAATACTTTGTCGAGAACCCCAATTTAACTGATTCACAGCTACATAACTACATTTTTAGGCTATAACTTTATTTACTACACCTATGAAAACTTCCTCGAAGTTAAGATCACAAGCTCTAGGATAGGTATAAAATCTCACTCGATGTAGCCAAAATCCTCGGACAGATTATCATTTACTCAATGCATTTTAAAGATGACAGCGAAAGTAAATCACCAATTGTTTATCTCCCCTGGTAAATTAACTCCTGTGTTGACCAATATTAACCAATACAATACTGCTGAGGCTAGGCACCTGTCATTCACATTTGTTTAAGTAACTATCTTCATAACAAATTCAAACAATCACACCTCTTATATTCAATTCCATTATTTTTGCTAAAGTAATTCCAAATTGAAACAACCAATACCTGACTGCAGAAACGAAAACGATACAGTGTACCATTATAAAGTACTACATGTACATATATGTACCTGGAGCGGGCAACGTTGCCGCACTGAATACACTTAGGTTTGTTGAGGCCGCGGAGAGTCTTCGGTGGCACGCTGAAAGACGCTGCGGCGGCGGCGGAGATGGCGGTTTGGCCGATGTCGGAGCTGTTATTGCTAATGACTGGAGAAGAGGCTGCCATTTTAAGTGTGAGCTGCTGCAATTTTACGGCTAATTTTGTTTGGGTTGCAGAGAGGGGGGGGGGGGGGGGGGACGGTTTGATTTTTAACGTTTTCTTTTTTCTTTTTTCTTTTTCCGGGGAGAGATTAGAATTTAGAAGTATAAAATTATATATTGAGGGTGATATCAGGAGAATATATAATGGGTTGGATATGGGCCTTTTGCGTATAAATTAGGCAAGATGAACCCAAGAACTCGTAGATTTCTAGATTCATCTATTGATGGGCCTGGAATCTGGGTGGGAGTCTAATGGGTCCAATCATAACAAATACGAGGGTGGATTATTACAAGATTAATTTTTAATAACGTTTGGTATATTTATAAATTAAATTTTTAAATATTGATGAAAAGAGAGAGTATTAAATTTTAATTTGGTGTATATTTTGAGACAAAAAAGGAGATATCCAAAAATATATTGGGCAAACATCAAATATACCAGCAAATTATAGAGGTATTATTAATTTTACACTCGAGCTATTATTTGTTTAAATTTTACCATCAAACTTTCAAAAACTTTTGATTAATAATTCTCATTATAATAACTAAGAAAATGTTAAATTATTGACAAAACGACATCATTTTTTACAAACATAGATGGAAACATGGACAAAAAGCTTTGAAAATGGATGAAAATCCTTGGTTGAGAATTTTTAAAAGTTTAAAGTTAATACACAAAATTATTTTCTTTGATGGTAACTTTAAAACTACCTTTATTTTAACATTTATTTGGATATTTTAACAAAAAAAAAAGTATAAAATTAATACACGAAATACCGAGTATTATTTCTGAAATTTTTTCATAACTAGTTTTTTTATTCTCTTACTTTGCATGTTTATTTTCTGCTTCAAAATCTTTTTTCTAAAATTTTGAATTGTTTTAATGTATTATAAAAGTATTTTAAAAAAAATTTATTTGTTTTAAATTAATATTTTTTTATAGTTTTAGATTATTTTAATGCGCTGATTTTAAAATTGATTTTTAAAAAATAAAAAAAATTATTTTAATATATTTTTAAATAAAAAATATTTAAAAAAATAACCGAAACTCTTAACGGTAAGAACGCAGCTAAAAGAAGGAAATTCTAAGTATATTATACGTCACTAATTCACTATCAGCACGGGTGTAGACATCAAGGGCAAGATGAACGCCGGTAAAAGAAGTAAATAACCATCTCGATAAAATATGCAGAGAAATGAATCATCGTACCTTGTAAATTACCCGATCAATGCAGACACCTCTAAGCTAGATTAACTGATTCTTTTTGGGCCTGTTTATTTTTGCATTTCAAAAGCGTTTTTGATAAAATTTAAAATTTTTTTATTTTTTTATTAACTTCAAATTAATATGTTTTTAGTGTTTTCAAATCATTTTGATGTGCTGATGTTAAAAATGATTTTTAAAAAATAAAAAAATATCATTAACATGTATTTTGGCACGAAAAGCTATTTGAAAAGTAACCACAACCACACTACCATACACACTCTTTGAATACTTGGTCAGTGCTGGTGACATAAACAATTACCCGACAGGGAAAAAATAAGGGAGACATGTATGTAGTGGCATTTTAATCCATTCAAGATAATTGATTTTTATTTAAAAAGAAGAAGAAGTAAATCATCTGCCGGGCCTAGAAGAAATAGCCTGCTTTTTTTATTCTTTTTTATATTTTTAGTTTTTTAAAAATAATGTATTATTTTTATATATTTTTTCAAATAAATTTTAGGTTTATGTTTTGATTAGATTGTGATTATTTTTAAATGATATTAAATATGTTTAATTTTTAGAGAGGTGGGTATGATTTATCTATGATTTTTTTTAATTTTATATAGATTAAATTTTTTTTAATATTGATTTTTTTGTAAGATTTTTTATATGTGTAACCTTGTATTGTTTTTTTTTAATTTTTTTCAATAAATTTAATGTGAGTGTCGGTTTTTATTACAAATTTTATGTGTTCTTATATTACAAATTTATTTTGATTGAGGAATTTATTAAATATAATCAGGTAAATTATAAGTACTGCGATATTAGATATTTTGATTTTTATTTTTCACTTGGTTTTTTCAATTTTATTTTTGTTTATTGTTGATGATTTTTTTCATTGCTTTACACAATGGTTATTGGGTTGTTTAATTAGATGTGTGTATAAGTTTTTCAATTTACATTTAGGAGTTTTTTTAGTGTAAAAAAATATATTGAAGAATTCTGTATATTCAAAAAATTTTATGTTTTGATGTCTAGGATTTAATGTTTATTCTTATGATTTTTTATTTTTTATCCTTGAATTTTTTATGAAAGTTTTTTTATTTTTAGTTTTACTCTTCAATCAAAGTTTATAGTATATTGTTTTTTTTTTAATCTTTGTTCTTTTGATTTTTGTTCTTTTGCTAATGTTTTTATTCTTTTAATTCAACTCTCAAGTTTAAAATTTGTTGTTGCCTTTTAATTTATTTTTTATTGTAATTTTAAGATTCATTATTTTATTGTATTTTTTATTTTGGATTTTTTGTGTTGTTCTTTTGTGATTTTAACACTTATGAATTTTTCATATATATATATAGTGTTTTCGGTCCTATAACCCGAGTCATGGTTTAAAAAATTAACAGTAATTGACTTCTATTGTATTTTTTTTATATTCATATATTTTTATTTTTCTTTCTATAAAATTATATTATTCTCATTAAATAAGATCAATGAGATATTTTTGAAATATCATGAAGATATATTTCCATGATATTGGCAAGCGTTCATTTTTTGCATTGAATCATTGTTTTTTTGTTTTGTTTTGTTTTTTGTCAATATCTTATTTTTTAATAATATTATTAAATTAACAGAGTTTATTAAACTCATCTGAGTCAATTACCTGAATATTATATTTTTTATTTTAAAAAAATTAGTTTTTTATATATTTTTATTTGTGTGTATTATATAATTGTGCTAATTCAAGTACTATTTTTTTAGTGGTATTAGTTTAGAAAATATTTTTTTCCATTGTGCTATTCTTTGACAAAACTTAACTCTATTTACGGCTATGTTTGTTTCTCGGAATTCACTTTCTGGAAAACCACTTTTTAAATTTTTCTGTGTTTGTTTGCCATTAGAAAAATTGGTAAACGGAAAACATTTTCCAGTCAAAAAAAATTTGGCTTGGTTTCCAGGAAAGTGTTTTCCTGAAAATTTGAGCAGAAAACACTTTCCAAAAATTGTGAAAACATTATTTTGTTCCTTACTATTTTATAAACTTTAGAAAAATAAAACATTAATAAGTTATTTTTCAGCTCATTTTCCATGACATAACCAAATATTGAAAAGTGTTTTCCAATTTATTTTTCATTACACTATCAAACATCAAAAAATAATTTATTTTTCTGGAATTTATTTTTAAAAAAAATTAATTTCCAGTAAAGAAATGTAGCTAATAAATAACATAAAACTCAACTCTAAATAACATCTTGTAAACTCAATCCTACTTCATGAGATGAATGTTGATGCTTCCTTTGATGTTAACATGTTACGTCAAATATATTGCTGGGAAGTCATAATTTTTTACACGCCTAGTCAGAGTCTTTTTGGAAAAAAAAAAGAAAGAAAAGAAAAAAGAACCCAGGCTATGAAAATAGGTTTGTGGAAATTTATAGTCTATACCATTTGATTTTGACAGTATCAGATGAGACACTTGCATGGAAATGGTCTTATTAGTTTGCCGTGTGGAAAATCATGTCATTTACAGGACAGCTGGAGAGAGTATTACAAGTCGCATTTAGGATATTTTTTATTAAAATAATATATTTTTTTTAAAATTTATTTATTATAAATGACTCGTCGACGATGAGAATGGAGAGAAGAAAAACAAATCAATAGAAGATCAATTCATTGATTCTGGACGCAAGCTCCAATGAACTGAATGAAGTAGGAGACGGGGTAGGAAGAACCAGTTCATAGTACAAGATTATCCCCAGAGGTTCAGGCTGTATAATATTCTTGTTGTGTAGGGTGTTGTTGGAAACGTGACGAATCATAAAAAAATATATTTTTTTAAAATATATATTTTTAATATTCTTAAATTATTTTTATGTGCTATATTAAAAATAATTTTTAACTAATTAAAAATATTATTTTAATATATTTTTAAATAAAAAATATTTTAAAAAATAAACATTACTACACCATTAAACTTCTATAAATGATATTCTGCTTGTTGCATATTTGGCAATATCCTTATCGTATTATTGAAGGAGAGAATCAATTACTAGTAATTAATTATTATTAAGAGCATGTTTGATTCATGAAAAGTAATTATTTGAAAACTATTTTTTAAATTTTTTTATATTTATTTGTCACTAAAAGAATTAGCCAGTAAAAAATATTTTTTAGTCAAAGAAAAATTTAACTTAGTTTCTAAAAAAGTGTTTTCCTTTTATTTTAATAAGAAAATATTTTTCAGAAGTTGTAAAAAATTTAGAAATGTCATGTTATTTGTTAATTATATCAAATTTGATCTTTATACTTTTTATTGCTATATATTTTGTTTTGAATCTTTTTTTTTCAATTTCACCCCTTGAAATTTGATTCAATTTGATTTTTATATTAATTTTGGTTTTTATTTTTATGATTGTTATTTGATTTTTTCTTATTATTTTTTTATCTATTAAATTTGATCTTCATTCTTGTTATTGCTATTTATTTTATTTAAAATAATTTATGATATTATAATTATTATTTTATTTCATCATCTTTCAAATTTTTATCTGTTATATTTGATCTCTATTATTTTGATAGTTATTTATTTTTATTTTAGATAATTTATGAAAAAAAAAATTTAATTTCATTCTCATTCAACTTTTTAATTTGTAAAATTTATTTCTTATTATTTTAATAATCTTAAAAAAATATTGATAAGTTAATTTTCAACTTATTTTTTATCATATGATCAAACACTGGAAAGTATTTTTCAACTTATTTTACATTATATTACAAAATATTATAAAATAATTCACTTTTTAAAAATTTATTTTTAAAATAAACTATTTAAAAAAATATATTTTCGAGCTAAAAAAAAGGGTCAAATTCAATCACAAAAAAGGAAAAGAACCAATTAAAACATACTCTAAATGGTGTGGGGGAATCACTGTTCCCCCACACACATTTCACTGTGAATTACAACAGTTGTAATCCATAGTGATTCTTCCCCACTTCTTTTTTCCCCCAACTTTTCTCTTTTTTTTTGTTTTTTTTTAAATTACTTTTTTTTTTCAACTTTCCTAATTTTTTTTTCATTTATTTTTTCTATTTTTTTTTCCAAAATTATTTTTGTTGATTTTACTTTTTAAATATTGACCTGGTTAAAATTTTTGCTTTGTAATTTTTTTCTTGAAAATACTGTGGATTGCTGCGGTGTTTTTCCACATAGTTTTTCTATTTTATTTTTTAAAATTATATTTTTTGATTTTTTTTAATATGGAGCTGATTGAGAATTTAGTTTTGTAATTTTTTTCTTTAAAACACTATTTATTGCTACAATGTTTCTTCGCATGGTTTTTTTATGATTTTCTCTGAAATTATCTTTTTTTTATTTTATTTTTTAATATTGAGCTGGTTAAAAATTACAGTTACAATATGTGAGGAAAGCACTTTAACTTTCCTTGAAAATTACTGTTGGTTGCTACAATGTTTTTTTCCACATGGTTTTTTTCTGTTTTCGTTATGTTTTTCCCCAAAATTATCTTTGTCAATTTTATTTTTTAAATATTAAACTGGTTAAGAATTGTAATTACAAGTAAATACAAGTTTTTTCTCAAAAAACACTATGGATTGATACAGTTTTTCCTCACATGGTTTTTTTCTAGTTTCTTTTGTGTTTTTTTTTTTATAATATTTTTTTTCAAAATCATTTTCATCGATTTTATTTTTTAAAATATTGAGTTGGTTAAAATTTAACTTTGTAATAAAGCTTAATCATGTGGGGAAAGTATTGTAGCTTTGCTCATAAAACATTGTGGATTGCTACAGTGTCTCCCTGCATAGTTTTTTTTGTTATAATTTTTTCAAATTATCTTTTTCAATTTTATTTTTTTAATATTGAGTTGTTTGCGAATTACAATTACAAATCATTACAAATAAGGCTAAATCATATGGGGAAGCACTGTAACTTTCATCACAAAACACTGTGAATTGCTACAGTGTTTCCAACATGATTTTTTCTTTTTTTTTGGTGTTTGTTTTGTTATTTTTTTTCTAAAATTATCTATGTTAGTTTTTTTTTAATATTTAGCCGATTAAGAATTTAGCTTTGTTATTTTTTTTCTTTAAAACATTGTGAATTGTTGTAGTGTTTTTCCATGTGATTTTTTTATGATTTTTTTCAAAATTATCTTTGTCGATTTTTTTTTAATATTGAGTTGATTAAGAATTATAATTACAATAAAGCTAAATCATATAAGGAAAGCGTTGTAGTTTTTCTCACAAAACACTGTGGATTGTTACAATATTTCTCTAAATAGTTTTTTAGTTTATTTTATTGGGAAAAGCGCTATAGTTTTACTCACAAAACATTGTCAATTGCTGCAACATTTTTTCTCATGGGTTTTTTTTCCTTCCAAAATTATCTTTGTTGATTTTTTTTTAATATTAAGTTGGTAGAGAATTTAGCTTTGTTTTTTTTTTTTGCTTTTTATTAACTGAAAAGCTAAATTATGTAGTGAAAACACTGTATCTTTCCTCACAAAACACTGTAGATTGCTACAAATCATTTTGTTCAGTCTCTAAGTTTTTGATCACCAACACAACTTTTTTTTCTGTCATGAAATATTTACTCCATCATATCTTTAATTTTTATTATTTATCTAATGCTGGTTTATAATTTAACACTACCAAATATATTTGTTTTATAAATCCACGACAGCGCGCGAATTCATCTCATTATTATTAAACGAGGTTAGTGTGTCCTTTGTTTCCGTGTCGTTTTCAGCCTTCTTCCTTGGAATAAAAAAACAGAAGGGAAGACGCACGCTATAATTATGAAAATATAACACGAACCGTACCATAGAAATTACAAGTTGCTTCACTACATGGATTTTTTTGCTTAGCTTTGCATTGAACAAGGTATATTGAGTATTTAGGATTGGTGTTGCAAATGAACTGTTGTTTTATTATTTTTTTAATTTATTTTTAAAATTTATTTTTTTAATTTTTTTTAATGATATTAAAAATATTTTTTTAATATATTTTTAAAAATAAAATATTTTAAAATGCAACTTCTTTCACGGTTACATATAGATATTTGAAAGATTTTCACACGCACAACCCATCGCAAATGACAAGTTCACAACCTAGCTACTCCTCCCTCTTCTTCATCTATTATTTTTTTTTTTTGAGTTGCGAATTCTTATTATCATTACACGTTATGTTTATAATTAGATGTCATGCCCGCGTGATATCGCAAGCTTGTGGCATGGTTGTGTGTTTTTATGGGTTTATAGAAAAAAATTATATGAAGAAAAATTATTGCAATCCACATTGTTTTTTTAAAAAAACTACAAAGTTAATTTTTTAACCAGCTTAATATTAAAAATATAAAATCAACAAAAATAATTTTGAAAAAAATTATAAAAAACAAAAGAAAAAAAAATCATGTAGAGAAACACTATAGCAGTCTATAGTGTTTCATGAGAAAATCTACAGTTGTAATTATTAACCAGCTCAATATTAAAAATAATAAAATCGATAAAGATAATTTTGAAAAAAAACATAAAAAAATTATGTGGGGGAAACACTGTAGTAATCCACAGTATTTAAAAAAAACTACAAAGCTAAATTCTCAACCAGTTCAATCTGAAAAAAAAATCTACAAAGACAATTCTGGAAAAAAAACAAAAAAAAATCATAAAAAAAGAAAAAAACCGTGTGGGGGAAACACTATAGCAATCCATAATGTTTTAAAGAAAAAAACTACAAAGCTAAATTTTCAACCATCTCAATATTAAAAAAATAAAATTGACAAAAACAATTTTGAAAAAAAAAGAAAAAAAAAGATAATTTTGGAAAAGAAGCAAAAGAAAAATGAAAAAAAAATGGGGGAAACCTGCAGGAAAAGTTAAAGCTAAATTCTCAACCAGCTCAATGTAAAAAAAAATATTCGACAAAGATAATTAAAAAAAAACTTGTGAGGAAACATTGTAACAATTCATAGTGTTTTTTTTTAAAAAAACTATGAAGCAAAATTCTCAACCAACTCAATATGAAAAAAATAAAATCGACAAAGGTCATTTTAGAAAAACAAATTCATAAAAAAAACCACGTAGGAAAATATTGTAACAATCCATAATGTTTTAAAGAAAAAAACAACATAACTAAATTATCGACCAATTCAATATAAAAAAAATCAATAAAGATAATTTTGAATAAAAAATAATAATAAAAAAAGAAGAAGATAATTTTTTTAAAAAAAAAACATGTAAAATATTTTTTTAAAAAAAAGGAAAAAAAAAAAACTCTGCTGGATTTGAACAATATCACCGTCATGGGATCCTAATAAAATACTCTTAAGCATCTGATCTGGTTCGTCCAGGTGTTGTCTTTTAGAACAACCCATCTCAACAACTGAACAAAGCAAATCAAAAGGCAGTGCTAGACCCACAACGTCAAAAACAAATTGGAGTTTGGCAAATAAGAGAGATTGGGGCCTATGATGTTACAGCTCAGATTAGTAAACGCCTTTTGACGGAAGACTACTTGCATCACCCGCGTGATACTCCAGGTTAAATTTTTTTATATAAAAAAATATTAAAAAAATTAAGATTTAAAAATATTTAAGTCAAACTCGGGATACGTATCATGAAAATTTGATAATTAAATAAAAAAAGATTTAACATTAACAAATTAAACTAAAAAAACAATTAATTAAAATGAAAAAAAGCAAAAACAAAATTCCGGGTTAACTCGTCAAACTCGGGATCTGTATCATGAAAGTTTGATAACTAAATAAAAAAATTAACATTAACAAAAAAATTCATTAAAATAAAAAAAATCAAAAAAAAACCCAAGAAAAAAAAAAGAAAAAGGCGAAAAAAAACCGAAACGTATAAGAAGCGAAAAAAAATAAAAATAAAAAGGGGAAAAAAAAGATAGCTCCGCCTTTGGACTGTAAACTGCACTATGCAGTCCAAAACCAAGTCAACCGGTCAAACCCGGGATACGTGTCATGAAAGTCTGATAGTTAAATAGAAATAAATTCAACATTAACAAACTAAACGAAAAAAATTAATTAAAATGAAAAAAAGCAAAAAAAATTCGAGTTAACTCGTCAAATTAGGTTAACCCGTTAAATCCAGGATCCGTGTCATGAGAGTCTTATAACTAAATAAAAAAAATTTAACATTAACAAAAAAAATTCATCAAAAGAAATAAAACACATAAAAAGGCAAAAAAAAAAAAAACCCGAAAGACATTAAAAATGAAAAAAAATAGAAAAACAAAAAAAACTAAAGGTGTTAGTGTAAAAAAAAAAACTAAAGGCATCAGTGTTAACAAAAACAATTAATTAAAACAAAAAAAAATTACGGGTTAACTCGTCAAACTCGGGATCTGTGTCATGAAAGCATGATAACTAAATAAAAAAAATTAACATTAACAAACTAAATTAAACAAAAAAAATTCATTCAAAGAAAAAAAACAAAAAAAAAACCGAAAGGCATAAAAAGCGAAAAAATAAATAAATAAAAATACAAACGGGAAAAAAAATGAAAAAAAAAGAAGACAGCTCAACCTTTGGACTGTAGACTGCACTATGCAGCCCAAAACCAGGTCAACTCGTAAAACCTGGGATCCGTGTCATGAAAGTATGATAGTTAAATAGAAAGAAATTCAACATTAACAAACTAAATGAAAAAAAACAAAAAATAATTTTCGAGTTAACTCGTCAAATCAAATTAACCCGCTAAACCCGGAATCTGTGTCATGAGAGTCTTATAACTAAATAAAAAAAATTTAACATTAATAAAAAAAATTTAACAGAAAAAATTCATTAAAAGAAAAAAACAAAAAAACCCTGAAAGACATTAAAAATAAAAAAAAACTAAAAAAAACTAAAGGCATAAGTGTAAAAAAAAGAAAAAATAAATAAATAAAGCATTAGTGTTTTACTGTAGACTGCACTGTGCAGTCTACAGTAAAATACTTATTCGTTTTAGTATATATTATAATTAAAAAAATGCAGGGAAAGTAACAATTTTTCCCACCATATTTTAGAGTATTACTTAACTAGTTTGCTTGCTTTGATAATCTCCAAAAAAAATTATAAATTATTAACTAAGCATTCAGGTAGTAATAACAACAACAACAATAATAATAAAAAACAACAAAAACCTATTTAAATTATCCCTTCAAATCACATATCATCGAATTTTTGAAGGAAAAAAAATAAGGCGATTTGAAAAGGCAGAAGAAGAGGATGGGAAAACCGAGAATTCCATTAATCATGCAATGATAAAGATCGTGTTGAAACTTCTTTCAAACTTTAGGATTGATAAGGAGATTTAGTTTATGAAAGCGAAGTATAATTAGAGTTATAGAATTGAAATATAAGACTCATATCTTATCACCAAGCCACATCATCAAGAGAAACCATTCAGCACACATGAACTAAGTTGTTTTTTATTTTTTTAAAATGTTTTTTATTTTAAAATATATTAAAATAATATTTTTTTATATTTTAAAAATATTTTTGATACCAACACATCAAAATAATCTGAAAACATAAAAAATATATTAATTTAAAATAAAAATTTAAATTTTTTCAAAAATATTTTCTGACCGCAGTGCCAAACATTCCTAATTGATATCGTATCAAACATCGTATGGTGGAATACCATAAAATCATCTCGTAATTACAATAGGATGTGTACATTTATATATGTTTATATTGAGGTTTGATACACATTTTCAATTTGATCAAATGCACTGTATGGATCATATCAGGAGAGCTCACAATAAATTTACTTTAAAAAAAAAACGATGGAGTTTAAACTCAATCCTGCGAGCTCTCCTGGATCCATTCCTCGGATTGAATTGAAACATTATCATGGTGATTTAGGTAAATCCCCATAAAAGTCAAGCTTAGAGACAATGTTTCGTTTTCATCATGTTGATTTAGGTAAATCCCCATAAAGTCAAGTTTTGGTTGGCCTTAATTCCCCACTAGTGACTGTCAATTTAAAACAATAAACGAATCAGGTGGGAAATGGGGCAGACATACATCAACTATGTAAGGCCATCGTTTAAAGCATACAGCATCCAATAAAATCTACCACAGCACTTCCTTTTTAAATTAAAGTAAGGTTGATGTTTTTTTTTTTAGTATTTTTTATTTAAAAGTATATTAAAATAATATATTTTTTTAAAAAATTATTTTTAATATCAGCACATAAAAACAATCTAAATATAAAAAATAAATTAAAGCTAAAAATAAATTTCAAAAAAACAGTGGACCGTCCTCATCGCGTGGTGATCCATAAAAATGTGAATGCCCGCTGTAGTCATAAGATTTAGAGCGTGTTTGGTATTGCGGTAGCTGGTGTGATTGTGGTTTGAAAAAAGTTGTTTTATAAAAAGTACTTTTAATTGAGATTGGTTTGAAAAAATAGGTGTTTGGTTAAAACTGTGGTTGAAATTGAGATTGAATAAAAAATAGTTTAATATGTTTGGTTAAAAATGCTTTTGAAATTAAAGTTATAAAATAATTTTAAAATATATATATTAAAATTGATGGTTTTTAATTTAAATGTAGTAGATTTAACTATTGTTATTACTTCATGAAATAAATAATACTTTATATAAAATATTTTTTATTATGCCATTAAACCATCTATAATTCCATTACGTACAAAATTCATTCAACAAGAATTACAGTTTCTATTATTTTTTGAGCGTGCAATAAAATTAGATAAAATATTATTAGGAATAAAATTGATTTGGTATTACAGTGCGAGTGAATTTAATTCACTCTACACTAGTTTTTCAGGAAAAAAATATTATTTACATGACAATGCGAGTAAATTTAATTCACTCTAAACTAGTTTTTTTAAAAGAAAAAATACAAAAACTAAACACACTGAAAAAAAAGTTCACTCGAACAGTGCAAGTGAATTGCACTGTGCACGTTAACACAGAATTTCAAAAAGCAGCTATGAGCTACTTCGTCAAATTCGCATACAAAACGTGAATTTGCATGGGATCCACCAAAATTAAATTGTATTTTTGGCATAATCAAATATCATGTTTGCTGTGGTTGCTTCAAACGCAGAAGCAACCACACAAACAAACAACCTCTTACACTCACACACTCAAGTCGTAGCCAAAGCACTGTTTTGACTCGTCAATAAAAACATTCATCCTCAAGCCGTATCCTGTAATTTATCTAGAGAGATCTTGATTAATTCTATCAAGTTTAAAATGGCCAATCCAAAAATAGTTATAAACCAAGTTTAAAAGTTTCAACTTATCTTGCATGAAATTCATGTTGAAGAAATGGCTCGAATGAACCCTTTTAAGTAGTTGTAATTATTGTCCAAAAATACTAGCAAATAATAACTAGACAAGGTGATCATATATTTTTAGCGTGTGTATGTGTATTCGTGCAATTTATAAAATCATGATAAATATGCTATTATAATAAATGGATAAGCATGCTACTATATATATATATATATAATTAAATAAGAACCAAGATGTGTTATTTTGATGGCAAGATGCAGGATCCTGTTTGGCATGTGTCACTGATTGGTAGAATGCTTTGTTTCAGAAAGGAGTTGAATCATCAAGATCTTAAGAGGCAATTCGAGCTTGTCAGATCTTTGTCTTGTGTGCAAATTATTTGTAGCAGAATCTAATGTTACAAGTGTTTCCTGGAATTCGAGAAGCTCATGTTCAGACAGTTTTCTAGCCTCCAAGGTCTAATTCAATGTGCTATTTTGATAATATTTATGGTACATGCAGTTCATGCTCGTCCTACTGAGTAATTTTTAATCTTCTTCCTTCAAGGATTTTCAACATGTTTCTGTGTTTGTTGGCTGGTGTTACTGGATCTGTTAAAAGGCATTGGTTCTGTTATAGTGGTCATTCTTATGTTTGCGTAATTAGTCTATATATGCAGTAGGGATTCTCTAGCAATTTTAAGGATGCCTATTCAAAGGCTGTAAAGAGTTTGCAAATTTGGTTTAATTCATACAAGCTGATGATGGATTCTAGTGGAAATGATATGTTGATTTAGAGAGGGTTCTTGATGGTCTTATTTCCTATATATTGGTTATTTTGGTTTCTTTGTTTTAAATGTGGCGGTGATCCTGTTCCCATGCTTATTAAAATGCTAAAGGCTGATTTCTTGAGAGGCCATGGTTGGTTCCAGCAAGTGATATCAAGTTTTGTTTCGGTTAAGAAGAGGAAAGAATGTATTTTAATTCAAATTTGGAACAAGGTGGAAGTTTGCTTGGCAATTCAATTTGGTGTGGCATCAAATTTGCATCTTTTGGTTGCTATTTTGATATTTTAGTTTTGTTGATCATTTCATTTGATAGATCTGCTAAACTTGAGATGGAAGCAAACCTTTCTATGTTTTCCCCGCCAGATCTTGGCGTCTTCTAATGCAATATTCTACTTCTAAAAAAAAAGAACCAAGATGATACTTATTTGTTAAAACACTTTAAAATTTATCAAGCTTTATTATTGTTAAGGATTAATCCTTTATTCTTAAGGCTTTATTACTCGTCACTTGGTGTAATAAAACTTTCTTCAATAAGCCTTCAAGATTCCAACATCACTACATTGTTTAGGTGCACTATTAAATAAGGTCTAATAAACCAATAAAATATTGCTTAATTATCCCTATATGAGAATTGAACTTAAGCTCTAGATTAGGAGAAACTTTAAGAGGAAAAACAAAAGGTTTAAAACAGAACACAGTGCTAGAAAATAAGGTGAAAAAGAATATAAAACTCTGTCAAAACAATGTAGAATTAACCAACCTCAAACACTCTCCTCTTGTCCTTTTTTATAGAGAATTTCAGGGATTAAAGGTTGATAAACTCCTACCACTAACAACTTTGATTACCCACAATAAACCATAATTAAATATGAATATTTTTGGATTTAAATCATGTGATTTTTAGGTTGAAGAATTTGCTCATGTAACCTTAAAAGAGTTATGAAAAAACTAATCAAATTGTTTTTTTTATGGATTGGATAAAAACAGTGGGTTGAGCTGGAAGAAATAGTTTTTCATGGACCAAGCCCATATCCAAATTTTAGTCGGTAAAAAATAATCTTTTGTGACCTAAAAAATTATTTTACACTGAACCCAAACCAAGCCTGTCCTGAAGCTCGAGCACGAGTCGGGTTGGGCCAATGCGTATGAGTGTATAGGTTTAAGCCCAAAACCCACTATGCTCAAGACCTTTCCCCTCTAAAAGCTTGGGTGCTCTTTGGACTTAATTTTAACTTTTCAATTTTTCATTTTATAAACACTGGGAAAGTTTTGTTTCTAGTCTACGTGAGATAAAAGCTTTTGGAGAGTTTTGAGTTTCACTGAAACATGCTAACTAAGAGTTCTTCAATATCAAATTTTCTTTTACCCATAATTTATTTAAATCATGTTAATGATCCGTGTTAAAAAGCTTATGTTAAAGATTAGATCTCAATAAAGTTTTAAGTCAAAAGGTGAGTGGATCCCATTTTTAATTTGGCATCAAATGTTTTCATTAACCATACTATTAAATAAAATTTCCAACAAAAATTATTTAAAAAATTACTATCATGTTGGAAAAAAATTCAAAAACTACCTTAAACATAAACGTAAGGAAATAAAAGTTGAAGATCTCACTTTTAGATCAAGAATAAAATAGGATAATAAGTTATCTGAAAAAAGAGTCAACACTTCGATATGACATATAAAAAAATCATTGTTTTACAAGTGACAAAGTCCCGCAATAAAAACCAAAAGAAAAGGCTTATTGTGAACGTGAAAAGAATTGCTAAAAAGTTCAATGAAAAATACTACATCTACAACAAGACTAGGCATTTGGCTAATGATTACAGAAATAGAGTTTAATAACGGAACCTTATAAAAAGAAGGACTGCTCAAGCCAATACCAGTAAGGTTGATCATCTTACGTGAAGTTTTAAGAATAAATTTGTCTGTTGTTGTTTTCTAAGTCAATAAATTTGTCTGTTGTTGTTTTCTAAGTCAACATGGATAATAATTTTGAGTAGTGGTAGGTCGATATTAATGCCACAAGACATGCATGTGCTGAGAAGATGATATTTTTCACTTTACAAAATATAGATGGAGAACACATATAAATGGAGAATTCATCAACCTGTAAGGTGTTAGGTGTTGAAAAGATTACACTAAAGATGACTTTTGAAAAGCTTATCACTTTCAACAATGTACTTTGTGTTGCTGACATTAAAAAGAACTTAGTGCATGGTTAATTGTTAAGAAAAAAAATGTTTTAAGATGATATTTAAGAATGATAACTTTATACCCTCTAAAAACATAATGTTTATAGGACATGGTATCTTAGCGATAACCATTTCAAAACATAATGATCACTGTAACTAAGAATGACGATGACACATATTCTTCTTACTTGTTTAGTCTTGTGATATGTTGCATGATAGGTTGGAATATATGAATTATAATTATATAAAAATGTTAATTAACCTTAAATTATTATCAAGTATGAGTAAGGGATTGACTTTTTTCTTGACAAGGATCCTGAAGAAATCGCACATGCTCCCAAGACTTTATGATTTTTGAAAAAAATCACATGTGAGCTTTGTATAAAATTAAAATTCATAAAACCTTGTTCCCAAGCAATTAAAAATAAAATGAACCTCTAGATTTAATTCATTTTAATGTAGATGATTTAAAATTTATGCAAATAGATAAGAAAATGTATTACATTACTTTTATAGATAATTGCAATATATATTGTTATACCTACCTACTTAGAAACAAATATGAGGCTTTTTGATTTTTTAAACATTACCAGAATAAAATTAAAAATCAACCTAATAAAAAGATAAAATTAATAATAAGTGACAGATATAGAGAATATGAGGCACATTTTAGTGAATTTTTTTTCTTCTAAAATTGTATGATCCACTGAAGCACTACTCTTTATTCATCATAATAAAATGATATTAAATAATGTAAAATTCAAACTTTAAAAGAAATTATAAATATCATATTGATAAGTTTAAGCGCAACTCATAACTTGTGCAGTGAGATAATCTTGACTACCAATTATATACTTAACAAGTAAAATTACCCTATAAAAAGCTAGAAAATATGTCGTATGAATTATAAAAAAGGTAAAATATCTTCCTACAAATACCTTAAAATATAGTAGTGTCTTGTAAATGTGGCACTATCTGATCTTAATTAAGTATTGAAAATATTCATCCTAATACTATTATAAAATTAAAAAATGCTACATTATTTGGATATGCGTTTTCATTTAAGAAAGAATAAGGAAATCATTCACTCAAAAGAAAGATTGAAACTAACTTAAGCAGTTATCATCAATGAAAAGATGATGAACTTTACCATGTAATGAATAGGCACATTTAAGACCAAATTAAAAGCGTAGTCCAATCATATTTATGGTTAGAAATTTATTCTCAAACAAAAGCTTTTTATCATGAAACAATAACTTGATTAAAATAAATTATAATTAAATAAGAAATTGATCTCAAAGAACCCTCACTTGACATATTTTTCTGAAACCCAAAACCTCCATCTTGCATATAAAAGAAACAAGAAAAATCTTGTTTTTTATATAGTGGGAAGATAAAGGGTAAAAATTGAGCTTAAAAAGCATCCAAATTTTTAAAAGAGAGAGGATCTAAGAAAAATAGGTTTTATGACGGACATTATTGTTTTATGTAGTGTAATTAAAATTGATAAGGGAGGAAAATAGGTTTCATGACTGATAAGGTCTTATAGGATTTTTCTTGCAATAGGACAACCAAAATATCTCCTTTTATTAACTAAAAAAGAAAACACTTATATACTCCTTTTATTTACTTAAAAATATTATCCCGCCCGCTGC
>Ga0325414_1002182_pt1 | contig 19601 bp, 11 predicted proteins | sample PopdelMetagenome_8_FD_206183 | JGI IMG/M metagenome (GOLD analysis project Ga0325414, IMG submission 206183) | Populus deltoides microbial communities from Bellville, Georgia, United States - Leaf-PdKOR-R3 | ecosystem: Host-associated > Plants > Phyllosphere > Phylloplane/Leaf | place: USA... | reverse complement strand
GATGGCTGTTTGTTCTTCGTTTCATAGAAAGATAAGCATATCTGCATGGTCAATCCAGAAGTCAGCAAACTATAGAAAGAGTATAAGAGATGAAAATCCCTAATTTGTGAATGAAAGAGCAAGCTATGGGAATAATATTAGAAACTGAAATCATGTACGTGTAAACTATTCCAATTCATGACTATGCACATGAAGCAATCCAATGATTAGTATGCATAAGCACTAGAATTTTGGTGGCATGACACTTGCAACATATATATATAAATAATACATCTATTACATACTAGCTATACATCTTCTATTTGATTTTTTACAACAAAGGTTTTCAAAGAAAATAAAGACATATAAATATTACATTCCAAAATAATAATTCATAAACAGAAAAATCCTATAATTAACGATCTGCATCACCTCGCGGTGTACCAATTTCAACAATAACCACATTAATTAATTTACTTAATATCTTAGTCATATATTAATTATTTTACTATTAACTTTTGAAATTTAATACTTCTAATTTTAATCAATTAATTTACATAATCTTTTCAAAACTTAAATATCCAGCTAACTCATCTCGATTGCCAATAATTCTAACACTTTCATATAATTACCCATAAATTTGGTTATCCTTCATCAGTTACTAATAAATCCGGTAATTCCATATGAATTACTCATTATTCGGCTAACCTCTTTTATTAGCCAATCAATCCGGTAATTCCATACGAATTACCCCATATCCGGTTAACCTCTTTGTTAACCAATAAATCCGGTAATTCTCTTAATTACCCAAGAAATCCGGCAAACCCATTTTGGTTGTCAAAATCAATCCGGTAATTTTATATGAATTACTCAGCATCTGGCTAACCTTTTTTGTTAGACAATCTATCCGGTAATTCCATACGAATTACCGCATATCCGGTTAACCTCTATGTTATCAATAAACCCGGTAATTCTCTTAATTACCCAAGAAATTCGGCTAACCCATTTTGGTTGCCAAAATCAATCCAGTAATTCCATATGAATTACCTAGCATCCGGCTAATCTCTTTTGTTAGCCAAATAATAATTCCGGTAATTTCACATAAATTACCAATAATTCTCATTTGTAATAATCACTCATTTTATTCATTTGCTTCATTCTTTTAACATCAATTAAAAAGACAATAAAGATATTTAAGGAAAACTAATAATTATAAAATAAGATGACGAATCACCTACCTTCTGCTTGTGATGACCCAGCTCCTCTTGTTTGATAACAAGTTCCAAACACAACTCCTAAATCAATCAAATGTCATTGTATCATTAGTCCATCAATATTTTTCGTGCGTGCCGAAACGCAAAGCACATAATTTTTTTTTTTAATTTGTTCTGATAAAAATTCATTCTCAAACATAATATCATCATTTCACATACAATCACATATTTAAATCAAGTTACTTCTTTTCTTGCTTTATGTTCATAATTCCTCCATCAAATAATCCTTCTATTCTTCATGCCTTCACATCATATTATTTATTTTATCTAAACATACGTAAGAACTATATTCAAACGCAATCTAAATATCTTGTCTGCATGCTTTCTTTCTAACTAGTTCAATTCTCTTTTAAATTGAATTTACTTATTTTTTTCAACTCTAATGCTATTTCTTCATTTAGTCTTTCTTACATATTTCAAATATCATGATTAAACATAATTTTCTAAACATTAACATCAAAACTCATTCCTCTACTTTTCCTTCATTTGGCCGAATGTCATCTTCCTTTTCCTCCCCTAAATTTTTCTTCATTTACTTGTTATTTCAACTTGTTTTCATGCTATTTCACTTCAACTTCATCATTTTTCCTTCCCCTCCTAATTCCCTTAAATTCCCATAAGAACCCTAAGTTCAAAAATCAAGGATTTTAGGGAAATTAAAGTAAAATTTCATGAAATTACTTCCTAACTTAATCAGGTAAGCTTAAAAACATCTAAATCAAACATTAAACCCAAACTTCTCATGCTTACCAATTGACTTTCTTCCAATTTCTCTTCTATCCCAAGGTTAGCCAAATTCCCTCTCTAAATTCCTTATTCCTTCACTTGATTCTTCCTTAGACTTTGTAAGTTTATAAGGTTATTCTCTCTTTTTTTTTTTCCTTACTTTTCTCTCTCGCCTTTTTCTTTTCTTTCTTTTCCCATTCTGCTTCTTCCCAGTCGGCAACATATAAAAGGAAGGGAGAGCTGAATTGTTTTATTTTTTAATGGAAAATAACCATTTTACCCTTAATGAGTTCTTTTGCTTCTATGTGACGGTCCTTATTTTTTTGGTTAGTACTACCGAGCTCTATTCATCTTAAAATTTTACCAGATTTTATTCAAAATATTTTAAGGTCCCTTGTAAAATTTCAGCTCAATATGATGATCAGATTGAAAATTACGCCCAATAATGTAAAACTAGTCAAATTGTGATTTTTCATCAAATTTCTGAATTTCTCCAAAAATTCTAAAATTTTAACCCAAGCTAAGGCATCATATTAGAAGGCTTCGCGCAAATTTTTAAAATTTTATAATAACCCAATCGAGAGTTATGAATTTTTTTGTTTTACATAAAACTAGTCAATTTATGATTTTTCGCCTAGAGGGCTTACACGTTGAGCATCAATTTTCACTCAAAATTAAATCTGTTGAAACTAATTGGGGTGGTGAATATAAAAAATTATCCACTTTTTTTCAGACTATTAGTATTCATCATCGTCTAATTTGTCCTCAGACTATTAGTCCTCACACTCATGAACAAAATGACACAGTAGAATATCGTCATATGCATATTGTAGAAACCCGACTTGCTCTTCTAAGACACTATAAAGCACCATTAAGATTTTGAAATTATGTTTTTGAAACTTCAGTTTATCTTATCAATCGCATGCCTACTCTTGTCCTCATAAAAAAATCTCCTTTTGATTATCTGTTTCAACGGTCTCCAGATTATCATTTTTTGCGTACCTTTGGATGTCTCTGCTTTCCATTTATGTGCCCTATCATAATCATAAATTAGATTTTCATTCCTCTCCATGTGTGTTTTTTGGGTATAGCTCATCTCACATAGGTTACTGTTGTTTTGACATTGCATCCCAACGCATTTATATCTCGTCATGTCCGTTTTCATGAACATGTGTTTTCTTTTGATAGATCTGAACAGATTGCACAATCCTCCTCTCCAACCTCAACCCAACCCTCTACTACCCTACTACCAAATCTGCTATGTCGCACGTCCCCCGCGCGGCGATTTGGTGATTTTTCGTTAATTTTGCTGGATTGGTTCTTTGAGAGTCGCCACCTAGTATTGGATTGAGGGTTACTAGGAAACCCGAATTTACTGGTCGTCATCAGAGATCCAAAGGTAAGGGACTGGTTATGGCTAAGAAAGGTATTAGCACCCTTAACACACCCTACCTGAGATAAGCTGCTTTGCGATTTGATATGATTTGAAAATTTAAAATATTAATTAAATTCTAAAGTTTTAATAAATCGGTTATTAAATCCCAGAATATGTATAGAAACATGTTCTTACACTTCCATGAAAAATATAACATGATTTTATTTGTCCTTAAGATATTTAACTATATTCAAATTAAACAATTAATTCTTTTTGTTTCCTTTTATTTTATTTTTAACAATAAAAGAAAACATTCATAAAAAAACAAAACACCCCATACCACTACTTTTTTACTATACTCATTCTGTTACATGTTTACAGAATAACATAAGATAAAAAAACATTTCACAGAAAATTAAATACATGTTCAAACATGTAACAATTACAAAAAGGTCCCTAAAATGTCCAGGAACTGCACAGGAGGTCCTCAGGCACTGTGGAGCAGTGGCGGCGCGTCTCCTCCACGCGCCGCCGCGAAGTCCGGGCAGCAGCGGAGATCCATAATGGCTTCCTCCCTTCTTCCTTTCTTCGCCGGCGGTGAGCACCACCGTTACCTGCAAAACAACCAAAAACACAGCAAGCAAGTCTGTTGTAGCTTTTCTTTCTTTGTTTTCAGTCCCGCTTCTCTTCCTTCAGATCTGCCAAATCTGGAGCCGGGCGTTGCACGCGCCGCCAGTAGACCAGGCGTGTGGATGGCTGGATCGGCAACTTTCCTCCTCCCATTTCATTTCTGCAACGGCGGTGTTGTCCACCGCTGCCATGGTTGTGAGATCGGCGCCCACCCAAACTTCGGTTTTCTGCCCCTTCTTCACTGTTCTTCGGCCTCCCTTCTCATTTCCTCCTCGTCTCTGTAATGAGCTGCTGGAGAAGGGATGCTGCTGTTGGCCGGTCGATGGTGGTTGGCCTCGGTGATGCTGGAGGTGACGGTGGGGCTGGGGTGTTGTTGTGGCGCAGGAGCTGGAGACGGCGCCTGTTTTGGTCGCTACAGCTTGAGACCAAAGGGGGAAGCTGACGCCGCTGATGGGGCAGGAGACGCTGCTCCTGGCCGGTTGGTGAGACCGTGGGTCTGAGGAGACGGGGAACGGCTCTGTTGGAGGTGGAAGGAGAGCGTGAGGGGTCCTTGGTTCTGCAGAGAAAATGGCGATGGGAGGGGTTCGTTTAAAACATGCAGGGACGGCGACTCTGCTTTGGCTTCAAGAGGGAGAGCGGGTCGGCGGCTTGTCTTTGTTTTTTTTTTTTCAAGGGAGGGGGCCTCTCTTTTGTGGGGTTTCGGGAGAAGAAAAATCAAAGAAGATGGGGATGAGCGTGGCGGCCGCTTGAGAGAGATGGTTTTTTTTCTAGGTTTAGGTCTTTCCCTTTTTGTTTTCCCTCCTTAAATTTTCTCCGCCCCCCATCCCTGTAAATTTTTCTCCTCGTGTAAATATTTTCTCCTCCTTTTTTGCTGCACTGTAGCATGGTATTTATAGGAAAAGTTTTGCTAGGTTTTCAAACTAGTCCCTCAATTTTTCCTTTCCTTTTCTTTTACTTTTTTTTTTTTGTAAATTTTGGTTTTTCTTATTTTTTTGTATTTTTGAAAGCGAGCAATATCAACGTCAACTCAACAAGAAAAATCAGTGATCATAAAATTTACGCGTTAAAAGTTGAACGCGTTCCAAATACCTTTGAAAATTTAAATTCTTTTGAGATGACGTTAAAAATGCTAAAAACGATGCAAATATATCAAAAATGCATTTTTTAAGGTTTTCATTGTTTTTTGCTATTTTTTTATGTTTCTGAAATTTTATCGAAAATATGGGTCAAAAATTGGGTAGCAACATGCTACATTCTCCATTGTTTCACACCACTGTTGATTCCATCAACCACCCACGTGCTCCTGCCTCCTATAACCCACATTTGCTCACCCGTAACAGCCCCACACGTTACCTCTCCCATCACCACATGCATTTTTATCTAACCATCCTGTTGTAGGTACAGATAGAAGTTCGACTCCCTCTAGTTTGCAACACGATAACTTTGCTGCTACTCGGTCACCCCGCTGCTCTCCATTTGATTCCTTTTTGTTTGCCAGCGACACCTCTGTTGTTGGCTCTGCCTCTACTGCAAGTCCTCTGACTGCAACAGACTCTTCCACTGCTTCTTCAGTTAGACTAAATCTGGTGGTTGATTTCTCATCATATCTGTTGTAACAGGACACCACTCTGCCATCCTCTCTTCCTGCCTCGCCACCCATAGTCAGCAGACATCCTATGGTCCTTCATTCGCGGCAGCTGAAGACAACAAATCTTAGTGTTTCCGCTGCCACTGTTCCTCCTCCATCTCGGGTAATGTCCTCTCCTACCTCTGAACCCATTTCCTTTTCTGATGCTAACAGGTATGAGGTTTGGCATGATACTATACGTGATAAAATTCAGGTCTTGCGCTATAACCATACCTGGTCTTTAGTTCTCTTTCATCCTTCGATGAATTTTGTTGGCAGTCGATGGGTGTACAGGATTAAGCATCGTGTTGATGGCAACATTGAGCGCTATAAGGCGCACCTAGTTGCTAGAGTTTTTACTAAACAAGAAGGCATTGATTACTCTGAAATGTTCGGCCCAGTTACTAAGCAGGCCACCGTCAGATTAGTCTTTTCGATTGCGGTTTCGCATAATTGGAAGATCCATTAACTTGATATTCATAATGCTTTTCGCAATGGTGTTTTTACTAAAGAGGTTTACATGAAACAACTTTCAGGTCTTGTTAACTCTGCTCTTCCATCTCATGTGTGCCAATTGCACAAGTCCCTGCATGGTTTAAAAAAGGCACCGAGGGCATGGTACACTCTGCTCTCTATCAGCTTTCATACCTCCAAGGTTGACATCTCCTTATTTATCCTATCTATTGGTACTAATATCTTTTATCTTCTGGTTTATATTGATGATATCCTGCTTACGGGTAACAACTATATTATGCTACAGCGCCTAATACGTTTACCGAGCTCGGAGTTCAAGCTTCATGATTTAGGTGCAGTTCATTATTTTCTAGGTATTGAAGTTCAGTCCACCAATTTGGGTTTGATGCTACGACAACACAAGTATGTTCTTGACATCTTTACTCGGGCTGGTATGACTTCCTGCAAACTTGTTGATACTCTATTCTCTACTTCGTAGGTTACCATACTACTAGATGCCTAGTTTTCTGATCCTACACAGTTTCATTAAATCATGGGTGCTCTTCAATATCTCACCTTCACGAGACCGAATATTTGTTTTGCTATTAACAAAGTCTGTTAGTTTATGCATACTCTCACATATTCTCATTGGGCCATCATTAAACGTATTTTGCGCTATCTTAAAGGTACAACATCTTATGGCTTCCATATCACTCGTAGTTCCTCTTTTGCTCTACATGGTTTTACGGATGCAAATCGGGCAGGTAGTATTGATGATAAAAAATCTACAAGTGGTTACCTTGTTTTCTTTGGTTAGACACTTATTTCATAAAAGTCAAGCAAGCAACACAGAATTACTCGCTCCTCTACTGAGGTTAAGTATAAAGCCTTAGCAAACGACACTGCTAATGTTATTTGGCTTCAATATTTATTAACATATTCCATATATCTCTGCCCCTATCATTTGGTGTGATAATCTCGATGCTACTTGTTGCTACCTAATTTTTGACCCATGTTTTTATAAATTTTCAAAAAAAAAAATAAGGGTTTACATATGGCGATAACATAGAACATCAGAGCTAATATTAAGGAGGCAATATGTCAAGGAAATAATTATTGAATCATATATAATTATTGCAATATAAAATACCATATGTATAGAATTTGTTGGTGCTGAGTATAGAAGACAATCTCTGCAAAAATTATTGTAATATTTCCTTGAATAGCACGTGTAGAGATATTCTATATAAGTGAACCTCCAGCCATAATAAAGGAAGAGGAGAAAAATATTCAGGAAGGGGGTAATTTTTCAGAAAAAAAGAGAAAACAAAAAAAAAACCCTAACCCTATCCTCTCTAGCAAAGAAGCCATAGCCATCCTCTTATCTTTTTATAAAAAAAACAAGCAGCCACCCCACTCCCTTAAAAAAAAACAGATATCACTCTCTTGAACGAGAGCCGCCTCTCCATCTCCCCATCTCACAGACCTAGCAGAAGAGGACCCCCTTTAACCTCCAAAAGCCACCATATAGGCTTTCATCCGGTGTTGCAGGAGAGGCCTTTGTCTCTTTTTTTTCTTCCTCTTAGTCCAACGAACTTCTTCTCGGTGCCACATCAACAATATCATCCCTGCCCCTCACGGCTGGTTCCTTTTTGGGAGAAACACGGCAGTAAAGTTAGTTCATGTTTACAAAGCAGGACTCCATCCTCAGCCATCAATAGTGTTTCCTCCAATGGTGAGCTCCCTCCCCAGCGTTGGTTGCAGTCAATATTAGCGGCAATGACATCAACAACTCCCACAACCAGGAGAACATGTAAGCCAGCAAACAACAGTTTGTTTCTTCTCAACCACGGTTGTAGACATCCGTCCTCAGCACTAGCATATATAAAAGGAACCAGCAGAGAGAGAGGGAAAATGGACGAGCACAGTACAGACAAGGAGAGCACAAAAGGCAGAACAGAGGAGAGAGGGCAGGGAAACGAAAAAAAGAGACAGAGGGAGAGGGAGCAGTGGCGGAGCTAGAGTTTTTAAGATGAAGGGACAAATTAATAACAAATATTATATGACTTTTTAATATAACTTTTCTTCGAAGTTGATTGAGTTACATAACTTGAAACTTTAAATGACTTTTCATCCTTAAGGTATTTACGCTTGAAATACTTGTCTAGTGATATGTTAATTTTATTTATGAACCTGCTGGTTTTTTTTTTATTAATATCTACATAATAATTAACACAACTACACAATAATTCGTTGTTAAACAATAGTCAGTTGAGTTATATAATAATTCTAAATCTTTCATATGAAATTCATAGCAAAATACACATCAATTCATCAAAACTCATTTTAATTCATATCTATATGCATATAATAACTATGTTGATTAAATTATACTTAATCATTTCTAGACATTTAAATTATTTCTAAACACACACACAAAAGTTGTATAAACTCACCAAGTCAAATATATGAAACAAGTTTTAATACTATATTCTAGTTTCAAATAAAAGAAAATACCGAGAGAGAAAAATTATAGCTTATTGAATTTAAACTCATGCCTCTCTTAACTCCAAGCATCTCATTAACAATTAAATACAAACAAATCTGTGATATAAAATGACAATCAATATATGTATATTGTAAATTAAGAGACCTCTAAGAGATCTCGGTTAAATAATTTCAATAATATACTCTGTCAATACACGAGATGCCAAGAATAGTGGTTTTGTATGAATATTAATTTATTCATTTATAATAATAAAAAAAAGAAATGTTTAATTGATTAAATTAGTAAATTCAAACATTTATTTTGAATACATTCATATCAAAACTCCTAAATTATCATAAACCCTAATGTTTTTAATGACTAATTATAAAAGAATATAACTAAAATTAGATAATGAAATAAATTTTAAAAAATGAAAGAAATTTACCTCATAAAGCAAAAAAAGAGAAATTTGCATGAGAGTGAGAGAGGCATTCAATAACGGATCAAAATGAAAAGAAGCTCTATGTTAATTAGTGAAAGAAAAAAAAATTTTGAGTGAATGAGCTGTATATAAAAATTTTGAGTCAATGAGCTGTACATATATATTATATTAAAATATAATTCAACAATAACTTTCCAATGTTTTTACTTTTCCGTGTATCAAACTCTCATCAACCTATTATATTAATATCCTAATATTAAAAATATATTTTAAAAAATTTAAAGGGGCAACCTCTTGTACCTACGTGGCTCCGCCACTGAGAGGGAGGAAGAGCAACAAGAGAGAGGCAGCCCACAGGAAAACAGAGAAATAACAAGAAAACACAGAGGGAAGAACGTCCATTCCACCAGCACATCACACCTTTATCATCGTCTTTGCCGTCTCCAGAGAGAGCATCGGCAAGAAGAGAAAGACAGACCAACACCAGTTTTACCAGCGTTTGTCATTGTCTCCAGAATCAGTGATAACCGGTCGTGTGCAGAAGCTGCAGCGCCATCCCCTCGCCCGTTTCAGTGCCAGGTAAGTTTCCATGCATTCTCTTCACTTTGCATTTTAATTATATACCTACTGTGCATGCCTTTTATATTTACTGTTCAAGTGAATTATAATTCACTTGAACAGTAGCAACTGAGCTTTTTGTGTCTAGCCGAGCAAGTGACCGGCCGGATTTACTTTCACCTTTTTTTTTTCCAAAAGAGAGAGAGAGATTGATGATTTTCTTGCATATTTATTTTAAAGTCTGTATTTTTTTATATTATAAAAAAATATATCAATCTCGCATTTAGAATACTCGGTTTTCAATGCAAATACGGCAAATATACATATATATAAATATAAAAATGTTTTCATGCATACGGCCAATATCCTAACATATTTTGAGTTTTCTCTTAAAAAAACAAATATTTGAAGTTAAAAAAAGAAAATGTGTTTTAGCATGGATTTCTTAAACACATAAAAAATTATTTTCTTGCATTCTGGATTTTACAACATGTTTGTAAAACTCCAAAGGTTGTTGGCCAATATTCCAAAAAATAGAAAAATCTTATTTTAAGGGAATTCATCTATTATTCACCGTTAATGTTTGTATAAAGAAATCCTAAAGGGATGAATATCCAAAATATTATTGGGAATAACTTGTTATTAATCACCGTTAATGTTTGGATAAAAAAATCCCAAATGGATGAATATCCAAAATATTATTGGGAATAACTTGTTATTATTCGCTGTTAATGTTTGGATAAAGAAACCCTAAGTGGTAAATATCCAAAATAATTTTCTAGGAATAATAAGTCATCACATATCCTTGAAAGAAGCCTCGATTGTAATCGAGGACATTTCAATTTTTGACTCCACGGTTTACGAGCTATGAGTATGAAACACTAAGGTAAAAAGAGGCTTTTAAAGCACTCTGAATTTTCTTAGATTTCTAAATCTTTGTCCCTTCTCCTTGCGATTTACGAGTCGCAAACTCTTGAAATACTAAGGGAAAAATGAGCTCCTAAGCACATTGAATCTCCTTAGATTTCTATTTTACCTATCTTATAAATCATAGGTTATAAATTTAGTTTAAATCAAACATAGATTTCAAGAGATCTGTATTGGTTCTCCTTGGTACTTTGTAGACATATCTAAGAGTGTGATCCACATTGACCAAGGGCTCTTGCTTATAGACTTTGAACCCAAATCCATTCATCATAGCAAACTATCATAGAAAACCTATTTAAGAAAACACAAACACCATAGTAATTATAAGGCAAACCAAACACAAAGCAGCTTACCTTAGGTAGGGCGTACTAGAGGTGCTAATATCTTCCCTTTACGCAACCAGTCCCTTACCTTAGAATCTATGAAAGACCAGTTAGGTTTCCTAGTGACTATAATATTAGGTGACGACTCCAAAAAACCAATCAAGCAAAACAAATGAAAAATCACCATCGGACGCCGCGCGGGGGACGTGTGACACTACTTATCTTGCATAAACGGTTCTTATAGCTGGCCATGAAACCAGAATTTATACTTTGCTGTTGTTGCATGCACTGTAAGACTGATGGAAACTCAAGACAAAAATAGGTTTATAAAAACTTTGATAAGTTTACTTTTTTTTATAGTACTATCAACCACCAAAAAAAAAAGATGGGAGATAGCAACAATCAAACAACGCATTTTGTTTTGATCCATGGTTAAGCTTCAGGAGCTTGGGCATGGTACAAGGTGAAGACAATGCTAGAGGCAGCTGGCCACTCTGTCACAGCCCTTGACATGAGTGCATCAGGGGTGAACACAAAAACACTGGAAGAAGTTGTTACTTTTGATCGGTATAATGAGCCCTTGATCGAGTTCATGGCCAACTTAGCTGAAAATGAAAAGGTTGTGTTGGTGGGTCATAGTCTAGGTGGCTTAAACCTGGCTTTTGCTATGGAGAAGTTCCCAGAGAAGATTTCTCTAGCTGTTTTTGTTACAGCATTCTTGCCTGATACCGAGCACCAGCCATCGTATATGTTAGAGAAGGTACCGCAATTTATTTTATTTTGCATTTAATTAAGGCCCTTTAATTGATTGCTTTTAATTTAGATGATGAACAACAGTACCCGGATCTGTTCTGTTTAAGGTCCAACAACACAACCCATTGAGCAGAGCTATGACGACCAAAACCTTTTGCTTAATTCAAGAAGGAAAATTCATAGCATTAATGCACATGAAAACATGCAAATGTAAAGGCATTACCAATCATCTCTAACTTTAAATTAACCCTTACACATTTTGTTCTTTCTGTTAGTTTATTGAAAATAGTCCAGCCGTGGCAGACGGGTGGCAGAGTGTAGTGTCTTCAACCACGGGATATGAGACATTCATGAAGTCCACTGCTTTTAACCTTGCCTCCCCTGAGGTACGGCTCATAAATCTGATTACAAATTGATTTTCGATCTTGGACTGATCTGTTTGACTGTAATAACTAGTGTAGTGATGATATTTTTCTTGTTTGCAGGATCTCAGTCTCCAAACACTTTTAAAGAGATCAGGATCATTGTTTCTTGAAAGTCTGGCCAAGGCAAACAAGTTCACGAAGGAGAAATTTGGATCGGTTGTGCGAGATTATGTTGTTTGTACTCAAGATTTATTGGTGCTTCCGTCATTGCAGCGCTTCATGATTGAACACAAGGAGGTTAAGGAAGTGATGGAGATTCCAGCAGATCATATGGCAATTGTTTCTAGGCCTAAAGAACTCTGTCAATGTCTTCTGGAGTTTGCACGTAAGCATGCATAGATTGTTGTTAATTGGTGCGCTAATTATAAATGTAATAATGTGCAACATTTGTATCTACTTCTAGGCTGCCTATATATATATATATATATATATATATATATATATATATATATATATATATATAATAGGATGGCTATTGAAATAAAATGAAGAAGAAGAAGAAGAAGAAGACAATTCTGATTAATTTGTACAACACGAATGTGTAATGCCATAAATTATAATGTAATATTTCTAGATGAGATTAACTTTAATGTAACAAAAATAACATTAATTTATTATTGAATGACAAGGAAACATTAATTTTATGTGATTTTCATATTCTACATAGAACTCGTGTTATGTGTGCTATTGTGATTTTAAATATTTGTAAGATGTATAGATAAGGAATAAAGATACAATTTGACAATAAAAATTGTTGTACACCAATGTAAATACCGATAGACTGCAAAATACCAACAAATACACTGACAAATTAAGGTCATTGGTACATTGCAAAAAACATTTGAGATTTTCACCTCTCAATTGCACTGTTCATTGTGGTCAACACAAAAGGTATCACCGACAGATTAAGTCTGTCGGTATATTTTAGAGAGCAATGGAATTGTTTCCCTCTCAATTCCACTATTTATTTTGTTCAATATAGAGGGTATCACTGACAAATTAAGTCTGTTATTATATTCCAGAGAGCATTGGAACTTTTCACCTCTAAATTACACTGTTCATTACATATAATATCACTGACTGTAATAGTTGGCGGGTTTCTAAAAAATTTTATTCAATTGAAAATTTCTGTTAGACTTTATAGACGAAGACACTGACGGAAAATTTAAATATTAATTTTTTTTATTTTTTGGTGGTAAAGGCATCGCCAATATTTGACGTGTTTTTTTGGAAATTTTTAATTAAATTGAAAGTTTCAATTAGAATTTACAGACAGAGACACCGATGAAAAAATTAAAATATTAATTTTTTATTTTTCTAACAGGAAAGATGCCAGTAATATGTGGCAAGTTTCTAAAATTTTTTTGATTAAATTAAAATTCTCAATTAGACTTTACAAACTCTACATATAGTATACATAAGGTATGATCAACGGATTGAGTTCGTCGGTGTATTCTAGAGAGCAATATAATTGTTCATTTTTTGATGTCACTTTTAATTATTGTTTGGTACATACGGATTTACCAATGAAAAAAAACATTGTCGATGATATTTAGGGTTTTTTTTAATTTGCTATAAAATTGAAAATTTTAATTAGATGTTATAGACAAAATCATATACGGAAAAATTAAAAATATTTAATTGTTTGTAGGTAAAATCATTTGTAAAAAGCCCTAAATTAAAAGACCAGAAACCTTAAAATCATAACAGACAAGCTGGCTTTCTTCTTCTCTCTTCCTCTTTTTCTTCTTCTATCTTCCTCTTTGGCAAATAAACACCAATGTTTCTCTCTTTCTTTCTCTTCTCTCTCTCCTTCTCTCCTCAACTTCTTCTCTTCTCTTCTATTTTTCTCCACACACAGGTATATGTCTTCTCCTTTCTTCTTCTACTAACTTCTTTGTTTTTCTTTTCTTTTTTTTTTTGTTAATTAACATACTGTTTGAATTTGTTGTATTTTTTTCTCTTCTTGAACTTCAATCACAATGAAATCAAGGTAAGACTATTTTTTTCTTCTTCTCTTTTTTTTTGTGTTTATTTTGCATTATTTTTTTATTTTTTTTTTAATAATTGTATGAATGTTGTTGTTGGCATTTTTTTTTTTAATATGAGAACAATTTTGTTGAATTTTAGTTGGATTTATTTTTTCAATTTTGTTGTTCAAATTCAAGAAAATGTATAGGATTGATTTTAATTATTATTAGTTAATAATATTCTATTAAAAATTAATAAATTTAAAATATTCCTAGTTGATAATCATTGATTATCATATATTCATAATTATAAGTCCAATTTCATTAAAAAGTAAAAGTTATAAATTTAGATTGATTTTTATATGTTATACAATATAATATTATTATGATAATAATTGTATATATAACCTAATTATAGAAAAGAAGCTTTTCTATTTATAAAGTAAAATTCTAGTTAAAAAAGTAGATATTCAATAATTAGGTTTACTCTATAATAAATATATGTATTAATAAAAGAAAATTTCAAAAAAAAAAATCTAAAAACTAGGTTGAGTACAAGTTGAGTGAACTCTTCACTCAATGACAAGGAAACAAATTGAATAAAATCAAATGGTTTATGGCAATCAAATTTAAATAGTTGTGTATTTGTAGGTTCAAGATTTTGGGTAGTCTTCCATACAAGGGAGGTGCTGCTAATTTTTTTTAAAATATGAATATTTTATGGTATCTTAATCTTTTAATTTGTGTTGATCCTTAGGGGAAAGTTAATAGCGCGTCATACGGACATGATCGCTGCTAGTTCTTCTAACAGCGCTTCTAATGACCATGACTCGTTAGGTGCCGACCAAGAATAGAAACCTTCGACACAGGCATCCACACTTGACGCGGGCTTGACGAGTGCGATGTCACCATATCGAGATGGGGTCCCTTCAAAGTGGGATCCATTTATCAGGAAGTATCCACATTTCAATGTAAGTTTGTTTTCCCTTCACAACAACTTGTTAATAATTTTTGAAAAATTAATTTCAATTAACGAATGCAATTTTTGGTTTACAAAGATTGAGGCTGTTAGAACCATATCATCGACGATGAAATCATCGATGGAAATTCTATTATTTTTATGGAGTCAAGTTTCCAAACATCATAAATTGAAACCTATGATTGATGCATGGTTTGGAAGATTTAAGGTTAGTATTAACTTAAATATTTTTTTATGTTAATTATGTTATTTTATTAAAATTAATGAAAATTTTCTTTTACAAATTTTAACTGCAAAGAAAATTTTGAATGGGATAGCTAACAATGTTATTGCAATGAGGGTTTGGGAGAATCACGCTGCAATTATGTAAGATTGGAATGAAGATAAAAAATTTCTATCCTTTTATTCAATTTTATTTTTTATTTACTAACAGATAATTCATTTGTATCATATAGGTTGTGTAATTTCTGGTACGAAGCGCAAAGAAATACAGAAAATATGAAAAGAAAAGGAGCTTCCAGGTTGGAAGGAGGTGACAGTTTGGAAAGATTTCAAATCATTGTATCCATGTGGGTGGAATATGTTCAACATATGATGTCCGAACGTTTCGTGCGACAATCACACTCCTGTATAGAGAACTGGAACCAATGTGTTCACAATTCCGTTACAACGCACATTAGTGGGTTCGTTCTGTTCATTTCGCTTGTGAAGCGGATGGAAATATTCTTTTTAGTTATATCCATTTTTTATTTTTTATTTAAAAATATATTTAACTAACACTTTTCTCCTTGCTACGGTTCTTTGATGCAAGCCAAGCCAGATTGAGCTTTTTATGGAAATACAAGTGCTGATTGATGACCACCGAAAAGAGACGCAGTAGTTCATGGATAGCCGAGTTCAACGTGTTATGAAGTTCAACGTGTTATGAATGTTTTCAAGCATTCTTTTCACCTCTGATTTCATATAAATAACTGTATGAAACTAATAGGTATCCCCTTGATTGAGGGATTTCTTTTCTACCTACAATTACTTCAATATGCCATAATGGTGTTTTGTTCGATAGTTGATAGTTGTTAATACCTACACGGACACGCGGGGCGGGCAGAATCACTATAGGCAAGGAAAAAGTGAGAAAGACAGGGAGTCTCCACGGATTATTTATTTTTTAGGTGTGATAGGCCACCATATTAATTTTTATTGATTTTAATAAATGCCTAATATATGAATTAGGATTTGAGAGTTCCTTTATGTTAGGGGAAGGTATAATTACCCCCTATCCACTCGTTCCAAAGAACGCTTACCTGTAATCAATCATCAACTTTTATTTATTTTTATTATCTACATTCTAAAATCTCAAGATTTTTATATTATATATTATTTTACTCCTTTTTTTATATATTATTTATTTTTATATTATATATTATTCTAAAATCTCCCCGGCTCTTCTAGTGGGATCCTGAGAGTATCCTCGGTGTTTATTTATCTTACAAAAATTCCACTTGTTCTACCAACTATTTTTTTGTTTTTTCAGGATTCCCCGATACAGAGAATCCACAAATTAATCTTATTTTAATTATCATTATTACCATCGTGGCTGACTCGTCGAGATGGGACCCGGGATAAAGAGATGCCTTGGCACCTGATGAACCAACCTAAATGGTTAGCGGAATAAGGGACTGGCCTCAGAAATGCAGATAGAAGGCGATGCATTTGCTGGTTACGGTTTAGGTGCGGCAGCTTTCACCAAAGAGAAATCCTTGTTCTTGTTCTGGTACCGGTACGTTGATTGAGTAATGGTAGGAAGGAGGAACAACCCTACTAAGTTGAATAAATAAGGTTTGTTCTATCTTTAGAGGATATAACTCAACTAGTTAGACTCTCGATTACTAGTTCAAGTCCCACAAACCTTAGAGCTACTAAAGATTTATATGGTTATTAATCTCAAGACACGTTGAATTTGTCGAGGTGCACACAAGGTAGTTGAATACTCACATTAATTTAAAAAAAAAAAGTTTGTTCGTCTATCCATTGGGAGACCCCTAAAAGAGTTAGAACATATACCTAGGGGACTTGAAAGGTATAACCTATCAAAATACTCTTCAATTCTTTAAAAAAAAAAAATCTTGAGATCATTTAATTATAAACTTCTGGGGTATTCTTACATAGAATTATTCATAAACTTCTCCCTTTGTCTATGCACAGAGGATGGGATTTTATTTTCTTTTAATCACTCTCCCTAATATTTTAGTTCATAGCCTGAAAAAGGTGGCCAATTTCATTCCAATTTGGAAATATTTTTTTTTTTTAATAAAAAATAATATTTATTTTTACAGTATCAATTATATCTTTTAATTCGATCGTTGGATCAGGTTAAATGTTTATGATGAGTCTCCTTACATATTGTTATATTTATTTTTTAAAATTTTAGGGTGATTAGAGTTTTGAAAGGACTTGCGAAACTCCCGATAATACTTTTGTAATTTTGTTTATAAATGTTATTTTATTGTATTTAAATTTTAGATTTTATAATTTTTTTATTTAATAATGAGTTTATTAATAATTAAATTTCATAATTTATTTTATTTAGAACTCATAGTCTTAGATGATCATATCAAGAATTAAATAATAAGTATTTTAATTTGTTTTATTTGAGATTTTAAACAACAAATCAAAGCAAGGATTTTTGCGTGTGTATAGAGGTTCTAGATGTGTTGCAGAACAAAGAACAGATTTTTATATAAAAGAATTGAAGAACAAAGAATAGTCTTTCACAAAAGAAGGTAAAAAACAAAACCTATATAGGTGAAGAGTGTCTCTCTGTATGTCTGTATGTCTCTCACCTAGTATCTATCGTGGTTGGGGGCTGGAAAGACCGCTACTCCAGGTCAAGTGGGTGGGAGGTGCTTTTTATTTTCTTTGTTTAATGGTAATATGATTTTATAATTTGAATTGGTTTAATATATTATTATTTTAATATATTTTTTTAAAAAATATTTTAATATTTTTTAATTAAATAATATTTTTATTACTCATTCAGTATATTTTTTAACCCGTTAAATTGATTAGATTATATTGGTTTAACTTTGATTTTTTACTTATATTTAAAATTTATATATATATATATATATAAACGTTAAAATCCCAGAACAACATGCCAAAACATCAAAAACCGAAATGTACCACAATAGAATTAACAATCTTGATTCCGACCCAAATGAATGACACCCAACATTTATAGTCATGATTGCCGCCCAGCACACCAATGAGCTGGGCAGCACTTCATGATTGTCGCGTCCCAATTGAATTGCACGGCACAATCTATTTCTTGATTGAAACAAGATACAATTAGGTTATAGCCTCTGTTTATTTGCCTGCTATTTTTTTTAAAATAAATTTTAGAAAAGTGAATTGTTTTTTTTATGTTTAGTAGTGTAATGAAAAATAAATTAGAATATATTTTTTAGTATTTAGTTATATCATGAAAAATGAGCTGGAAAATAACTTATTAATGTTTTATTTTTTTCAAGTTGAAAGATGAAGAAATTAAAATAATAATAATTAACATTTCATAAATTATTTCAAATAAAATAAGTAAAAATTAAAAAAATAAAAACCAAATTTAATAGATAAAAAATTTCAATGAAAAAATGATAAGAAAAAAGTAAATAACAATTATAAAAATGAAAATCGAAATTAATATAAAAATTAAATTTTAAGGGATGAAATTGAAAAACAAATATTCAAAACAAAATATATATAGCAATCAAAAGTTTGAGGATCAAATTTGATATAATCAGTAAATAATATGACTTTTCTAAAATTTTTACAACTTATAAAAAGTGTTTTCTACCTAAAATAAAATGAAAACACTTTCCTGAAAAATAAGCCAAATTTTTCTTTGACTGAAAAGTGTTTTTCGTTGACCAACTTTTCTAATGGCAAACAAACACAAGAAAGTTTGAAAAATATTTCCTGAAAACTATTTTCCGAGAAACAAACGCAATCTTAATCTATTTCTTGTTTGAAACAAGATTTGGTTCCTGCGGCTGGTGTGTGTGTATATAACGATAATTTGGTGTGATGGTAATTTAGTATCTAATTTTATCTATAAAATTAATTCAAGCCAAAAATTTTAATTAGTAATAAGCCAAAAATCATTTACATTGTTAAAAATTGTTTATATATAAAATAAAATAAAAATTATTCTTCATGCCTTTTATTTATTTAGAAACACTAAAAAAATTGTAAACGAAAAACTATGAAAAACTTTTAAAATATGTTTTTCCAACTAAGTATAAATTTGAAAAACTTAAAAACAAGTTTTTTGGTACGGAAGATTCTCAATTCTCTTGCCATGCCAAAGCATCGAAGATGTCAACAAAAACTATATTTGATTCAAGGATTCATTGGAACATCACATTTCTCTAAGAATTTAAAAAATTTCTATTAAATAATAAAATTAAAAAAAATAACAAAAAAGGACTCCAAAAACCCAAAGGAATTAAAAAAAAATCATACTAGAGGATAGAATTAAAAAAATGAAAAGATAAAAAAAAGAACAATTTTTTTATTAAATTATGAAAAAAATACAAATTTTAATTTATTATCAACTTAATATTAACGGACAAAATTAAATAAAAATATCATATTCAATGATAGAATTGAAAAAAAA
>Ga0325414_1002180_pt1 | contig 19614 bp, 9 predicted proteins | sample PopdelMetagenome_8_FD_206183 | JGI IMG/M metagenome (GOLD analysis project Ga0325414, IMG submission 206183) | Populus deltoides microbial communities from Bellville, Georgia, United States - Leaf-PdKOR-R3 | ecosystem: Host-associated > Plants > Phyllosphere > Phylloplane/Leaf | place: USA... | reverse complement strand
TGCACCATTCCACTCTCTTGAAAATAGCAACTTCACATCATTTCATTCAATTCAATTCTTAATAATCAGATGATAACAATTTAATTAAGCTGAGCAACAATACCAGGGTTGACAGAGACAGAGACAGTAAGCCATGTTATCAGTTCTCCTTTCCAAATTTGAAACCCACAATCCCCACAGAAAAACAGAGAGTGTCAAAAACTAGCCATCTCTAAACTAAACTACAATCCCAGTTCTTCCTTCAATCTTCTTCGATTCATGTAAAAAAAAAGACTAAAACTTTCTAACTGCAATGTCAAAAAGCAATGAGATCAAACATACACGACTGTTCTACTGTAACAAATTCAAACAAATATTAATTAACAAAGTGAAGTTGAAGAGAAATTTAATAAAAAAAAGTTGTCAAATTTGGAAGAAAAAACAAAGACCCAGATGAGATCTAACATTGAAAAATAGAATAAAAGTACTTACCTGCTTGATTCTCTGCAGGCAGCTTTGGAGGCTGATTATTATCTTGAATGAAAAGCTGTAGAAAGAGGAGAAGATTGGGAACTTTTATGGAAAGAAAGCAGGAAAGAAAGAAAGAAAGAAACAAGAAAGGAATTATGCTGAGATTCTGATAAAGGAATCTGATACTTGCCTTTGCTTTTGATGGAAAACTGAATCTTCTTCTCTTTAATAAACCAGAGAGTTTTGTTCTCAGATTATTTTGCAATCCTGGAATCCTAGTCTACTACTTTTCATTATATTCGGGTGACTTGACTTTTCACTTCTCTTTATTTTTGTATCACCGTCACAAGAAGAAGACTAGACCTTTGTATTCCCTGTTGTCCTGTGATTAATTTTTTATTAATATAAAAAAAATTATCATGTGATAATAACGATTCTAGAAGGAAGAAGAAAAATTTAATAATCTGAAAAGTAAAAGATATCTTACATGTTACAAGAACGATGATCTAGAAAATAAATAAAATAAAAATGTATGAAAAGAATATCTTATACTTGCACTCAAGTAATTAATTTAATTTAATTAAAAAAATATTTTAAAAAAAAAAACTAGATTCAACAAAAACTAAAAATAAAAATATAAGTTAATCTTTTTTACTTTTAAAATGATAAAAAAATCATTGAAAACAAATAATAAAATGTTGGGCATGAAACCCAAAAAAAAAAAAAGCTTAATAATGGAGAAGAAAATCAATTAAGTTCAGGTTTACAACCTTATAAACCTGGGTTAATCTCTCAAACTTGTAACACATTAAATTATAGACATGGACTTAGCTAAAAAAGCTCAACAACCACTCAATTAAATGTTGAAAGACAAAATCAATAAATTTAATTTAATTAAAAAACAAAATTTCTTTTAAAAAAACTAAATATAACAAGGACAAAAAAAACCCTAAGGAAACCTTTGTTATTTTAAAAAGACTGATAAATCTTATAGAAAGGGAATAAAAAGAGTGTTCGAGGATAAAATTAAAAAAAAAACTTAAAAAAAAGAAAAAAATCAAGCAAGCCCAAGTGAACCTTATAAGTCCAGGTTAAACAGTTAAATTCTAGACCCGGATTCAACTCACTTGAAGATTAAACATTGGAGGATGAAAGCAATTAATTTAATTAAATTTAAAGACATAATTACTTTTTAAAAAAACTAAATCTAACAAAGAAAAAAAAACATTAAGGCAACCTGTGTTATTTTTAAAATGATTGAAAAATCTCATAAAAAACAAATTAAAAGAAAAACTAAGGAAGCTCGAGTGAACTTCATAAACTTGGGTTAATTTTATAAACCCACGAGTTGTAAGATTTTAAATCCAGGCTCAACTAAGAAGCTAAACACCTGACCAATTAAATGTGTAGGATGAAACAATAAAAAAAAATCAATCTAAACAAATCTTCCAAGGTAAAAAAATAGCAATATTAACAAAAAATATATATATTATATTTGATAGGAAAAAAAACTCAAGGATTAAATTGAAAAAAAAAACAAATTTAGAAATAATCTTAAAGAAAAAAATAGTAATAAAAAGAATGAGAGTCAAATTTAAAATATTAAAAAATCTATGGGGGATGAAATTGAGAAAAATCTTTAATTTCTTTAATTGTTCTAAATAAAAAAAATATTCAAGAGAATAGGGACCAAATCTTAAGGATAATAACCTGAGGGGCTGATTTGATTTTTTGAAAGGCCAACATGAAAATCGAGTAGGAAAGAGAGAATAAAACATTCACACGTATCAAACCGGTTACAATTATATAACACACGTTGCTTTTAAGTGGAGGGGACACCTAGACACTTCAGTCACTACCCTCGAAGCTAGGTTTTAACCACTGAACAACGTCACATGCGTCTTCTGAAGACGGCGGTTGTTGTTCATCCATTTCTTTGTTTGTTTGAATTTTTTTTACTTATAAAATTACCCTACTACCTTCGATGACATCTAATAACTACCAAATATAAAAGACAAAAGAATCTCTAAGTCAAAGGCATTTTTTATTTATTTTGAAGAGCAATGAATAACATAAATGTGTAAAAATTAAGTCAAAAACTAAAAAGTCTATTGACCGAAGTCTTTTTTAAAGGTAATTAAGTAATCACACTGTGCAATGAAAAAATTAAAATTACTATCTAACCTCGTCCTTTCTCACAATAATCAATATGTCCTGTTAAAAAGATTTCCCTATCTCTGGACCTAATGAAATTAACCTCAACAAGCAAATTAATAGTTTCAGTGTGCAAAATGCACATTAAAACACTAATATCTTTTAGCTTTATTTACACAAACACACATTAGTTTACATGGGCACCAGTTGAATCAAAAGTTATTTAAATATATAAAAAAATATTCAGGTTATAAAAATTATTTAGTATTGTTATTAAACTCAATCTAGTAGGTTAATTTTAAAACCTCTCAACTTGATTACTTGTCTTGACTTAATCCAGTCAACTTGACGGACCTTAAAACAACTTGAATACCAGGCAAAAAATGTGGTTTGGGTTTAAAAAAACTTCAAGAAGACATTAGTATTTTTCTAATATTGAGACAAAAACCTATTATATTGATCCGGAATTTACAACTTAACTCATCAAACCAACGATCATAGTCATGGACTTCACTGGATTTAATAATTTTTCTTTTTAAAAAACTATTTTTTACTTAGGCCTTGTTTGTATTACTAGAAAGTGTTTTCTTGGAAAACGTCTTTTTTTATTTTCTCATGTTTGGCTACATTGTGAAAAATTAATTAGTCAAAGGAAAACATAAGTTTTAGATGGAGGGAAGTGTATTTTTGTTTAAAATATTAAAGAATACTTTCCATGAAGGATCCAAAAACTAAAGTGGTACAATACTTCATTATTATTTTTTATATATATCAACAATAATATATTAATAAAATAATTTAAAATATAATATTATTAGAAAATAATAAATTACTAATATATTTATATAAGAAATAATACATTAGGATATATTAAGATACAATATAAAAATCAATTAATTTGATATATTATTGGATAAAATATTTTAATTTAGATAATATTGCTATAAAATAAATTCGAATACAAAACATGTTATATTATAAAATAAAAAATATTTTTTAAATCAAGCTAATCAAAATTTCTCATATTCTAATTAGACACGACAAAAGTTTAAAAGACACACAAATGGTGTAATTGAAGAAAACTAGTTGTAATTGAGAGAATTAAAGGACCAAGGACAAAAATTATCAAATTTACATAATTTAGGAGATCTTATTAATTCAGTCAGGGATTTAATTGAATAAATTTCTAATTTTATAGAAAATTTTAGCTTTAATCGAAAAGTTTTCCAAATCCAGGGACCATTTTAAAAATAAAAGAAGTTGAAGGGATTCTTATTTTTTTCTAAGGACCCAATTAAATAAGTTTATTTGTTTGGTTTGATTTTTATACTCAATTGTATAATTAAATTGTATAATTAAAACTTTGAGGGTATTAAAATAAAAAGGTGTTGACATTTAGGGAACAATTTGAAATTTTACCTCATTAAACGTTGTGGTTTTGTGATTTCTATATATATCCTTAATGACTCTTTGTCTTGTTCTTCAAAGGCCAAAACTTAGAAACCTTAGTTGCTTTGTCATTTTGCTCTCGGCCTAATCCTCATCACCAATATTGGTTGGCTTAGTTTAGGCACTATTTCGATTGATTTTTGTGTCTATCCTTCATGTTTTTTAATGTGTTGTTTGAGTTTGAGGTAGTTTTTATTCTTAAAGTAGATATAAAGGTCTTGATGTTCTTTTTTTTAATCCTCAATGGTTGTCCTGGTGATTTCTATAAGAGAGCATTTTTCTCTCGTACTGGCCTGTCAATTGGGTATATCCTTTGTTTTGTTTTTTGATGTGTTGTTTGAGGTAATTTTTATTCTCAAAGTAGATATAAAGGCCTTGATGTTCCTTTTTTTAATCCTCAATGGTTGTCGTGGTAATTTCTGTAAGAGAGCATTTTTCTCTCGTACTGGCCTATCAACTAGGTACATCCTTTATTTTGTTTTTTTGTTTTTTATTAAAGGTTTAAATGGCATATTTGCAATCTTAGGATTAATGTTTTTTTTTAGGTCTTGAGCCTAAGTTGGTTTCCCTTCCCTCTATAAATGTGTTGGTTTATGGTTTTAAAAAAGGAGTAACGGTAAGAGAAAGAGGAGATTGACGACATAAATATATAGAGATAAATGGTAAGAAGAATAAAAAGGATTAGCTAAAGGAAAATTTAAGGTAGAGATTGAGATTGAAAAGATTAGGTTTTTAGGATTCCAAACAAGAGAATTGAGAGGATTCTCAGTACTCAAGTCTGGGAAATCTAGGGCTTTTAGGAATCCTGGGTGGATAACCCACTGTCCATTCTAGCCATTCATTAATCTTTCAATTTTTGTATATTTTTTTGTTTTTCTTATTTTATTTAAGTTTTTAATGCTTGTTTAATGTTTATGAAAATGTGTGTATGGCTATAAGTACATGGAAAACTAATTTTGTTTGGTAATGAATCCGTTGTTATTGGAACTCATTTTGTATGCCTTTTTTGTGGGAAGTTTTGATGATCAGTTGTTGATGAGACTTATCCTTGGGGAACCTAAAAGAAAATTCACAGCCTGAAGTTAAGCTAGTAGGGGTTTGCATGCTCACTCTTGTTTATGTTATATTGAAAGCTTAACACTTTCTCTTATTTAGGACATGTGTATGTTGGGTTAACTTGAGTTTTTTTTTTTTGTTAATCTAATGTTGTTATGCGAGCATGGTACCCTTATATGTTTCCTAGTATGGTTGCTAATTTATTAGTGATTGTATGGTTCATTCTTTTGTTGTTGCCAACTATGTTTAGAATATACATTATAATCTTAAGAAAGTCTCTATTTTTGTTTTTTGAGTTAGTAGAATCAAACCCAAGTTAAAGTAGGTCTTTCAATAGACCTATCTAACCTCCTTGTTTGTTTTAAAATCTATCTAGTTTTCATTTTTTTTCTTGCATTTGGTCAAGACCATACTAGATTTCTTCTTGTGAGTGACATGTTCTTAATCATATCTTACATTGTTATTGCTTAATTGCATCTTGATTCTAATTTTGAGACTGCCTAGGGAGTAGGTAAGCTCTTTATCAGTTTTCAACAAAAAAAATTAAAATAAAATCACACAAGTATTTGAGCTTTAGAACAAGTTTATAATGCCTATTGGTTTGACCTATATTAAAAAATGTTCACATAGGTCGAAATTCCCATCATCTAAAAAAAAAACCTTTTCTTTCCTTTCAAATCATATAAAAATTATGATTTTTCTTTTGTTATTCACTCGTAGTGTTTTGGATAATGAACTTATAACAAGCTATTACCTTTGATATTAATAAAGATTAACACCTTATTCCCTATGTTTTCAAACAAGATGAGAGAAATACTTTCTTTTCTTTATATCAAAGTTAAGTTTTTGATTTGTTATTTATTTATAGTATTTGGGGAAATTAGACTTACAATAAGCCACATTACCTTGTACACCAATGAGGAGTAACATTTTTTTTTGTTTACAAATAAATAATGTGTTCGTAAAATTGCTAAGCCTTTTGAGTTCATTATTCGTTAATGGTGCCCATATTCCAATTAAGACTATTAAAACCTTTAGTAAGCTACATTTCAAAATGCATACCAATAATAAGGATAAATATAAGAACTTTGATGATCGAATAAAGTTGTCCACTTACTGTAAATATGCATCATTAACAAGTCTTACCAATTAGTGTATACAATATTGATTCAGGGCAACAATTAATAATTGAAATATTAAGGTGATTGCTAATATTAGCAACACATCTTAAGGAAAATGAATCCATAGAGATCATTGTTCAAACCAAGTCCAAAAAAGAACATTCATGCTACTAGATCCTAGTTCCAAGTAGCTGAACATATAATAGGACATTGCTTGGATATTTAATGCTAAGGTATAGAACTTCATTCAGAAAAATATAAGTGATACTTGGTGTTATAAGATAAATGGACTTTATCCAGCCATTATTCATGGGCCACTATTGCATAAACAAAGTGTTTAGTGACAATTCTTAATAGGATTTGGGTTGGGTTCAATGAGTCCAATAAAGACCGACCTAATTATTTATTGACATGGCTTGATAGACCATAATAGGTCACATGTTATGATTAAGAGTAAATGGTCACATATATGTCAATTCACTAAGCTATTAGGAATGACAAAATATCTTAAACCTTAACATGGATAGACTTAAACCATCCACCTAGAATTTAACTCATTGTAGTAGATTTATTTCTTTCTTTTTTACAAATGTAGATAGATCACTAGTATATTAGGCACAATAGACCACTAGAAATAAAAGACAAATAACAATGCAGTTTACCTCAAGTGAGATGTTTTAGGATGATGACATCTTTTCTTTAGCATAATCAGTTTCTTACTTCAAAACTCTAAAAGACCAATAAGGGTTCCTGGTGATCATAATACTAGATGGTGACTCATTTATATTTAACACAACTTTTAAAAATTTCTCCCTTTAAAAATAAATACCCTTTTCTCTTTTAGGAAAGAGGATGGGTTTCCATAATGTCGCGATGTTAGGTGTGACACCTTTAATTTGCCATTCTTTTTTAATATAGGGACTATGTTTGACATCTATCCAATATATCTTATTGACCTAATAAATCTAGCTTTGGGGAGCCATTCAATTTCCTCTACGTGATTATGTTGGGTCTCTAAAAACATATAAATATAGTATAAATAGTAATTTAAATTTTTTTAGGGAGTTGCCAAAAATCCCATTAGACAATCTAAAGTCATTTAGGGTTTGAACAAATATTACCTTAAGATTATTTCTTCTTTTGAGATTTTATCAACTTTTCAAGTTTAGGTTGTCATAAACTATAAGTCACCAATTATCTGACCTCTAACAACTATAATAACCCAAAATAAAAATAAAAATAAAAATAAAATGGATTTGAAAAGTTAATGGTGCCTTTTTATGCATTGTTAAGGGTATAAATAATTGATGGGTATTTTGGGTATTTTCATATGTTTTGATATATAAATAGGAAGTAAAAAAACTAAGAACATGATTCTTTGAGAGAGGACAATAAGAGAGGAAGAGGGGAAGAAATAAAAAGGAGGAAGGAGGAAGAAGAAAAGGAAAGAAAAAGTGAAAGTTAGAGTTAAGGGTTTCTAAGGTAAAATATTAATGTTCTTTTTATGCTATAAAACCCAACACCTTGAGATCCTTAACTTTATCCGAATGAATAAAGACCAAATACTCATTCTTAACTCTGACAGAAACACCATCTAAGATGCAATCTCAACCCTTATTTTAACCATTTCTCTATATTTTTTAGGAGATCATTTCCATCTCAAAGACAAAAATGTTGAACTCATTTCCAACCTTAGATGTAAAAAACTCAGTGGCTTCTAATGGTACAAAAACATTTTCCTCTCTCATGTCATGCTCCGAGAAGATTCAAACCAACCTTTCTAGAAAAAAAAATTCCTTGCTAGATTGCCAACGCTTCTAGGAGAAAGAGTCAGAAACAAAATTAAAAATACTTTTGTTTTCAAAACAGTCTCTTATGACTAGTTAACATATGGAGAGCTTGTTAAGATTTTAAACTTCAAAGACACCTCAAATGGGAGATGAGAAGAACTCAATACGAACTAGGTAATTTTTGTCAATATTTTGATTTGTCCCTACCAAAGCTAACCTGTAATGGTTCATACTCCAAACTTATTACCTCAAAGCCAAATAAGCCACATCATAAAAGAATAGCCCATAAATATATAAAAAAAAACATCTTTATACCAAAACTAAGCCTTACTATAAAAAGACTACTAAAAAGCCAACAAAACCTTTTCATTCAAAATAAAAACCCAAACCAAAATTTGACCAAAAAAACATTACATGTTACAAATATGGCCAGAAAGGCCATACCTCTAGATTCTGTCGAATCAATACAAAATTAAATGAACTATATTTAGAAGAGAAAGTCATTCACCATATCCAAAACCTTTTGATTAAGGCATATGATACTGAATCTAACCCATCGAACCCTTCTGAAGAACTTTTCTAAATAGATGAGTTAGTAACTTCCAATTCTTACTTAGAAACATCAAACCACAACACTTCAAAACAAATACATGTTCTAACCTAAGATTAAGAGTTTATTCTTGAAGCTATAAAAACACATGATGACCCTCAACTATAAAAAACCCACCTAGACAAACTCCTAAGTTCTTTCAATAATTTAGAAACACCATAGCTTTATTGCCATCAACCAGTATAAACACTTATGACCTTACCAAAATTCTCAATGAAAAAAAGAAATTCAAACCTCTTATTACTATCCCAAATCTATAATCTGAAAAAAAAAACCCTTTAAGATTGAACTATAAAACCTCAAACAAGCTCAACAAAAAGATTTCTATTTTACAACACTTTCTCTCAAAATTAGAAAATTATTCTGATTCTAAACCAGAAATAGAAGACCAAACCCTAGAGAATCATGCATTATCAAACATTAAACATGTTCCTAAAGATTTTCTGCATGTTTTAACTCAAATCACTTTAAAAAAATATATCATCAAAATTACATTAATTTTTTCAAATGATTTTAAAATAGACATAACTGCCTTATTCGATATAGGTGCAAATCTGAATTGTATTAATGAAGGAATATTTCCAAAATGGTTTTTACAAAACACTTTTGAAAATGTTTTTGCAGCAAATAATACTAAATTAGATATTAAATATAAAACTCAAGCATCAATTTTTAATAACGGGCTTTATCTCAAAAATTTCTTTGTCGTTACTATTGATATTAATTATGCTATTATTCTTGGAACTCTTTTTATTGACATGATTACTCCTTACAAAATTAATCATGAAAATGTTATTTGACATGATAAAAAGATTGATGTTTTATCCCAAGTGCAGGAGTGTCGAAGTAATAAATAACCTGACAAGACCGGGGTCGAACCACAGGGAGGTGAACTATATAAAATTATAAATAAGAAATGAAAAGGAGTTGAATAGAACTTTTAAGATGTGATATTAATGTAAGGATTAAACAATGATAAAACAGTTGTCAATGTTAGAGGATCCACTAATGGTATTTCAAATAGGTATAGTATAAACTCTTTTTATTACTCAACTGGAAACCATATACAAAGCAGGTTTCAATCGGGTTATAAATTATTAACATGATTATATTAATCATCTTATTTGAGTAATGCCAATACTTATAAATGTGGTCAGGTATTCATTGTGATACTTATGTTACAATAAATCAAATTCCTTTTATAGCACAAATGTTGATTATACCATACAGTAGGCTATGAAAGTGCTAAGTATTTGTTGTGCCCAGGGTTGTTCAACACAAATCTAGATTAACCATTTAACAAGCAAGGTATTAAGAGTGAGTAAGATAACAAATACAAAACATGTTAGTATCAAACATTAAAGTCCATGTTGAGTTTATATTATATTTATTCTTACACCATTAGTGTACCCTTTTCACCTCGACAATATTAACTTAGCTAAACATCATGAAGAAGAAAAACATAAATAAACAATATAAGAACATAAACATGATATAAGTTAACTAAGAATAGTAAAGGAAATGAAAGACATAAATAAGAGATTAATATAAAATAAAATAAAACTTGAACGTTACAAAATACAAAGAGAGAGAATGATCTTGATTTGAACACCAAGATGTCTAAATGTATGGCAAATGCCTTCTTTTATAGGCTAAAATTTGAAACTATTGATTTAATTACTAATTATTGAGTGGGCGGCCACCTCTTTACTCAGTGACAACCATTATCTTCTTGTCTGAACAAAATGTCATAGCTAACATCATAATTTGAATAGATAATCTTCATGAAAGTTCTGGAATTTGTCTCTGCTTTCCAACAAAACAAAAATGAGCTCATTTGGATTTCTAGAACTCGAGATATGGGCTGAACACTGAATAATGTCTGGGCTGCAGGACAAATTCCAACTTCTCTTTTGTTGCTACAATTTGAACTTGAAAACGACCGTTTTGAATCTTAGACTCTCATGAAAGTTGTAGGCCTATGTCTTAGCTTTCCATCCATATAAACCAGACCTAAATCCACGTTCTACAGCTCTAGTTATCAGACTTGTTATTATAAAACATGCTCAAGTTAGGGAATTTAATGATACTTTAAGTGCAATATGATAATATAAAACCTTAATGAAAATGCACTTTTAAGTACTAATTATTATTTAAAAAATTAATGGTTTTAAACTTTTTTTTCCTTTCCTAGAAAAAGACAAAGACTAGGAATTTAAATTTAATCAAAGCATGTTTCATTCATACTCATTACATCAATGCATTAATCCAAGGAAAACAAACTCATCTTATACATCATAGAAAAGTTGTCTTTTTATAAAAACAATTAAGCAATTACAAAATTCTATTTTACAAAAAAGAATTGCAGAATTTCAAAGCAAGATAGAAAAAGAAATTGGCTCTAATTTATCAAATGCCATTTGAAAGAGAAAACAACTAGTTATTGATCTTTCTTATGATGATAATTTTAATAAAGAACAAATTCCTACTAGAACAACGCCTATTCAAATGAATGCTGAATTAGAACAACATTGTCATATTGAGATCAAAGACTTAGAATTTAAAGACCTTATACAGAAGTCTAGATCACCTTGGTCATGTGCAGCTTTTTATGTTAACAAAAATTATGAGATTGAATGAGGCACACCGAGGCTTCATAAATTATAAACATCTGAACAAGGCTTTAAAATGGATTACATATGTAATTCCAAATAAAAAAGATTTATTACAAAAATTACATTATTTATTTATATTTTTTAAGTTTGATATGAAGTCAGGATTTTGGTAAATTCAAATTCACCTAAAAGATCGTTAAAAATTGCATTTGTAGTTCCATTTGGACAATATGAGTGGAATGTCATGCCATTCGGATTAAAAAAAATGCTCCTTCTAAATTTCAAAAAATCATGAATGATATTTTCAATGCATATTCAAAATTTTGCACCGTATACATTGATGATATTCTTTATCTTCTCATATTCTATAAAACAAAATTTCAAACATTTACAAATATTCTTTTATATTGTAAAGAAAAATGATTTAGTTGTTTCAAAAACAAAAATTTCTCTTTTTCAAACTCGTGTTCGATTTCTTGGTCACTATATCTCTAAAGGAACTATCACACCTATAGAGAGATCCTTTACTTTTGCCAATAAATTTCCTAACAAAATCCTAAATAAAACTCAACTACAAATATTTTTAGGAAGTCTTAATTATGTTCTTGACTTTTATCCCAATCTAAGTAGAATAACAAAACCCTTACATGATAGACTAAGAAAAAACCTTGTTTCTTGGTTTGATGAACATGTTGAAATTGTTCGACAAATTAAAAAATAGGTCAAAGAGATTCCTTGCCTATACATTGCCAATCCCTTAACTCCCAAAATAGTTAAGACATATGCTTATGAGCTAGGATATAGGGGTATCCTCAAACAAGTTCAGGAAGACAAAGAACAAATTCTTCAATTTACATATATATATTGGAATGATTATCAAAAGAATTACTCTACTATTAAAAAGAAATTCTTTCTATTATGTTATGCATTATACAACTTCAAAGCGATTTACTACATCAAAAATTTCTTTTACACATTGATTGCAAATATACTAATTTTTTTTTATAAAAAGATCAAAATATTGCTTTAAAATATATTTTTGCTCAATAGCAAGCTATATTAAATATTTTTAATTTTGATATAGAATATATAAAAGGAGATATAAATTTTATTCCTGATTTTGTAACTAGAAAATTCCTCCAAAACAAGTCTTGATGCCTCCCAAATCCAATTCAGAGTGTAACAACCCGGAATCCATATATTAATTTAGAATTTTAAGCCTTGAACTCAGAGGAAAACAAGGTAATTTTTTTTTAACGATTTAGTTGAAAATATTGTCACATACTTTTATATATAGCAACAATTTATTTTCCTTTTTTAACCATATAATCATAATAAAATGATTAGATTAATAAATTCATTACCACACTTAATTCAACCTTGGAATTTTACCTTACATTCAGGATCTTTCATGATTGGAGCACAACATATTAGTACATGTCCTTCAAGAAATTAGAATTTGAATTAATCGTTATTCCCATCTTCATAGGAAGTCCAATCACATTAATTTAATAATAATAGTAATTGTTGAATAGATCCATAAATTATTCATTGTATTTAAATCACCTTTTATATATATATACAATGAAGTATTTTCTATATATCACAATGAAGTATTTTCCTATGTAGGGTAGCCATATCAAATAACATTAGTTTTAAGAATCATTCGAGGTTTCAATCCTTTAACTATCCCTTTCCATGCTATCCATCAAAGCATTTAACATCAAAGTACAATCTTTTACTTTATGTCTATTTGGGTCAGCAATTTAGAATTTTTAGCTAACAATTCCCTTATAAATCTCACAATTAATTGACTACTGGGAAGCATTCTTGCCATTAAAAATTTGCATATCTAACATGTATTTAATTTTAGTCTTGATAGTTTATTTACCATGGTTTTACAACATTATAACAAAATCTCTTTTTCCTAATGCATCTAATGTCCATGCCAATTTCTATTCACTCTTTTACATTAGACAAAAACAATTTGTCATAATTGGCTATAAATAGTTCATTGTTGCTAATAGAATTTCATTTGATTGTTATACTTGCCATAAAAATTATATCGCATTAGTAATCATATGATCCCCTTTTTACGGCACACTTTCATTATTTATAACAAATTCATCGGCATTATCTATTTAAACAGTATGTGATTCACAAATCATGTTAATTACATTTTTTTTATACTTGTCATGAAAATTGTATTGCGTTAGTAATCATACGATCTCCTCTTCACGACACATGTTTGTAATGAATTCATCGGCATTGTCTATGTACACAGTACATGATTCACGAATCATGTTAATTATATTTTTTTTTCAATTTAAAATACAATAAACATATACCATCCATAACCTTGACGGGACCGTATCCCAACGATCAATAAACTTTTATTCAAGATATCTAATCCGAACGTTTAAACTATAATATTATCTCTTTCTTTTTTCTTTTTTTCTTTTTTTTTCCTAGAGGCCGTTTGTCCTTCGGTTGGTTGGATTTACCAGTTTAACTACCATTCCATGCATTCTTTTTTTATGACAAAATCTTCATCTCCATCCTTCATGAGGATTAACTTTTTACATATTCAACTTCAATAATTCAACATTAATACTAACAAACACTATTTCACCACCATAGTTTTATCATAACAATTTAATATTATACAATGTTTCATTAATGACTCGACGAGTCCATAACTCATGCATTAACACTTTCACACAAGTCACTAATCTAACCACACATTCCTCAATCAGCAATGCTTTTGACACCACTATCACCAAAATCAGGTAACTAGCTCTTCCATTAACCTACTTACCAGAGCACAAGTTCCTTCTTTAGCCCACTCACCAGGGCACTAGCCGTCAATGACCAAACCAGGCACTAGATTCCCTCAAATAGGAATTGCTAGAATTCCATCCAACAAGAATACCAGCCCACAACCTATGGGCACCATATTTCATCTAACAGGAATCACCAGTATTTCATCTAATAAGAATAGTAGCCCACAACCCAAACTAGGCACCAGATTCCATCCAACAGGAATCACCAGTCAACAGCCTAACCCGAGCACCCGATTCCATCCAACAGGAATCGTCAGTATTCCATCCAACAGGAATGCTAATCAATAACATCCAACATGAATCGTCATTATTTCATCCAACAGGAATACTAATCAACAGCCCAACCTGGGCATCAAATTCCATCCAATAAGAATACTAATCAATATAATCTATATATCAGAATTCAAATAATAATCAAAATAATTCCATGATATAATAAAAATGTAGACCATATCAATTAAAATATTTATGGTGCTAAGCACCTATTTCCTTCACATAAATTATTTAAACACACACAAACATCATCAGCATACATGTATTAATTAAGCATGAATAATTTAATCACAATATACCATTAAATTATCATCCTAAAATTAGTACACTTTATTTTTATTATTACACATCTAATTCGATAGTCAGTACACTGCCGCCACTAACTCTAATCAAGCAAGCTAGTCCACTATATTTTTCTTGACATAAACATTCATAATTACACAAGTACAAGTACATTTATAGAAAATACCATTTATTTACTTCTATGAAACCCTAAAAAAATTATTAAAATAAATGGTTAAATTTTAAAGAAATAAAAAATAAATAAAAATAAAAATAATTCTCATATTGACTAGTTTCACGCTATTGAGCAGAACGCTCAATCCGACCGTTAGATCGAATTGACGTTTTACGAGAAATATCATAATATATAGTCCTACATTTGATTACAATTTTAAATCAATTCGAGTTCGGGAAGATATTTTAAAAAAATGTTAATAGTCGGATAGTAAATAACATAAAATTCATCAATGGTAATTTTGTAAATATCTGATGAGCTAGCAAAGTCTAGCAATTTATTCTCCCTTCTTTTGACGCCAAAAATAGAGGTAACAGATGGATAAAACAAAGGGATGAAACAGAGGTAACAGATGGATAAAACAAAGGATCTAAAAGGTGTAGAAATTGTTTAGAATCAAGGATCTAAAAGGTGTAAACACCAAATCAATCCCTCAAGCAAGGATTTAAGAAGAAAAATTAAGTGAGGGAGAAAGGAGAGAAAGGGGTTGTAAGTCATGGCAAAGAAGAAAATGGAAGGGGAGGAAAAACATCACCAGGTTAGCTTTTGAAGTTCATTTAGTGTTGGGTAATGAGTTCTAAGTTGTTTAAACAAGTTTGGGTGGAAAGACATAGATTTAATGCGTTGTTCTTAGATTTTTTTGAATTAGGTTCTTAGGAGAGAATTTGGGGGAAAATGTGAAATTGTTGAAATTGATACATTGTGATAGGATAGGTTGATAATGATGCAAAATAATGAAGGATGGAAGATAAAAAAAATTAGGTGTTATGAAAAACAACAATGCCGGTCACATTTGAAATAAAAGAGGATGAACATGGAAAGTAATAAAGCTTATATAATTGTGTGTGATTGTGGTGTGTTGATGCATAAATGATTAAGTTGTGTATAGGGATATAATAATATGTAGAAAATTTAAGTAAATGAATGGTTATTGTCAATGCATGCTAATATGTATAGGTAAAATGTATTGCAATGCAAATTATTGAAAAGAGTATTAAATTATATGTTCATGAACAAGATAGTTAATTATGAAGGTATAAGGAATGGTGTGAGGTTTTATTTGGATGATCATATGACATGGTTACTTTGCCATACTTAGTAAAATCAAATATAAAAATAAATAAATAAATTAAGGAGTTATGAAAAGAAAGAATTGAAGTATGAAAGTGTAAATCAATAAGGACTGAAGGTATTTATTACTGATAATAAAAGATGCATATTTAAGGGAAATTAAGTTAGGAAAATATGTATTTTTGATAAGAAATACTAACGGAAGAATTAATTAGTATGAATGGAAATTAATGTTGAGATGAGAATTACTGGAATATGTAATGTTGAAATAAGTAATATGACAATAAAATTATATACGTGTTACAATTTTAGATATGAATATTGTAACAAGCATACCTTCTTTGTATTTATAGGAGGAGCATTCGTGGCTGGAACTTTAGCGGAGCGAGCTCGAACACTTGGAGCTGCAGGTAGGTGTTTCGCTATTTAACTATGTAAAGTTATTTTAGTTGTTTTTTTGTTTTCTTATATGTGATTGGGTTGTCTTTATTATTTATGTTTGATAATTATTAGAACTAAACTGTGTCATGGTTGTAAGAGAATTATGAGAACACATGGTTAAAAATGAAAGGAATTATTCCATGAATTAAATTAATTAATATAAAAGATAATGTGTATGACTTCGTTGTCTAAATGGTCAGAAACCAAGGAGATATGAACATTTAATTTTGACTTAGTTTTCCAAAGTGGTAGAAAGCTAAGGTGAATAGTATTTAACTTAGCCATTCGCAAAGGTATGGCTAAGGTGGTATGGACAGATGACTTAGTCATCCGTAAGAACAGAAACTAAGGTGTGGTTATATAACTTAGTTATTTATGTATGAAATGGCTAAGGTGGTAATGGATTTGATCAGGAATTGAGGAAGACCTAGATTATTTGTGTGATTACTTAGATTTTCATTAAGATGGGGGCAAGGTGGCAAAAAGGAGTAAGCTTTACATGCAAACTATGAAGCTTGGTAATGGATAAGTCATCTCAAGTAATTAAAGTTGAAGAATATGTCTACAAAAAATATATTAGAGATTATGGTGTTAAAAAGAAAAAAAAATGTAAACTATATATATGTGTAAATAAATTAAATTAGTATTACTAAATAAATTATGTTGCATTGTTGCAGGTCCTTCTCATACCGCAGGACAACCTTGATTCTCTTCTTTTGTGGATAGTTATTTACTAGGTATATTTTGGGTACGTGGATTATGTAATATTCTAGTTCACTAGGATTTGAAGTTATATTTTGGGCTTGTAATTAGTGTTAAGTCATATATCATTTTTTAGACAATTAAATCTCTTTTGTGTAGGTATTAAAGAATTTCAGAATGCATGTAGATAACTTTATAATATGTTTGTTTTAATAACATCATGTATGAAGAGAAAAGAAATATGACACTACTATTATAATAGAAAATGGTGAAGGTATAAGTCAAAGTGAATGATATGATGAGAAATCAGACTTTATTGAAGAAGGTCTAAAATGGTTGGATCATAAATATGCAGGATAAATTGTGTTTTAGGTTGATGTTGACACTTGAAAATGTCAATTTACAGAGGAGACTCTGCCGAATTTTTCATCACTATAATAGTAGTAGTAGTAGTAGTAGTAGTAAGCGTAAAATTATTGTCAGGATAGTTAGGGATCAGGGATCATGATATATAGACACACACACACTTATATGTAAAAAAAAAAAAAAACCTAATTTTTCAACGACTATGACATAAATAAAATTGAGGGTGTTACAAACTCTAATAAGTATTGTAAAAACAAAAGTTTGAAGTGCAAGACACCTACCTAATACTTGAACTTGCGCAAAAGTCTTATACTGCTGAACAGATCCTGCAATCTCTCATGTATCATTAAAGATACACATCAAATATGGCTCCACCATAATTAGAAATTCCATTCTAAAACTCATTTAAATTTAACATTACATGACACATGCATTCAAATATATTTTTTTTAATTTCCTTTTATTACTTGTCTTTTTATATCTTTAAACATGGCCTAACAATATTTTTATTTTGTCTCCTCAACCCATCATGTACAAACTTAGTAACTTCATATCCTTACATTTATTTGTACCATTGAAACTAATTCATTTTTCTTATCAAACCAATTCTCGAACGAATGACATTATTTATTTTTTCCATGATAAGTTTTTTAATTTTTTTTATAAGTCCACTTTACTTCATCTTAAGTAAATTTAACAACACATTTTCATCATAATTCCATACACACACCTTAATTTAACCTTTTTCTCCCCTTTTATTATCCATTTGGACAAACTTAAAACTAAAAAAAAAATAGAATTTTCCTCACATTTATCTATTATTTCGAACATAACCCAATTCATTCGGCATTTAACAAACCACAATCCCATATAATCCCTATAACATTAAATCGAATAAACTCAAGTTCAAAATTTTCATTTTTGGTGCAATTCCATATTATGATGGGAATTATAATTCTTTTAAAATTCTTCCAATTAACACTCTACCTTATTTTCTTTATTCACATAAAACATCCATACATAATTTACATATCAAATGAATTGAAATCTTATCTCCTTATTTTTTTTCTTCATTTGGCTGAATGCCTTCATTCATGGTGAGGGATGATTTTCTTTTTAATTATTCCTATTAAACCTTTACCTATTCATTTCATATCTATTCTAACCTCATTTAACTCAAATTCCATAGCAATTAAAACAATTAAACTCATCTCCTCATTGATATGTCTAGGCCGAAACTACCCCTAGCATGACCATGAGTTTTTTTTTTTTTCAACTTTTATGAAATTTAATCCCTGACCCACACATTAAACACTCTTATTTATCTCATTAATACATAATTTTCATGTCAATTTCAAGCAATGACACGATCAACGAGTTGATGTCTTATCCCAAGTGCAGGAGTGTCACAGTAATAAATAACCCGGCAAGACCGGGGTCGAACCACAGAGAGGTTAATTGTATAAATTATAATTAATAAAACAACAACAATAACAACAATAATAGTAACAGTAATAATAATATTAATAGTAATAGTAATAATAATAACACTCAGTACGTGGCGTTGTTATACCTGAGAATGATCTCAAAGATCGGGTCATAGGTTTCCAGCCTATATACTGAGTTTATGAAAAGATCAAAGAGATATATTATATAATATAAACAGATTTCTGATGCGAATGAACAAGGCAAGACCAACAATGTCAGGATCCTTGATCAAACACAGAGCATACTTAAAGTACATAAAATATAACATGAATAATAATAATAATAATAATAATAATAATAATAATAGCAATATTAGTAGTAGTAGTAGTAGTAGTAGTAGTAGTACTAATAATAATAAAGAAGAAGAGGAAGAAATTAATGAGAACTTTGAAATGGAAGATTAATGTAAAGGTTAAACAATGATAAAAACAAATGTCAAGGTTAGAGGGTTCACTAATAGTATTAGAGATAAGTAAAGTATAAACTCTTTATAAATTATCAACATGATCATATTAATCATCTTATTTACATAATACCATACTTACAAATTTTATCAGATATTCATGATGCTAACTTATGTTGACAACAAATCAAGTTCCTCTCATAATAACGATGTCGGCCGAAGACTATGAAGGATCAAGTATTTGATGTACCAAGTGTTATACAAC
>Ga0325414_1002179_pt1 | contig 19621 bp, 5 predicted proteins | sample PopdelMetagenome_8_FD_206183 | JGI IMG/M metagenome (GOLD analysis project Ga0325414, IMG submission 206183) | Populus deltoides microbial communities from Bellville, Georgia, United States - Leaf-PdKOR-R3 | ecosystem: Host-associated > Plants > Phyllosphere > Phylloplane/Leaf | place: USA... | reverse complement strand
AAACATTAATTAACTGTGGCGAAGCAACCTGAGCAGCATAAATTTGACCTAGCTCAAAACTCATATTAATTATTGAAGTGATTTGAGGGATTATTACAGATTAAAGTAACAAACGAAGTGTCCAGACAAATTTCTTGCTAAAAACTTTATTTATACAAAAAGTATTCATAGTTTAATTAAGAGCAAAACATAGGAGTTGAATTGCTGGATGATTATCCATTACAAATCGACTACACATTTCGCAAGTTAGGAGGCATGGGTTTCAAATTAGAAATCACACCATATAGATCACAAAAATTCTGGATGGCTTCAGTAAATTAGTATGGACTGAAAATGTTCTTAGTATAGAACCCTAAGAGTGCTGTGAACTGGGCTGAGTATCTTGCCGCGCGGTCATGAATAACCTTCGAAGCACTTTCAATATCTTTCTCAAGATTGCGCAGGTCCTGAAAGCTCAGATCATTTAAACCCTGACCCATCTTCTGCCTGTAAAATATGATTGCAATTGGACACCGCAACATTTTCGCAAGAAACAGAACAGAGACCACCTAAGAATAACGAAAATTAGGGCCGAAAAATCCAGGAAGATTTACCTTGTCTCCCTCCTGATTTTCCCTGTTCACCTCTTTCAGTTTTCCCAAGTTTTCTTGCATTTTCTGCACATGTAAGCTTTATACCATTAAAGAGAGGCACAGGGGGTCTTAACTTCAAGCGATAATAGCTCGTACAAATAGAAAGTATAAATAGAAACAGAAATAAACACCTCATAGTGAGAGCTCCAAAGATCCATCCAGTGTGTCTTCTGATACCGGTCAAATATTTGCTCCGTTCTGGTCATGAAAATAAAATCAAAACAAAAGGGGAAAAGAGGGTTTGACGACGGGAAAGGAAAATATTGAGGAAGAGAGATGGGACTTACGTGGTGGGGCTAATGTACTCGTAAATTAACCTTGTCAGTGCAAGAAACCATGGTAAGAGAGAGACCTCTGCAGCATCACAAAGAACTGCGAGCTCATGAGCTTTCTTGAAGAGACCATTTCGTCTTTTGGGGTAAGTAACTTGCCTCTTAGTTGAGTTCACAATCTTTTTGAATTTTGATCTGGATCTTTCCCCTTGTCAGTTTCTACTTGGTGATCTCCTTCTCTGTATAATTTTCTCTATTCAAACAAATAACTAGCTAGCTCCTCAGAATGTAATTCAAAACCTTTCCTTTCCTTATGATATAAAGAAAAGATGAAGGGAAAATGATAAGATTATTGCACGTCTATGTTGCTTAAAATGTAAAGAAATTGCCAAATTCCTGAAAGGTTTTGCTGGGATTGATAATACCTTTGTTGTAGGCAAAACACTTCCTCCACTACTGCTTAAAGTTGATTGCTTTGATTTGATTTTGCTTTTTTTTGTTCGATGCTGACTGAAATTACCAGCATAGAATGGAGGATATTTATTTGGATATATTTTCTTCATTTTCCCAGCAATAAAATGTAGAATTCTCTTGTGGTTGTGGTTGCTTTAAATTAGATTTATTTGTTTTTATATTTTTTAAAAAAATATTTTTAATTTTTATTTATTTCAAATTAATTTTTTATATATAAAAAAATATATTATTTTAAATATATATTTTTAAATAAAAAATACTTTAAAAAATAATTATTACAATAACTTCAAACACTTTGAAACTTTGAAGCATTAGACATTAATTTGGAAATAGATAAACAAATCTACATGGTAGTTTCAGCCAGATATCAACATCGGGAGCCTACAAATTGGTTTCGTTCAATACAAATTAATGTATAAATATGAGTAAAAAGTTTTAATTTGATGCTCCACTAGATTTTAATATAATTATATTAGCATTATATAGAGTTTTAACAAATTATTTTTATTTTAAATAGTTACTTTTTTAATATAAAACGTGTCAAATTAGAAATATAGACACGAGTAAAAATTTTATTTTACTTTTTAACTAATTTTTTTGTTAATCATCTTACTTAAACGGATTGAAAGCTCATATAATAAACTTTAATATAATATGCATATTGAATATTTTTAGGCAAGTGTGGAAGTAAAAATTTAAGAAAACTATTTTTAATACTAAATTAATTCACATCAAGATTCTTCAAATTGTTTAAAAGTTTTTAATAACATGCAAATTGAATTTTTTATTATCTGCACATTTATTATTTTTTAATTAATTTTTTTAATAAATACAAAATGAAATGATGCAATAGTATATTTAAAAAAAAAAGAGTTTGAGAATTTAAATTTAATGTGCATCAAGAATGTAACAGATGTTATATCTTCTTAAGATTTTCTATTGTTTTTTTTTTTTATATTAGCTTTAGGATATAATTTTTTTAATTATATTTTTTTAAATTACGGTCATGGAACCTGGAAGAATTAGCTGTTTTACGGTCAACTTTATATATATATTTTATTGAGTAGCACACAGCCAATTTGCCATGCCCTCCGGTGAGATTTATCGGTTTCTTTTTTTTTAATAATAATTATAAAAAAACTGACAGGTGGAACTTGAAATAGCCAAGTCCAGCCTACAGCCTACTAGTGTCCAACCACAGAAAAAATCTATAGGCTCATGCTCCAACCTCTAATTGGGCCGAATTAAATTTATTTGTTAATTTAGGCCTGCACAATATTTGAAATTGGAGGGGAGAGAGTTAAATCTTGTCATTCACTATCCAGGCCTGGACTCAACTTCAACTTGTTAATATTGTGCCTGGACGGCCCACTTATCCTATATATTTTTTGTAGGAAAACAAAATTCAGATACTTTTTCCCGTGGCTTTTGAAACCTCTCATAATGTTATATCTTTATAAATATATATATAGTTTTTTTAAGTTTTTAATTTCTCATAATGTTTTATTTTTTTATTTTAAAACTAAATCAGATTTTGATGTTGAATGAGTTGTGAGTTAACTCCTCGATTCAATTGAATTTAATCAAACTAACTTTCATTGAATTTAATTTAATTTAAAGTACAGCCCATATCAAATTTTGGATACCATGATTAATACATAGATCTAAGTCTAGTTTAAAACGATGTAGTTTGCAATAGCACTTTGGTTGAAGATTTGAGATTGAAAGGCTCAAAGCTTCCAACAAGAAGTTCTTCTTAGGCTTGTGAAAAGCGGTGGTAGGCACGTGAATTGAGTCTTGTAACCTTTGTTGAGACATTATGTCTACGAAACGGATATTACACCAATAATATGCTCAAAGAGAAACCTACGCTCTACAAAATTCAGTCTATGGAAAACTATATCTATAATGTCTTTCACATGCAAGGCCAGGCGGGCCCCTTGTCTATGTCCCAATTGGACCCACACTACAATGGGGACCACACATCAAAGTCCTCTTGTGTACCAAATCTTTATGGCCTACGTATTTGCGACATGTGAGCTTACTTTTCTACCATTTAATTTAACAGAGCGTGGAGGGTAACATGCAAGAGAAATTACTGCCTAGGGTTTGATAAAATGCTATGCTGACCATCAGTTGATGCGCTCTGGTCGGTCAAGGATTGATACAATACGGCTGGTTTCTTTATAAAGGTTCGTATTCTCATATGAGTCTCCTTCCTGCCCTGCTGCATGGGGTAAGGATGGGTGGGGTAGGATTAGGGTTCTTTGCTCATGTCTCCAAGCTCCAAAGTGACAAGATTTGCTGGCTAGCTTGCTTTGGAAAATCAGAGCAACTGAGGAACCATTGTGACATAAAGGCACAAACCAATATTTGTCCTCCCGAGTCTACAAGGACAAAAGAACCTCCGAAGTGCCTCTCAAAAGCTTATTTAGTCCATAGACATTGACAAGCACCTTGTAGTAAAGGCCTTGCTGGGGCCTTAAGATTCTTCAAGCCCCTAGTTGGCAGAAGCTGTAGTAAAATTCCAACACCAGGATCAAAGCGCAAAGGACACATATTTGACAAATTTATACAAATTGGCGTGTATAAAAAAACTAAAGGTTACAGATGATTGTTTTTTTAATGCAAGAAACAATTGAGAAAACTTACAGTACTGCGTATGAGGAACAATTTTTTTTTTTTTTTTGATTGGACAATAAGGTATATATATTTCGGATCAACTGAAGCATCAATCAAACCCAAATTTATTCAAGAGTGCATCTCCTTTTCCTCTCTGGATCACGCCATGAAACTTTTGTATGCATATATAGTATTTTAGTTTCCCTGCTCGTTGATTCTGAATTGAGTGCATCTTTCGAGTCGCCAGAATCGATTGAATCGAAACTAAAAGCTTTAGCAATGATAAATTCGAGAGTTTGATAAAACTGTTGAAGGAGTGGAGAGTTGTGAGTTTGTTTGAGTTAATCTGCGGACCAAGGCTTATAAATATTTAATCGTTAGTTATTTGGAAATCAAATTATTATTGGTACTTGATTGCTTATATAAGAGAATTCAATTTGAAAAATTTTCACGGTGCTCGGGGAGTAATTAATGATATTATATTAGTTACTTTTTAGAATTTAATTTTTTTTTTAAAAGGAAGATATAAGTTTAAAAAAAAATCATAACTCTACAATTTTTATTTTCTATTTATATTTTTTTTCAGAGTGGGTACAATAAATAACTAATATGATGTCCATTAGTTACTCCCCAGGACCTCACATATAAATTGAATTTAAAATCCCATTACATATTTTATAAACCAAATTAATTTAACAACAAAGTTTATCTATCAAAGGACTGTTGTTGATTAATTTCTTAAAGGATACTAATCTCCAATTAGTAACAAGTTTCTGATACTTAATTTGTTGCGTGTACTTATAACATTAGGCAGCGGAGAAAGCATAATTACTCATTATGTTCTGATTTTCACTGTGGCTAAAATTAAGAATGATCTGTTGTCCAGGCAAAACAGTGAAGAAATGTATCTGGTGTGACAGTGCGTGTGATCTAGGTTTTTGCACGTTCGCCATGAAGCTCTAGCCTTCCCAGATGAGTTGAGTTAACTTGGGTACAAATCGACCAACTTGTTTAATAGAACTGTAAATTCAAGAACGGCAATGACTTACTTTCATAGCGGGTACCATGTGCTTCGATTGTTTTAAGCCATTCACTCTCAATCATTTTCCTTTAGAACGCGGAAAAGCCTTCGAGATTGACAAGGAAACAGCAAGCAAATTGCAATTATAGCTTCACTTTCCCGAATTGAACGGCAGACAAGTATTGCCGCATGATTAATGGTTTGGAATAACTTGTAACAAGTAGTTACACAAGAGATTTTTTAATATATAATTTATCCTTCAAAATTATTTTTACACGGAAAACAGACATAAATTAATGGGAAGATATTATATTTTTCATTTTTTACATATATTTAAATAATTTTATTTTGCTTAACGTTTAAAATCTCTACAATTGAATATAAAATATTCCATATCATATATATATATATATAAAGAAACATAGAAGATTAGAATTTTAAAGCTATGAACGATTATATTCTTTATTTTGTGAACAGATTCCTTAGAATCCGACGTACGATGCTAGAAGAGTTAAAAAGAAAATTACTATAATATATAGAAATGATTTCAAGTACTCCTACGGCATATAACCTACCCTAAAAGTAGGTTGCTTTCTTTCTTTTCTTTTTTTCTTTTTTTTTTTTTGTTTTTCATTTTTAATCCAAAGATACCATGATAACAAAGTCCAAAATCATAGATTTCAATGGAGGATTCATGATGTGCCCTCGAGGGTCACCTCTACCTTAACCTAGCTCCATGTGTAAGAACTATTGAGTATCAATGCATAGCCGATCAGGAGAGGAATTAGAGGAAGAGGAAGAGTCAACTGGAGAAAAGAATGCATGCACGAGGCTCGAGAGTGAAAGACACAGACACAATTATTGAGACTCTCCCACCACACCAATCACTTAATAAAAACCCAGCACAGCTCTCACTCATTAAAAACAAATAAAAAATTTCATGCGAAAACCACTAAACATATATTTGCTTTCTACAGCCGAAAATGAGATAAGTTAAAAAGGAAAAAAAAACAAGGGTTTTACTTTAGCCGCGGGTTCTTGCTTTCACTAAATTTGAGAAGATGCATGGCTAGTGTTATACCATCAGCCAACTAGCTGTCTAGCTGTGGTTAAACGGTTGTCGTTTGTTTTGCTAATCATAATTAAACATCGAAGTTCTTCAATTCGGCTGTCATGCTTTATGCTTAATTATAATATAATCTTTTTCAATGATTACTTTGTTGCCTAATTTACATGGCTGCCTGAGTTGCTCGAGGAGCTGTGCAATCCCTATGTCTGTCACGGAGTACGGGGGGAGAAGGAAATTAGATTCAACATGACGAAGTAATGTATGATAAGAACACAACAAATGCAAAGAGCTAGCTAGTATAGTTTGGCCGGTGGGTGGGCGCTTGTACCTAATCTCAAGAGAAAACGATATCATGACACACAAGCTAGAGATTGTCACATCCTAGCTTCGAGGGTCATGTTTGATGATTGTGCATGGTCAGATGTAGGTCTGATCAGCTCTAGTTTGAATTTAAATTTCTTTCCGGTTATTAACCATCATGAATTCAAGATTTAGTCCATTTATGAGGACTGCAATATCACCACTGATGTCTTTGAAACCCTACTTCACGTTTTGTTTGAAACATTCCTCTTTTTTTATGTACACAAAATGCATATGCATGTAGTTAGGGCTTTAGCCTTAACTCTTCGAGTCCTCGTATGACCTACCTCGAACTTCCACAGCATCACAGCACTGTAATATATAGGACCTGCACTGCAAATAAAATCCAATTCCAAAAAATTAGTCTCTGTTTGTTTCTATATAGGTTGTGGTTTGTATTTTGTTCCAGTTGTGAATTTAAAAATTTTGATTCATTAATATACATCATAATTTTTTTATAGATTTTTTGAAAACTCTTTTTTTAAATATTGATTACGAAAAAACTATAATTTATAGTTGTTTTTAAAACATATTTTTTTAATCCGTAACTATAAAAGTTATCATATATATTTTTAATATACTTATTTAATATGTTAGAAACATCGAATGAAATTGATTAATTAATATATTATTATTAGTATTGGGATTGATCTCTTCTGAACAGAGTTTGTTTTGGTTCATGAATATTTCTCTCACAAAAGAAAGCTAATATAATAAGCAGGCTAATTGCAGCTAGATGAATATGACAGCCATGGTAATTTGATTGCTAATTAAACACGGTCTAGAAAACATGACAGGCTCTTAAAACACACGTCTAGCTGATGATCACTGATCCCTAAAATGAAGCTTTCCATCCATTTCTACTGACTTTTTTCGATCAACGCCAAGAGCAGAGAATTCATCGAGCTAGCATAGGAACGTCGTGAATTGCTATATATTCCGTTAATAGAGAGATAGGGCTATTCTAGGTTGCTACCACAAATCATGGAAAGGGAATTTTAACATTTAACAGCTCCGTGTCGGCGATGGATAAACAAATCCATTTATGATTTGCAATATACAAAGAACTAGATAGATGTCCTGTATTGCGTTGCGAGCAGCAACAAAGATTTTTGACCTAGAAAAAAGAATACCAAGGTCTCGGGAAAAAAAAAAACTTGGCGTCAAACGGTCAATCCTAAAACCTTTTTACCTGTCTCGTTGTCTGGTTGTTTCAAATCAAACAGGTCAAGAGTTGTTTTGACCTAACGCTATCTTTAGATGATTTAAAGAAGAGTTAAAAAAAACCGTAAAAATATAATTTGATTTAAATATAAATCTTAAGATAAAATAATTTTTTAAAAAATATATTAAAATAGAAATCTATTAAATTAATCTAGGTTTCATAATTTAATATATCAAACATGTGACCTGAATCATGAATTTAATCAAATTTATTAAAATTATTTTTTATTTGATCATATTATAATAAAAATAGTTACTCGTAAAATCGATCACCAACTTAATGTCGAGACATTTATTTGAAATTTTAATAACTTCTTAAAAAATAAATCAAAATAAATTATAAAATATAATTTCTAATTAGACAAAGTTAACAAAGCAAACTCGTGACTCAAGTTAAGAACTCAATCTTGTTAAATAATTTTTTTATAATTATTTATTTAATTACATAAAAACAAAACTAGAAGCTCACAAAATCAAGAATCAACCAAATATCGGGGTGTTTATGTAAGATTGCGATGAATGTACAAGTATCAAACTAAAACAAATCATGTTTTCCAATTTAAAAAATTATTTGAATATTAAATGATAAAATTAAAAACAAAATCAACAAGAAAAATGAATAAAAATCCAACTCGGGAGGATAAAACTGGAAAAAAATTAATTATAAAAACAAAAAATAAATAAATAGGGGGAAAAAACTCAACCAAATATCGAGGAGTTTGTTTGAGATCATGATAAATCTATAAATATCAAACCAAGATAAATTATTTTACCCAATTGAAAATAAATAGAACTTTAAAATATGAAATTGAAGGGGAAATTGGGGAAAATCAATTAAAAAAAAGACCTAGGCACACTAGCCTCGTTAGCCCAACATAATTAGGCTTAAAAAAAGGTTGAGATAAGCAATCTTGAGCCCTATACATGCTTAATTTATTTTTATTTTTTAAGAGAAGAATAACATGTCGTCCACCCCTTCATTGAAAAGAAAAACATAAGTGACATGTTGTTTGCTATTCTAATTTTTGGCCCCCATGGCTGAAAAACCACGCAACCAACCCTCATGAAAAAAAAACCCTTTATAACCCAGTTTCCTAGTCAAAAACACCTAAAAATCATTATAGGGTCCTTAAAAGACTTAATTCTCGTATCAAACTAGCATTTAATTGGTCCAAAAAAAATCAAAATCAACATAGATTCAATAAACTTCCTAACTGAGTTCTGCCCTCTCAAGTAATGGGAATGCCAAAAAACATCCCCAATAAAATGTTTTTCATTGAATGCAATTCAATAACATCAAAATCAACATTTTTTATTGTCAAAATCGATGTTAATCAACAATTTATTTTCTTTACCATTAAAATTCAGCACCTTTCTTTCTCTCCTCTCTCGAGGTAAAGACCGAGATATAAGAAAAATAATTTTTTGGATCAAAATTTATTTTTTTAAAGTTAAAGGGACTGGAAAGATAGAATTTGGAAAATAAAAGAAACAAAGTGAATATTTCAAGCCAACTTTGGCATTGCCACCTATTTTTATTTTTTTTCACTCCAATCCTTTATTTTTCAATTTAGCCCTTTCTTAATAAATCATAAGTAGTTGGCTACCAATTTGGTCATAAAATGAACAATTCGAATGAAAAAAGGAAGTTAAATGACTAGAATAAAAAAAAAAAAGGAAAAGAAAACTAAAGAAAACCTCATGAGTTCATGTAGAAACAATATATGGCTTCTAGTTTATATTGCAATATTGAGCGGGTCAATAGTAAGGACAATGATACTTCCTTCCTCGACTCCTAATTAGCATGGTTTTTACATTGGATAATGATCTATCAATTTTGAGTTTATCTCGGGTTGGATTTGATTTTAAATAAAATAAAAGGCTATCTCAATCAATGTTGGGTGATCTAACGAGTCAACTTATGTCATTTTAATTTTTTTTTTAAACAATTTTATCTCATTTATAAATATCAATATAACATCAATTTATAATAAATTTGAATTGATATAAGATTCATGGGTTAAGTTGACCAACCCATTACCTGGTTTTTTAGCTGAATTTTGAAGCTTCATGTGGTTTTTCAACATGTTGTTGCCACATAAACTTTGAAAGAAATTTGCTTATAGCATTATCATCTAAGATCCATAAAATTCTAGCCTTGATACACGTCACCGCACCGAAAATACAAAAGAAAAACTATTATATGATTCGAGGTAATTATAAATTAATCCTTGCACCTAGTTTATTAAAATTAACTAACTAGTTCTATAATACACGCACATATAATAGTTTATTGGCCTACATTCTTTCATGGTAAAATTTCTCTATTTTAATTAATTATCTTTTATTAATTCTATTTACCAAGAAAGAAGAAAATAAATAAGGATCAAGAATAGATTTTTAAAGTTACGAGGATTAATTAGTTAGTTTAATTAGATTGGAAGGACTTTTTGATTAGGGATAAGTTGGGCACGGTTATGAGTACAGCGGGGGGCTGATGAGTGGCCGTGGAAGTCTCTATTTAGATAGTGTTTATTCTGATGTGGAACGTGTATTTTTAAAAACTTTATTTTTTAAATAATTTTTTTATATTTTTGAATTATTTTAATGTATTGATATAAAAATAATTTTTAAAAAATAAAAATAAAATATTTTAAAAAATAATCACACCACATTACAATATACACACACACTGAAATCCATTTACCAGAGAGAGAACACACACACTGAAATCCATTTACCAGAGACTACTAATCTGCGGTTCACGTGATGCTTTGATAAAGAAATTATTAGAGACTACTAGTTTTCTATTAGCGACCTAAGGTGGGCCTGAAAGTTTAAAGTCATTTTCTTGCAAGAGGGATGATTTTGTGGTGGTGAGTCCATAGAAGAAGCTGTGCATCCTCAAGCATAATGGATGGAGATTTTAATTTTAATTAGATATGGGAAGCCAAGGATAGTTCTCTAGGTACTAGAGTTCAATTATTATGAAACTTTATCATCAACATGTAACACTCATTATTGCTTTTAAATTATGAAGTTTTCAAATCCTTTTGTTTTAGATCTTAGTGGATGATCATCCCATTTGCTTTTAAATTTTGACTTAATTTTTCAACCTATATGAGTGTTAGGATTGCGATATTTTTTGTTTTTAAATGTGTTTTTTTAAAATATTAAATTAATATTTTTAATAATCTTAATAGGTTGATGTTAATATATATATATATATTAATTGAAAAATACTTATAGAAAAAATCATGCATTACACTACCAAGCATAAATTAATAATAAAAATATTTTCTTTTCAAATCGTGGTAAAAAAATTTAATTCAATTAAGGAATTTTTTTTTTCAAGAAAAAATACGATGATATTTATTTTTATAAAAATGATTTCTCGAATCCATGTGTTTTGGACATTTACATGTGCAATTATTTGTTTATTTGTATGCTATCGAACGAAAATAGTGAAAAATGCGTGGGAAAAAAATATGGAAAAAGAAATTCCAACAACATTTAGAAGTTTTTTTTTGTTAATTTTTATTATCAGGAGACGTAGAATTTAGGTAATTAGTAACCACCGTGTAGAAAGTAACAAAAAACCAACTGGACTCCACAGGATTAGTAGCAAGAAATTTTTATAAATCTTTATTTTCATCCTTGTAGGAGGAGAGATTGGGTGAATTGTCACCCTTGCCTTGTCATTTCTAATTCAAAGGTGTTGTTGACCTTTAAGTAAATTAACATTTTAAACAACAATTAAAACACTAGTATTTTTTTAATCAAAATAAATTTATGGGACTCGAACTAATAATTTTTAAAAAATAAATAAAAAACTTGACTTATTAAATTATATCTCTCAGTTTTTACATAGATTTTTAGTGTTTGCATAAGAGGAATTGACCAGCAAGAAAATTGGAAAAAACACTAACCTAAATAACACGGAGAAAAGGGAAAAACACACAATCCACTGAGTTTGCCATGAAATTCCCAGCTAAACTTAGATCAATAACAACCGTTACATCACTTGCACCCTTGCATCTCTAACCATTGATCTTAATACCGGTTATTAAAATCAGTTTGATCCAGTTAATCGATTCAGCGACTCTAATAAAAAAATTTAAATCGGATTAAGTTTTTTTTGAATTATTTTAATTATTAATTCATCCCATTTAAATAATTTAACAGATTAATTCTTCAATTAATTAACTTAATTAATAGTTTTAATAAAAAATATTAAATTTAAATTATTTTGAATAAAATAAATGACTCATTTAATGGCTCATTAATAACTCAACAATCTAATAATTTAAATATTAGAGCGTGACAAATATACTCTCGTAGGTAATATTGATGGATAGGTGAGACGGTGTCAATGGATTGCTTCGAGATTGAAAAATTGGAGTAAAATCAAATCAAACTTAATTACAGGATCGAAAGGGTCAGAAAAAGTACTGAGCAGGTTTTCCGGAGCAAAGAACGAATAGGCAAAAGCCTTTGTTCTGCCACGTGGATCCATCATCTGCCGTTAGATAACAATTGAATGGCTAGATTGAAAACATCTTCGATTCTAGGTACATTGAAACTGGAAGACAACTGTAGATAAGTGACCAGAGAAGTAGATATATCTGGTTCAGAGAGTGCTATTTTTATTTTTAAAAATATTAAAATATTTTTTATATTAATATATTAAAATAATTTAAAAACACTAAAATAATTTAATTTAAAATATATATTTTTTAATTTTAATATAACACAGGTTCAAAGAAGTAAATATATTTTTACCTATTGTGAAAGTAATTTGTATTTGAAAAAATATTAAAATATTAAAATATTTTATTTTTATTTTTTTATATTAATATATTAAAATAATTTAAAAATACTAAAATAAATTAATTTAAAACAGTTTTTTAAAATTTTAATTAAAAAAACAAGTTGAAATCCATTCTCAAACACCCATTTAAATTGAATAAATCTAGACAAAATTATAAATAATTTTTATATATATCCAATAAGTAAAGTCCTAAAAAAATTATTTTATATTAAGGATTTTTATTAAATAGAAACAATTTTTATTGAATAAATATATTTTATTTATTCCTGTAACTTTTTGTTAGGTGGAGATATTGAATGCCCAAGTGGTTTAGAAGTAGATTTACTTTTGTTCTTTTCTTTCGATCTCATGTATCCTTTATATTTATTTACTGTCACTCTAAAAAAAACACTAAGAGCTGCTCCTGCTACAAAGAAAGAACCAGAGAGTAATTGACGAGAAGAGAGAGGGAAAGTAGGTCTGTCTTAAATGAGGTAAGTGTCGCAGAGTGGGGAGAGCAGTGCAGTTACCATGGCGGCGTAGCAGGGCTCTAATTCCGTGCCATTATTGCTTCGTTAACATTGAAAGAGAATTCACGAAAGCTGGCCTTAGCTCAGGCTGCCTGCCTGGTTGGTTCTATCCACAAGTCAAGAATAGTAGTCTAGCTTACCCATCTTCTTTCTTCCTCTCTCGGTCTCTTTCTCTTATACAGTTAGCAAAAATCTTGAAAGTTTTTACCTCTTTCTTAACCTTCCACTCAAAAAAGGCTGCAAAAACCTTAGACCCAGAGAGTCCTCAGAATCAGATCAAGAGAAGATCGACGAGTCATATAAAATATATAGTCAGCCATCAAAGAAACACTCCGCTGATTTAAGACTCCCCTAGAAACCCCACCAAAATTCAACTCTTTAAAGACCCAAAAAGCAAAACCTGTGATCTTGCAGATTTCCAGAGTCCGTCATTTTCCTGCTATGGATTTTTTTTCTAAATTGAGGTTGGTATCAGCTTTTGGGTGCAAGAAATGGCAGGGTGGTTCTATCTAGGTGGGGGAGAAGGACCGTCGAGGAAACAAGATCAAGAGAAAGAAGACAATAATAGTAGTTTGTTTTTGTACAGACCATCAAACGAGGAGATCTACAACAACAAGGGGTTTGAGTTATGGCCGCAGTATTATCACCAGCAGCAAAGCATGAACAGCTTCTCGTTTGGAGTGGGTCCTAGTCGAAGAAGTTTATCAGATGATCACTCTTCAAGATCAGGTTTTAGTTTGACGCGACAAGGAGGAGGAGGAGGATTAAGAGGAGGAATGAATTGTCAAGACTGTGGAAACCAAGCTAAAAAAGACTGTCCCCATTTGAGATGTAGAACTTGTTGTAAGAGTCGAGGGTTTCCGTGCAACACCCACGTTAAGAGCACTTGGGTCTCTGCTGCTAAAAGGAGAGAAAGACAACAACAACTAGCTGCTTTGCAACAACATAATCAACAACAAGAACAACATCAACAACAGTTTCTAGGAGAGAATCCAAAAAGGCAGAGGGAGAATCATGGTGGTGCTTCCTCTCTTGCTTGCACTCGTTTAGCCGCTACCACGTCAGGTAAAGCTGTGCTAGTACTACTAGTAGGAGCTCAGAATACAAACACAGGCCAACAAAAATCACTAAAACTGCAAATATTTGATGGTGGGGTTCCCCTTGTACACAAATCTTTTAAAGACTTTTGACGACGATTTACAAGAAACTGACCGAACACAATTTGAGAAGGTTAAGTAGAGAGATCTAGAGATCTTTAAGGAATAGTTCTTGTGAGAGCACTTTCAGTTCTTGCTACCCAGCAAGACAAGTATCATTTGCGTGTGTGTGAGCAAGTCCACCTCCATAGTCAGCCACCCACCACGTGCTTTTCTTTCTCTTTTCTCTTTTCTTTTCATTCCTTCACTGTTTGCTCGTAAAATTGACGATAAAAAAAGGTCACATGAAATTAATTAGCAAAAAAATATTTTCTTTGTCTCACTTATTTAATTCTACTCGAAATATCATTTGCTTTCATTCGAACTGATTTTCTTCAACTCTGAGATGAATTAGGGCTGGAATTGACAGCATTTCCACCAGAGGTGAATTCAGAAGCCATATTTCGCTGCGTTAAAGTAAGCGCCATGGACGATGCAGATGATCAGTTGGCATATCAAACGGCTGTTAACATTGGAGGCCATGTTTTCAGAGGAATTCTCTATGATCAAGGTGCAGATGGCCGTTACGCCAGTACAGGCGGTGAGAGCTCCTCCAGTGGAGCACAACAACTTCTTATAACAGCAGCAGGTACTAGCACCACGGGAACTACAACAAACACTAGCAATCCAGCTGCTGGCAATACTTTGCTCGATCCATCTTCTCTATATCCAGCTCCTCTCAATGCTTTTATTGCTGGTACGCAATTCTTCGCTCCGCCAAGGTCCTAGCTGCATTCTAAACAAAACCTATCTATTTGTCAAAGAACTCCATAAATAGGTGGTCTTGTTGTAGTAGAAGTTTTTCATTTTTCAGCATGCATGCACTCGAAACTGAAGTAGAGAGAGCATAGGGATTTTAGAAATTAGAAATGGAACATTGCCAGGAAGGAGAATGTGGATGTTTTTTTTTTTTTGAATTTTTTTTCGAATTTCAATTCAGATTTCATGATATGGGTTTATTTAATTTGATCCTATCGATGATGAAATGACTTAATAGTATTTCTTTGTTTTCTATGTGGATTCGTGCAATCTACTTAAAATTTTTTGCTGATCGCTCTCGTTGTTTGTTGATTACTTTATGGTTGAGATATATATTGAATCGATTGCTTTCTGGTTGGTGTTGAACTCGATGCGCTTTTTCCCGTTTATTGGCTTGCTTGCCGGATTTAAATGGAAAGAAATAGGTTTCTTGTTCTGTTAGGCAAAGAGTTTAAAACCCTTTTTTTATGAATATAGTAAAAATTCTTGAGAAGATAGAAAAATAAAGGCAGGGCCAGCTTTGGAAGCCTTTCATTCATTAATAGCCAAGTGACACGATGAAAGAACAACTCCAATCTAGCTCCACCCTCTCTTTCTCTCCCCTCTCTCCTCTCTGTCCTCCTTTTTTACTGCTCTCCTCTCAGCCTGGTTACATGTGTGTGCATTCTTCCTTATGTATGTAAATGGAAAATTTTGATGGGCGTTTATACGACTACTTGCCTGCAAAACAGCAATATTTAGCCGCTTGAGGCGACGTGCATGGATGTGACCTAAATGGTAGAATGGAAAATGTTGCTTATGATTATCAGAAATTCAGAAATGTTAATGCTCCTGCATGTGATATGTGTTCTATGTAGACTATGGCCAATGACATAGGTCGAGGCACGTGTGTGTGTGTGTGTGTAAATAGGTATCGAAGATGCTTCCATAGATTGCTAGATTTGGTACATAGGAAAGAAACGGGAAAATTTAGAATTTCCCTCGTTTTGTAAGATCTGACCTCCGGCATGTGCTCTCTCATCTTTTATCGATATCTAGATTTACTACTCTAGAAAATATTTCTTCGTTCAATAACTGTTGTCCTTGCTTAGAGAAGTATTTGATTACTAGATGCTTGCTTTCGAGCTAGCTATTTTCTTCAACAAGCATAGAATGGTAGTGGTAGTATATACATCAAATGTAGGATGAGTCATCCACCTTCCCGTGTGATGAGATCTGAGAATTTTGATAAATATTCTGGTGGTTCTAGTCTGTCGAAGAAAGACAATGAGGGAAGAAAGGCAATGAGGGTCTTTATAGGGTATTTCAACTAGAGTTTTTTAAAAAACTTAATTTTTATTTGCTTCAAGTTAATATTATTTTATATTTTTTAATTATTTTGATGAGCTGATATATAAAATATATTTTTTTAAAAATAAAAATATTTTTAAAAATAACTGTCCCTCCAGAACACAACAAAATGCTTGCAACTTTTAGATAGTGATGGATAAGAAGTTGCTCTTAATACATTACTTTCGAAATTACTATCTACTGTATTCCCGTACTTGAATAGTCTACGCCAGTTTCTTTCGACTCTTGTTTGCTACCTGGCGGGGTTGCCTCAAATATTGGGAAAAGGGGGTGGGGGCCGATTTAGGTAGGGATTTTAGATTCGACGCATGCAATGCTCCCTTGTTCAAAACTAGAGATGTATCTTTTGTCTTTTGAGAAAAATAATTAAGATGCTTTATCTGAAAGATAGAAATTCATAATTATTTATTTATTATTGGAAAGCAAATTCTCTGTGCATGATTCTCAAGAAAATCTATGATTTGATTTACTACCTAGAGCGTAAAGAGAGAATATATTATGGATGAACCAATCACCAGCTTAGTTTGCCTAAAGCTAAAGAATAATTACTAACAATACCATGTACTTAAATCCTAAACTAGAGCACATCAAGATAATGTTCGGTTGTTGTTCTTGGATAAAAAAGACGAAGATATTGAAGACTGATGGGAGATGTTTTCTTATGCTTACTGCTTAAAAAACACATAAATTATCTCTAAAATCTTTACAAATATTGATTTTTCATTAATAAATCATCATTTTGAGCTCAAAGAGATATCCATCTGATCATCCGATTCATGACTTGGAATGAGTTTCGCAATGCGTGCCTGCCTGGCTAGGATCGATCGAATAAGCTGCTGTCTTTTGAAACTATATGTGAGTCTTAAGCTTATAGCTAGCTAGCTCATTAGCAAAATTAAGCCATGTGTTCAAACTTGTCATGATGAGGTATACTTGTAGGCAACTCCATATAGGAGATTAAGTCGAGGAATCAATCAAAGCACGAGGGAGATCGACATGATTTCCAGCTAAGAACATTTGAAATATACCGTGAGAGTACAGCAATGGCATGTGTTATGGTTGGTTGCGTTACTTGACTTTCTCTTCTCATCAGTCAGTTTCCAATTTACAATCAATATATGTCATCAATAGTTAGATGCTTGCCAGATGGAATGGATCGAGAATTCGTAATTCGATTATTTGTTGCTTCCTCGCGAAATGAAGTCATTTTTTGAGTTGACTCACAATCAAGTTACCTGGGTCAAAAGATGTTCCATGGTTTAAGTTTAATATTATTAGAAAATAATATAAATTATATTTTAAATTACATAATAATTTAAATTTTTAAATTGAAATAGTTTTTAATTTGATATGGTATCAAAATATTAATGACCAAGCGATTACAAGTTTTTATTTGATAAAAATTAAATACAAGATAATGTAAATTTATATAATTTTTAAAATTAAAAAAAAATTATTTAAAAAAATATATTAAAAAATAATATAAATTATATGCAATGTTTATATGCAAACATAAGTTATTATTGTTTATATGCAATGTTCTTCTAAAATCGCAATGATGAGGTCAAATGCTATTTGAAAATTAAATTACGCGTCATTCATACAAAAAAATAAATATATATTCTGCATTACAAATAAAGCAGGGTATCTCTTGTTTTCAATGAAAAGTACAACTACTTATTATGGAATTCCTTTTTTTAATTAAGAAAAAAGAATCATTTATTTTCTATTTAAAATTTACATATATCAAATATGCTAGCGTTTATATAATTGGTTTTTATTGAAACCACGGGAGAATATATTTATTTTTGTGTTTTAAAAATATTTTAAAAAAATTAAAAAAAATTATTTTTTTTATTTTAAATTAATATTTTTTTAGTATTTTTAGATAATTTTAATATACAAATATCAAAAATAATTTTTTTAAAAAATATTATTTTAATATATTTATAAATAAACAACACATCTTAAAAAGCAACCTTATAACTCCTTGCTCCTAAACAGACAAAATTCTAATTGTTTTAATATCGTGGACGGTAGAAAGTAAAAGGTGAAACTAAAGGTTGTCTCCTTCCTGTACTCCTTCCTTCTTGTAACTTTGAACGAGGGGATCAAGCAAATTAACTTTTTTTTTTTTACTTCTGCTTGTTAATTCAGGTAATCGATATTTTAAAAGATTAAATTAGTTTCTAGAGAAAATACGTAAATCGTGGGTTTCATTTTTTGCCCTTTTTAAAAATAAAAAATAAAAATCCTCGCATCTTGTTTTTACTTGGTGATGCATAAACATTGCTAGACTTGTAGAAAATAAGAGGGAATAAATATTAGTGGATGCCTGTCCTGTCCTCGTCAATATGAAATCGACTCCTTGGAATTAATCCGAAAGGCAGATGCATTGAGAGGATATGGTTACCAAATTCATGACTGAGGAGACATTTGTATATATAGCCCCAACAAAATAACAAAAGGCAGAGGATCTTGTTCTCAAGTCCCACCACCTTTCTTCTTCAAGCATGAATTCATGCCCACTCCTGACCTCTTCTTTTGCATAATATTTGACAGTAAAACAACTGTAATTTATTTTCCTTTCTCTTGCATACATAGACTTGCCATGAATTCGAGATCACCTAAATTCTTAGCACGAGGATGCGCGCATTTGTGCTTGTTTAGTACACAATGCGGATGATTATTGATACTTTAATGAATAAATGATCAGCATTGAGGAAGTTGTCATCATTAAAATTCACTCCTATATATCGAAGACATGCTTTTAACTATAGGTTTCTTGTTGTCTTGGTGGGCTCAATGCCTTAGATTTTTAAAAATTTCTGTGTCAACACTTTTTTTTTTCTTTCCAGATCAGCGGTGCTGCCAGCACTTTATTGCTATTATTATTTTAGAATCGCCAGCACTATATTTATCATACACTCTCATTAATTGCATTTGCCATCACCACCATTTCTGCAACTGCGCGCCGCGGCTACATGGATCAACGGAACGCCCTCGTGTACTCGATCCAAAGCTTGTTGCGCACCTCTCACCGAACGTAGAATGTTTGTTTCCCTTATCGTATGTATATACCAAATTAACAAGTACTTCTCCGATTTTCACTTGATCTTTAGCTTCAGACCCAAACATAAACAGGTCATTATCATTGTTCATAATGCGTGTCCCTGTGTTAATTGGATTGGGTATACAGTATAAGAGACTCGATGTTGACCTTATATTGTACTCATGCGTTTGTATTTGACAGGGCCAATAGGATTTGGAAGAGGATGCCATTTGTATAAAGCTGCAAAATT
>Ga0325414_1002178_pt1 | contig 19622 bp, 21 predicted proteins | sample PopdelMetagenome_8_FD_206183 | JGI IMG/M metagenome (GOLD analysis project Ga0325414, IMG submission 206183) | Populus deltoides microbial communities from Bellville, Georgia, United States - Leaf-PdKOR-R3 | ecosystem: Host-associated > Plants > Phyllosphere > Phylloplane/Leaf | place: USA... | reverse complement strand
AAAAACACAGTGATATAAATTGAAGTTAGAACCAAAAACCCGTCGTCACACACGTACGCCCCAACTCGCTCTAAGCTCGGGACCTCAGCTCTCTCACTTTTCTCAGGAGCCGTCATTCCAGAGAGAGATGCTGAGTCTGGCTATTCGTTAAATTAATAAAGCAAAATTAAGATCCGACTCGGCACCCGATTGATTGCCGGAGAATCCGATATCTTTTTAATTCACAGAGTTGATTAATTAGGGTTCTCTTTTGGTGATTGAACGATGGCATCGGAGGATGTGAAGACGAGCGAATCGGCTGTGACTACCATTGTCAATTTGGCGGAGGAAGCTAAGCTTGCTAGAGAAGGAGTCAAAGCTCCTAGCCATGCAATTCTCAGTATCTGCAAGTCTCTTGTTGCCGGTGGTGTAGCTGGTGGAGTGTGAGTTTTCATTTCTTTTTTAGCCATTACTATTTAGTTAGTTTCATTGCTTTTTTTTTTTGCAATAATGTGAATGGATTTAATATTATTTGAGTACTTGTAAAGGAATTGTTGTAGTAGGTAGAAGCTGGAAATTGGAGCTTCTTTCTTGTGCTAATTATTTATTGAAAACCATCCTTTTCAGTAATTTTTTTCAATTTTCAATTTTAGTGAAAATATTTGAGGAGAAATGGAAATGATAAAAAAAATGAAGTTTCTAAAAGAGATCAATCTATACGAAGCAGCAAGGACACAAAAAGCTGTGACACTGTCACGTGTTAGGATTTGAAAGTTTGGTTTTCAAGAATGTTAAGAAATTAGAAATATTACAAATTTGATGATTTTGTGTTTTGGTTAACGACAGACATCAAACCAACATAAAACTTGCAATACTGTAGATGCACCAGTCTCTACCTTTTCTATGATATTTCTCGAGCAAGGAGTTGTTCCTCTTTGTTCCACTTCAAATGCAGTGAATGTGGAAAATTAAGTCGTAATTAGAATATCTATTTCAAATCCATAATTTTTTTTTCAAGTTTTGTTTAGGACTTGTGTCGCACTTATATCTAATTTGTTTTGTTTTGCAAATAAATGACTGGTTTCTTTCACACTTGCAAGATGGTTTTTGTTTTTATCATGTATGGTGGTATAGATGTTGTGCAAGGTTTTGTTACCACAGGGTTACCCTTGAATGTGTGTATGTGTGGACCAGCAGGGTTTGTGTGTAGATTACCCTTGAATGCATGTGTGTGCACCATTTATGATTTTTGCTGTTTCTGGTGTTGCTACATTGAATTTTCTCCAACTGAAATGATTTCGTGTGTGTTCAGGTCTCGCACTGCTGTTGCTCCCCTGGAGAGGTTGAAAATATTGCTACAGGTTAGATCTCCCATTGTTTTTCATCCATTGAATATGATTTTATTCACATCCATTGGAGCACGTGCTCACAAGTAAATTTTGCATTGATTAATTCCTATGATTTGCAGGTTCAAAATCCACACAACATAAAATACAATGGAACAATTCAAGGGTTAAAATACATATGGAGAACTGAGGGTTTTCGTGGATTGTTCAAAGGAAACGGTACCAACTGTGCTCGTATAGTCCCAAATTCAGCAGTCAAGTTTTTCAGCTATGAGCAAGCTTCTAAGTATGATTCTTTGAAAATTTTAATTCTATTGGTCTTAAAAAATGTATAGATCTGTAATACATGGAAGGGCAACTTGCTGGTGTTCTTAATGATCCTCATTTTGCTTTGATCCATCAAAGCGAAAGAAATTATTATGTCTGTTCCACCGATGAATACATCGTGGATATGATTTTGACTGCTGGTAAACACATGAGATGTGCAAATGGTTTAGAATTGATTGCACATTGGGAGAAAATGCATTTAGGCATTTTATTCTCTTTTTCATCTATATATTTACAGGAGACTGATTTTTTCTACTCATACACACTTATTACAGAGTAAGCCCATCATGCTTACTTCTGTTACTGTCGAGATTTGGGCTGACATGCTCTTGTGCATATTGTGCCTTTTGGCTTGGAGTGTGGTTGGGCTTCATTGTCAATTTTTGGACGAATCTCCTCCAAAATGGCCTAAGCCATTTGGTGGTTGGTTCCTTAAGACATGTAGTGCTTTGCTCTCTTCATTTCTATTGGCGTGGGATTTTTAGTTTCCCACAGTTACACCATACTGCTTGTTCCAGGCGTTAACCTGCATCTCATTCTTCAAACATTTGAAATCACCTCCGTTCATGATTCTTAATTTATGCAAAATCCACTTGTGGAGTTTTTTTCTTATGCTGATGGGTCCTCTATACTTTATGACAGGGGAATATTGTCTCTCTATCAACAGCAAACTGGCAACGGTATGTTAATCTTTGTCATCCATCACTTTGTTTAAGATATTCTTTGTGCATTTACATTACAGTCAACAGATATTTTCAAAAGTTTTATATCGGGCCAGAAATGTTTTATTCAGATTAGGCAGCCTGCCAGGATTATATTGTTCATTAATCGTTACTAATAAAATATAGGTCCTTTACATGTACATCTAGTTTCAGATCAATGTAATGAAAAACAGAGTTTGGAGATTTGGTTTGCCTTATTAGTGATTTTGAATATAGAAGTCATCTTTCATCTCTGTTTTCTGTTGGTATTCTCACATATATGCCACTCAATAGAGAAAACGTGTGCTATATGAGACCTTCTCTTGTTGTTCCTGCAGAGGATGCTCAGCTCACTCCTCTTCTACGCCTTGGAGCTGGAGCATGTGCAGGAATTATAGCCATGTCTGCAACTTATCCCATGGATATGGTACGAGGCAGGCTAACTGTACAGGTATGATCACCGAGGTTCCATTGGAAAAGCCCTGGGAAAGGATTTTTCCCTTTGTTGTATATGCTAAAAAATATTTTACTTTGATTTCAAGCCACAGGAATGCATTTATATCTATGTAATAAGGCACGGAAATAAATTTATACCAATAAAATAATTTCTTGGAACAAATGAAAACTCTTTTTTTAACATGCCCTACTATTTTCTGTGACTATTTGGGGTTCTCTGCATCGGGTTTGCTACATAAGGTTTTATTTTTTCATTGTCTCATCTTTGCAGACTGATAAATCTCCTTATCAATACAGAGGAATGTTTCACGCACTTTCAACCGTGCTCCGGCAAGAAGGCCCACGGGCTCTGTACAAGGGCTGGCTTCCTTCTGTCATTGGAGTTGTAAGTCATTAGTTGCCAAATAACACTGCATATTAACATTCTCAATCTGTGAGGATAGCATAGAGAGAGATAGAGGAAAGGCCATCCATTGGTTGTTTTGATAGATTATGTACTATTATCTTCCCAGTAGAATTTTTGTTCCCCTGGATAGTTGTGTTACTTCTGGCTAGCAAGGAGATGTTATTTGAGATCTTTTTCTATAATAGGCAGCACCCTTTTCTTGGTTATCCTTTTTGACAGATCATTTCTATTATTCTATTGTAGAGTTTCTTTCTCTCTTATGTTGTCATTCCTCATAAAATGCTTATTCTTTTGAGGTTTTATTTCTAAAAAGATACCCTTTTAAGGTATCTTTTTTATTGTATTTTGGCTCACATATATTTTAATTTCATGCAACTGATGATCTGGTATGTTCTTTTCTTCGTCTAAAGTTGGAAAGTAAAGACATTGCTTTGTCCATCATGATTTATACGCCTGCATATACCATAGATATTTGTATTTCACACTTAGATGGAAAGACTATTTTGAGTCTCTTGATTTGATGATTTAAGTATGCAATCTTCTTTATGCTTGGTATTATTAGCACTAGATGAGAGAATGTGGGAGCTATGTGTTGCTAAGATCAAGTTTTACTTGTGCAACTATGATGTATGCTTTGGCTTCACTCTCCCCTTCTCTCTTTCATTTCTCTTATATTTTTCAAAGGATCTTTAGGGCTTAATCCTATGCATTTAGCATTGTGTTCTTATGTTGTTTGGTGATATGTGGGAAGACAGCCCCCATTCTCCCATTTCTTTGATATTAAATAAGTAATGTCATCTTTGCTGGTACTGTTAATATCACTCATCAGAACTCTTATGTGACGTGAGGATCAAATTGATTTCTGTAACCCTTTACTTATGATACTTGTTGGCAGGTTCCATATGTGGGTCTCAACTTTGCAGTGTATGAATCTCTAAAGGACTGGTTGGTTAAAGCTAGACCATTTGGACTAGTGGAAGATTCTGAATTGAGTGTGACTACAAGGCTAGCTTGTGGGGCTGCTGCGGGGACCATTGGCCAAACTGTTGCTTATCCTCTTGATGTTATTCGCCGACGGATGCAAATGGTGGGATGGAAAGATGCTGCTTCCATTGTCACTGGTGATGGGAGGAGCAAGGCCCCACTTGAGTATAATGGCATGATTGACACATTCAGGAAAACTGTTCGGCATGAGGGCTTTGGAGCATTATACAAGGGTTTGGTACCCAATTCAGTGAAGGTGAGTCATTCTATTTTCAGTGTTTCATTCGTATATAACTTTCAGGATTGCCTTAAATTCACCTGATCATCGTTTCCTAAAAGAAGGATTTAGCAAGGATGGGAAGACAGCCAATGTTGGCTGTTAGTTGCATAGGGCTTTCATGTTATCTTGTGGCATTTTCCCCTCTTACAAATCTTGGTATCTTGAGAATCAGTGTCAAGCATCTAAAATTCTTTTCATGCTCTATGGAGTTGTTGTGGGGCTGCCGAATCATGAATCGCAACCCACCACGTTTTTTTGTTTTGCCAAATAGGATTGGTTGGTTGGTTCTGGAGTAACTGATTTGCTTTGATCCTACTAAATAAGGATTTATGTCTGAATGCCTTGATAAACAGAATAATTCCCACCATAGTCATTAGTAGCTTAAGTGACAATGATAACCATATCAATTTAATACCTCTGTTTTGCAAACATTTTACTGGAGTTCTGAATGACATGTTTACGCATTTAGTTAAGCTATTTAAATCAATCCTAGAACAGGCATAGTTTAGATTTTTTTAATCGTCTTTGAGTTCATTGCAGCTTTGTTCTGTGCATGTATTGCTATTTTTTTCTTGAAATTTTATAAGAGCTCGCATTCCATTTAATTTCTTCTTTCCTTTTCAGGTAGTCCCATCTATAGCAATTGCATTTGTGACATACGAGATGGTGAAAGACATTTTAGGAGTTGAAATCAGAATATCAGACTGAAGTCTTGGGGTCCTGCCTGATATTTGTTGAACCAGTGTGGTATTTTTGTAGGCAAGGGCATACAGAGAAGGTAAACTAGGAATTTTTTTTCCAGCTCTCTTACAAACAAGCGAGTTTAGAAACATGTCTGAACCTGTGTTTATGTATCATTTTCCCTCCTTTCCTTTCTTTGTTTCCTTGAGAACAAGCTTGGCCTTGAGCTTCCCATTCATATGATGTGTCAATAAAGCATGTTGATGGGACAACTCATGATTTTCAATTGTACGCCGCTTCATAAGAGCTGAAAGCATCTTCTGAGGCTTGCTTTGCACTCACTGGCTATTAATTGAACTCCCCCCTATCTTTTGTGTGCATGCATGGATGGCAAAGATCCTCAAACAATGCTAAAATTGTACTTGCGTTATGTCTGGTGTTGCTAACAGCGTGCCTTAAGCTTTAGGTGCAAAAATCAAAGTGCTGTGGTATGTTAGGCAAAGCCCCTTCACCTACATGCACTCTAGCATGCGCCTTGTGCACCGAGGACTTATTCAAGAGAGGTGCTTTTTTGTGCCTAGTTGAAAATGTTTCTTCTATTATTATTAAATTTTCGTTAGATTTTATTTTTCTACTTTCGTTTTGTTGTGGACCATATAATCATATCAATAGGATTGATGATGTTTTGCGGATTATTAGATACATTATGATTTTAAAAAACTACCCGGTTCACATTGAATTTGGATGTGCAATCGTTGTGCAAAATCATAATTGTGCTGATTATGTTAAGCCAGATGCCTAATAGCTCGTGATTATGTCTAAGCAGATGCCTTTCCTGTTAAAAAAACTTGTGCGCGTACGTATGCATGTCGCCTACACCTGCTAGGATAAGAAGCCGGTATATTATTGATTTATGATGAGTTGACGGCTATTGAAGTAACGCTTGACAGCAATACCAGGAGAACTGTAGCAATTGTATAGCGTGAAGAACTCAAGAGGATGTTTCTTTCATTGTTCCTGGCGGATTTTGTCACTCTCTTTGCTCCTGATAGCTTTCTCCTCACATTCTTCTGCCATGCCTGCACATAAGAGGAATGTTTCATCAATGTCTTTTTAGATAAAGGCAGCATAGAAAGAATGGATTTTATTAATAGGGAGAACCCAAATGGCTCTTTGAAGCCTGGTCTTGAACCACAAATGGGCTGAGCCGTTTGCAATTTACTACAGCCGACAGGATTCATGAGTTGAGTCCAGAACAAGACCTAAGTGCTCTGTTAAGGTCCGATCTTTTATCGATCAGAAGCGCGGCGTAGTGAAAGCCCACGTTTTGTGTCCGCCAAGGGAACCTGGTGGCACGTGCGAGCCGCTAAGTAGGGCCCACGACATGTAGGCCTTACCTCGCAAAATTACATGCCACTCGTTCTCTTCCAATCCTGTAGACGTGTTGTCGCTAACTACCTCACGTTAAAAGCACGGAAAATCGCGTATGCATAGCTAATGCCACTCTCTTTTACAGAAATTACAAGAAACACTCTCTCTCACTTGTCCCAATAATCACATTGGAATGGCATGTTGAGTAAATAATCGGTAACATCAGAGCGTTTACTAAAAACATAAAAAGAAATCCAAACGAGTGAATAAAAAAATATTAACAATATCTGAGTACCATATAATAAAAGGGCTCATTGGCTGGGAACTTAACTTAGCGACAATCTAAACAAACCAGACTCCATATAGAAATCCACTTGTCTGTGTATACTATACTATATTATTATTATTATTATACTAATAAAAAATTTCAAAAAAATATTGGCCAGAGAATTTGAAACGAGAGAGATTCTTTCAAAAAAAATATCTAATATTTATTCACTGTATAATGCTATTCACATAATCTTAATTGATTAATGTTTTCATGTTATTTTCCAAAAATAAATATATACATATATATATATATATATTTTTTTTTTTTCTTATAAACTTTAATTAATGAGAATTTAATTATGGCTTTTCTATTTCTGGAAATTGTTATTTAGAATCTCACTATGACGTAGAAAAAACGGTGAAATTCCCTCATATTCTTGTATTGGAAGATATTTACGTTTCATATCAGGTAAGTCCACCTCTCCACGGGTCTCCAGTGTTGGCATTTTTTTAAGACTGAAATCTTTTGCCTCCTTCGTTGGTAATTCGGATTTTTTTTTTATTTATTGCTTGCTGGAATTTTGTTGCTTTAAGGTTAACAGTTTTAATTTTGATGTTGCAGAGAAAAATTCTGGAATGTTTCTTTCTTCTTTTTCTTATTTTTAAAATTTTTTTGAAATCCAAAACTTCTTATTAGAGTATTTTATTCTGCTTATGCAGAATTGGAAGTGTTCGTGGTGTAAGCTAATGTGTCTAAGCATGATGTTACTTCATTGTGAAGATTATAGGTTTTTATTCTAAGTTCTAGTTTGGTGTTCTTGAGTAGTACTTTTTTTTTTTTTTTGCTTCTGTTTGTGAATTGAATTACAGGGCACTACTCTTTTTGCGTGCACAATTGATGACCTAATTTCACTTTTAAAGTCTGCATGTGACCAAGTGATGAATTTGGAGTTTAGGATTGAGCTGTGATCACTTCATGTTTGATTTGTTTGAATGATTCGATTGTTTTTTGAGATTCCTATCACACTGTTATTTTTCCATGAAAAACAAAATCAAGTACGCGTCCATCATCTTTGTGTGATTTTGTAATATTAACATACGGTGTCTATGCAGCGAAATTGTACATGCTTTGTTTAATGAAACTTGTTTTTTCACAGTATGGACCAAGTTGCAGAGGAGCTGGTTGCAAATGATGTACATGGGAATGCAGACCTTCAAGCAAAAGGCTATGATCCCTTGACGCTAGAACCTCGCAATGATTTGGGATCACCAATAATGTGTGCATCCACGAGGAGTGATTGGGCGGAGAGCTCCACCACTGATTCTATGGATACAAGCAGAATGGAGGAAAAGGACTTAAGTAGAAGTGCAATAACTTTGGCGGACGCTGAACCCCCTTGCAGTATCCTTTGCTCTGTGAAGGATAGTGGGCATGTGGTTGAAAAATTGACAGTGGGAAACTATTGGACTTCAAATCAAGCTTTAGGTCGAAGCCTAGACAGTAACAGGCAACACAGATGGCAAAATATATATCAATTCGTAAATGGATCAAGAGATAAGGCTTCACATGGTGATTATGTGCTCGAAGACGAGGAAAAACTGCTATCAAGAGCTGGAAAGCAGTTGATGAAAATGCGTTCTGATCTGTGGAGTGGCTTGAAACCTTTGTCGACGAAGCAAATTGGTCATGACAGCAAAGCAATTTCTCCACATTCGAGGGCTAGTGACAAGAGGGTTATATCAAGCATTATACTGCCCAATGGGGATGCTTCCTTGAAGACCTCATCCATGCCTGGCTTTTCTCAGCCACCGCTGAAGAAAGTCTTTAAAGGAAAGGGCGTTCTCTGCAGAAACCAAGAAGCTCTCCCTGAATGTGGGGGTGCAGATGCTGGCCCTATTGATGGAAAACTGGATTATGCAAGGAAAGTTGCTTCTGATGCACTAGTGAGATCAAGTTTCAATAACGATAAGAATAGGGTTGATAGGTCTTGTCCTGAATCCTTACATGAAGGGATCAGTTTGAGAGAGTGGCTGAAACCTGGGCATTGTAGAAGAGATAAAGTTGAAAGCCTGCTGATATTTAAGCAAACTGTGGAGTTGGTGGATTTAGCACACTCTCAAGGAGTTGCCTTTCAAGACTTACGTCCATCCTGTTTTAATTTATTGCCATCAAATCGGGTCATTTACACTGGTTCTTCTACCAAGACAGAGCAAGGGGTTCCTATACCCTGTGCTTTTGTTAAGAAAAGGCCACTGGAGCAAGTTGCGGGTTCCTATTGTAGTTTAGTTCCAAAGAAGCAAAGACTGGGTGAAGAAACAAAATCACTTCAACAGCAGTCTCGGTATAGCTCTAGTTCTGGGTTTGGGACAAAGCCAATGGATGGAAATAATATTCAAGAAACTGGTGCACAAGACTCTAGATTTGTGGAACTTCAGTCTCAGAAGCATTCTAATTACCAAAGTTCATGTATGGAAACAAGGCAACTGTCTTTTTCTTTAACTTTACAATCGGAAGAAAAATGGTATAGAAGTCCAGAACTGCTGAATGGAGGACCTAACACCTTTTCATCAAATATCTATAACCTAGGGGTCCTGCTTTTTGAGGTGACAAGATCTGGATTTTAACTTCGCATGCTGTTATTGAAATTCATTATGTGTCTTGCTGCTTAGCACACTAAATCAAATTTATGATTTTTTTAGCATGCCTGAAAATAATAGCTCAACTAAAACTGATTAATAGTCTTGACGCTCTTGGAAAGTAGTTTTTTGAATATGTAGTAACTTTTATCCTTTTTGTGATGCGTTAGAGCTTTTATTTAAACTATTTCAGTTTAGAAACTAGTCATTCTGTCATCTATAATTACTATTTGTCATCATACTCTTACATAGATGAGGAAAGAATTACTTCCCATACATAAAAGTACTCCTGCTTAGTAGTTGAGCCAAAAGCCTATCCTTTCAATCTAATGTTTCTGTTGCTAGCAGTTGCTCAGCAGGTTTGAGTCATTTGAGGAAAATTCTGTGGTGATGCTGGATTTGCGTGATCGGATTCTACCACCAAGTTTTCTTTCAGAAAATCCAAGGGAAGCTGGCTTTTGTCTTTGGCTTCTTCATCCTGAACCTTCGTCTCGTCCAACAGCTAGGTATATAACCATGTCAGTATTTGATTTATCTACTGCCTTATACTATAACTGTTAAATTGTAATGTTCTTCAATCTCAGTGATGTTATTATTTCAAGGATCTGTGTTGTTATTGTTGCAATAGATGATTCATTGAACATCGGTGATTATGAACAGGCCTGAGAGAAGTGGAGATGTATTTCCGTATTCCTTTTCTTTAGTAGCCTTCCTGGTCCTAGCATAAACCAATCCACTTCTTTTTAGTATTTTTGTAGTGGTGCCACTTTTATGCCCTACCGAGCATCATTGGCAACTAATTATGGGGATCCATATGGTGAACTTGAGCCGTTTCTTCAATGGTGGCTTAGATTCTTGTTCAGCTATAATCATTCATTCGGATAGAGTTGCTGAGGTCAGCATGTAGTTCTATACATTATTGGGCTTCTTATGATTACAGTTGAATGCCAACTAAAGTGAGCAAGGGGCTCTACTCATAACAATTAAGCTCTGTGTATCTAACTGCTTGTTTACATTGATAACTGATGTTTTCTTATGCTTTTTATGTTCCTATTCCTATGTAACCCAAGATATAGCGGGTATAGCTTAAGCTTTTGTGATGATCACAATCGACAAGTAAAGAAAAATCATTAAATATTATTTCAATATCCGACTTCAATGATTCAGAAGAAGATTTAAGCTCAATATTTGTTACCTTTTAATCTTTATTTATTGTTCCTTTGGAGCCTGATGGGTTGGTTAATCTTCTACAAGGGCTTGTTTTTGCTATCTTTTTTCCAAAGTGGATTCTGTTATTTCTGCCAAACAAACATGTCCTTCCATTACGATGCCTTTTACTCATTCTTGGTTTATTAACCTATACAACTCTAGCTGCCAGCAGTATACTGTTCGTTCTGTTTCATGTAGATTGTCAAACAACTGCGATGCATCATAATGATACATTAGTTTCTGTACGTTTTAGTATGTGAACATGTTTAAACATGATGCGTTTCAAAGTCCTCTATTTGGTGTGCAACAGGGAAATCCTGCAGTCTGAATTACTATGTCGATCCGGGGAACTATCTTCCGGGAACAATGTATCAACAGCTCCTGACAATGATGATACTGAACCGGGGCTGTTGCATCATTTTCTAAGCTTATTGAAAGAACAAAAGCAGAAACATGAGGCAAAGTTGCTTGTAGATATTGAATGCTTAGAAGAAGATATCAAAGAGGTTGAGAAAAGGCATTTATTGAGAACACGCAAAATTGTTTCTGAGACACAAGAGGGATGCCTCGATTCAAGAGAACAGGACCTGTATCCTGGTTCAGTTGCTATTTCTAGTTCGTTTTCAGTATCAAAGAAGAATGAGGCAAGGTTGAGCAGAAATATTAACCAAATCAAGAATGCCTACTTCTCCATGAGATCTCAAATCTGCCATACTTCTTCTGCCCCTCCCTCTGATAAAGACTTGCTCAAGAACCAAGATAGTTTGCCTGCAGTTCAGTATAACAGAGAGGACTCAAACACAAATCAGAGATCAGATGATCCCCTTGGAGCCTTTTTTGAAGGTCTCTGCAAGTTTGCTAGTTATAGCAGGTTTGAGGTGTGTGGATCACTCAAAAATGGAGATTTTATGAGCTCCACAAATGTAGTTTGTACTTTGAGTTTTGATCGTGACGAGGATTATATTGCTGCTGCTGGCGTATCAAAGAAAATCAAGGTTTTTGAGTTTGGTGCACTTTTAAATGACTCCATAGATATCCATTATCCCACGGTTGAGATGTCAAACAAATCTAAGATCAGTTCTGTATGCTGGAACAATTACATCAAGAACTATTTGGCTTCAACTGACTATGATGGTGTGGTTCAGGTCTGTAGTCTTCGAAAAGTATTTACCAGTTGAGCATTCAATTTTCTCTTGCATCCTTCATGATATCTTATCATGTTTTGATAAATACACATCGTGGTTAATAATGAATATCATACTTTCCTTGTGGATTATTGTCTATGTGAAATCAGTAGCTTGAATTTATTTACCATTTTGGGTTGGAAGGCATGAATTTTGATTTGTTTTTGGAGTTGGTTTGATAATTTTGCTCTAGTTATCCTCATCTTTAGAAGAATAATGCTAGTTCATGTCTTAAGTGTTGGAGATATATTACAGCATTATTTCACAATTAGGAGCATATTTTCAAGCTATGCATTCCCTTATGCCCTGCAATTGCAATTGTTTGGTAGTCAATTTAAGGATATATTTATCATTGTCATATAGGTTTTATGTAAATGGAAAATGAAAAGTCTTGTCACCTGTTTGACCTTTAAATTACTGTATTCATCTGGGGATGCTATGCAAGTTACCATGGTTCGTATTTTTGTGCTCATCATCTTTTCCCTTTATAAATTGTTTATGGCATTATGTGAAATTGCATGGATGGTTTCAGATGTGGGATGCAGGCACTGGTCGAATATTCTCCCAATACACAGAGCACCAAAAGAGGGCTTGGTCTGTAGACTTCTCTCTGGCTGATCCTATGATGTTTGCGAGTGGAAGTGATGACTGTTCTGTGAAATTATGGAGAATTAATGAGGCATGTTTTCTCCTCTATCATTCAATGTCTGGCCCTATTGCATCATCGATTTCATGGCACCAGCTTGCATAGCTATTTTCTCATAGCTTTCCATGTGCACCCCCACACGTTCACATATGGGGGAGTAGAAAGTAGTAGTTGTTTTCTGTCTCAATGCATGTGTCTAGAGGAATGTTTTCTGTCTGAACCATCAATTTGGTGAATCAACAGGGGAGATTTTCTTGGTCAAACTTACAGGCTGGATTGTTAGTTTGATAATTCTTTCATAACTTATATGCTTATCCAATTGACTTTTTGCTGACTGGGGCATCAAATCCAGGCATTCAGATTTGTTCAGTCTTTCCTGATTCTAACCACCTCATGTTCTTGCATTGAAGTTTGGATTATGTTCATTTATAAAGCTGTCAGAAAAATTTGACTATAAGTATTTTGCAGAGAAGTTCTATTGGTACCATTGGGAACCCTGCCAACGTCTGCTGTGTTCAGTTCTCTCCCTCCTCTACTAATTTATTGGCTTTTGGATCTGCTGACTATAAGGTCTACTGCTATGATCTTCGGCATACTAAGATCCCTTGGTGCACATTAGCTGGCCATGGAAAAACTGTTAGCTATGTGAAATTTTTAGATTCAGAGACCCTTGTTTCTGCATCCACAGACAATACTCTGAAGCTTTGGGATCTCAACAAAACTAGCTCTACTGGCGTGTCCTCTAGTGCTTGCAGTTTGACCTTTGGTGGTCACACTAACGAAAAGGTTGCAATAACTAGTACTGATGTATTATAAGTTTGAACATCTACAATATGTGTAGTTCTAACTGTTAAAAATTATGATTCAGAATTTTGTAGGTTTGTCTGCACTGGATGGATACATAGCATGTGGTTCAGAAACCAACGAGGTAAAGCCATTTAATCTAAACAGAAACATAAATTTGAAAAATACTTTTTATCATAGGATTGTTCTTTGGCATAGCCTTCCCTACATTTGATTGATCCTGCTTAGTTGGCTGTGCTCATATGAAGCATGCTAATAGCTTGGTTCCATTCTGATTCCTAGTGATCATAAATGAAGAAATTCCTGGTCAAAACGTTCCAATAATGAATTTATATTTTTTTTGTTTGGGTATTTGGCTCTATACTTTTGTATCAAGATATATTGTCTCTGCACATATTACCCCTTTCAATAGCTCCAGTGCTTTTCTTTTTTTCCTGATTTTGCCTCCCATGGAATACGCGAGCCATCTTTCCAGTGTTGATTGATTTTGCGGAGTTCCCAGAGAAGAAATACTACGTACTAAAAATTTACTGCACTAAAAATAGAGCATGCTTGGAATAAGATGTTCCTTGTTCCTGGATGAGGCATGGCCTAACTGGTAGCTACACCTCTCCTTCAAAGAGGAAGTCCTAAGCTCGAATCTGCCCCTCCTCAAAAGTATTGAATTATGAGAAGAAGAAAGGCAAAGGAAATTTGTGAAATGGACTGGGTGTTTGCATTTTATCCATCACATATTATGCACACGACTCATCAGATATCTATTGAATCATAATTGAATAAGAAAAACTGTCTTCTGCAGCACTTCCAAGATTTCTTTCCTTTGAAAACTGTGGGAGAAGTACATGTCATCCTGCACTCTTTCTCGTTTTTCTTTGCTTTCCAGAATTCTGTCGATATTTTCAACTCTTCATAAATTCCCCACCCCATCCACTATATATATATATATATATATATATATAGCAGAACTAAAATAAAATAATGAAAAGAGTGGATATCTGAAATCTTAACCATTACCAGTTGTCTTTCTCTCTCAGGTTTATTGTTATTATAGATCTCTGCCAATGCCAATTACTTCTCACAAATTTGGATGTGTTGATCCTGTCTCTGCAAACGAGATTGTTGATGGAAGTGGACAATTTGTTTCAAGTGTGTGTTGGCGACGGAAATCGAATATGGTTGTTGCCGCCAACTCAAGTGGAAATATGAAGGTGTTACGGATGGTGTGAGGTGCTGAAAAAGTGCGCATGTTCTACTTTCATCCAGGGAACTTGCTGTTTTGTGAGCATTTCTTATTTGAATGTCATTATCAAAAACTGCCATGTGCCTTCTGGGGGTATTAGTTGGAAGCTGAAACCTGAATGGGTCAAAGAGTTGGAAATGGAGCTGTTCTCAACTGAAGTGACTTTGTCTCGTATATTCTCCGCAAACAATCATTAATCAACAATGGCACGGATCATGCTAGTTTATAGCTAAGCCTGTGGCGGAGTTTAATGGGTTCAAAACTCCTGACGAATCAGCAAGAAATGTATGTAGCTGTTACATGACCAGGGTTTTGATCTGTACTCTGTTAAAAATCGGAGGCCAACTAAAAGATTATTCGACTGAGAGATTAAGCGAGTCCTCAAATCATTGAAATAGATCTTTGAAACAAGTTGATTTTGAAGGTTAATTTGAGTAAGAAATTTTAATGGAGTTCATATTCATGTAATCATTTGACTGCTGGACTGACGTTAAATTATTGAAACTCGAAATTTGAGAAAGGCTCATTGTTATGGATTGCTTCTGGGAACTGTAAATTTATAAGCCCAAGTGTGCAGTCTTTTATCGAGTGACGCGCATATGTAAGAAACAACCTGTTTTTCATACGACTATTGTCTAGTATGATTAATTTAATTATGTTCATGCTAATAATATACTCAGCCTATCAAGTTTTGCATGTACCTGTAATTTTATCTTAACGAGACCACCCTGCTGCATGGATTTACTTCCAGCTTTATTTCTAGTTATTTATCAATTTTCAGAGAACAAGCATTTATGCCAACGGAGATCTAACTTGTGTAAACTACTAATGAATAGAGCGTCAGTAAGATTTCTATTGATGATTCTGCTCCTAAATGAGATTGGAAGCTCACTCATTACAGCTGATAAGATGTGCCACTAGGATCACAAGAAAGTCATTACATGAAGTTAAATCTCCTGAGACGGGAGGCGAGGTTGTGGATTATATTAAGTCGCTCGTCACATCCTCCCAGCCGTCTACGAAGAGGGGGGCAGTCAGTGCAAGTTACACTGCTGTTATGATGACAGACTTCTTTTCAGCTTTATCTGGAGATACGTTTTTATTATTATTATTTGAAAGCCATACTAAGCCTCATCTTCCAACAAAGCAATGATCCGGTATGTTCTGTCTAGGAGATCTCTGAATCTGATGCATGACCAGAAGATGTTCTTCTGGGTCTTGGACTGATCATCATCAACTGGCTTTCTGAACCTGTCCTTAAACTACGCGTGCACTGCAGTTGGGGAGGTCTTGAACGTCCTTTTGGTGTTCCTATATGATCAGACCACAGGATGCTAGTAAACCAGAACTTAACCCTTGTCTATAAACAATTAAGTGATATATCATAAGAAAATCAGCAAAGACCTGATTATAAGAAGCTAGAGTTACCTGATTGTTTGATGGTTTTCACATCTGACAATCTCTTCGATATTGAAGGTCTTCTGGGCATAGTTTCAGCTATTGACAACCTTCTTTCAGTAGGAGATGGGCAGGAAGGGGATGGGCATGGATCATCTAGGATGGCAGAATTTTCATCCCCACTAAATGAGGCTTTATCGCTCCCTGATTCTGAAGTTTCTTTCTGAGTTGTTCTTGCTTTCTCTTTTTCAACAACTCTGTAAACAAACATTTGAAATGGAATTTGTGCTACCATTGATGATTCTGCTGTATCCCAAGAAGGGAATTTCCTTAAAAGCTTCGTCTCCATGTCTCCGTAGTCTATCACTGGCATTGGCGGCTCTGGTTCTCTATTATAATCAGGGTTCATAATAAGGAACCTTTTTACATAGCGAAGGATCCTACATATGGATGAGAAGCTTGGACGTTGATTTGGGTCCGTATGCCAACATCTCTTTGTCAAGTTAGTAACATATTTTGGTGAATAAAATGGAAATAGAGGCCTCTCTCCAGCTAGGATGTTTCGGCTCATGTTGTCCCCTTGAAGATGGCTATCCTCAAATGGAACTTTCCCAGTCAAAAGTTGAAAGCAAACCATTCCAAAACTGTACACATCAGCTTTTGCTGTGTATTTAGGATTCTTTTCACTTCCTGTCTGTTCTTTCTCTTCCAAAATTTCTGGAGCATACCAGATGAATGAGAGGTTTTCGTTCTGGTTTGATGAGTTTTTTGGAGTGAAGTTCTTGATTGAAGAGAGCCCGAAACCCGAAACCTTAGCGTGCAGGTACCCTTCTGAGGTGATGTATCTTGGTTTAACAAGAATGTTAGAAGGGTTTAAATTACCATGGTAGATTTCCTTTGAGTGGAGATATTCCATTCCTCTGGAAATTTGAAGCATAAGATCAACCGCAATGGGAAGAGAGAATGGAATGCGCTTTCTTGGACCACAGGTTTCTCTGATGCAGCTGCAGAGGTCCCTAGTCATTAGTTCCATGACTAGAAAACACTCTTTCTTTTCCTCGTCAGTGAACCCACAAAAGAATTGCAATATATTCGGGTGGGAAAGGGATAACAATGAAGAAATCTCAGGAAATAGGGGCTCAATGTCTCCAAAAAAGTGTCTCAGGGCAAGGCTTTCACCCAGCCATAGTATCTCCTTGTACTGACTCCCGCTCCCAAGGCGTCTCCTTACACTATAGTCCTTGGACCGTACTAAGATTGAACATGGTAAGAGTTTCCCATTTACTGGCTCCGATCCTTCCAAGTTTTTCAATAGAATATCTGTGAGTTGCCGCTCTTGCTTTGTCGAGCCTGACATCTTCTTTTCCAGGATTTTGTTTAGGAGCACCCACCTATCTTCTTTCCATACTGTATTATACCGATTGCAAAGTTCCTGAGAAATAAGATACTGCTTTGCAAACTTCCACTGGAAAAGTCGGGGATCTTTCCATTCCTTCTGATATTTGTTCGAGTACACAAGTCTCTTCTTCTGTATCTCATCCTGATCTAATCCAGAAAATTCTCCAGCAATTTCGATTGATTCAATGACAACAGGGATACATGATAATAAGTTATGGATGTAAAACTCAACGCAATACGAGTTCTGATAGAGGGTAATGGCTTTGGCCCACCAATCCTTGGTTTCCAGGCACTGCTTGATGTAACCTTCTCCTTCTTTGAATATTCTATAAATCTCTCTCAATGGCTGTTCAAGAATTCTCCATTTCACGTTCTTCTCTTCAAATTTCAGGTTTTGTCTCATCTCTTCAGCTATTGAATCATATGCAAAACTGAATACATCAAGCAACAGACAGCATTGTCGTGGATTGATTTGTATATTGTCGCGAAACACCATCAATGCCTTCAGACTTCCGAGTACCTCTCCAATCTGCCTAAACTGCTCCATTCTGAAACTAATTAAAATTCGAAATATCTGCAAATGGGGTGTTGAGATTTAATATTATGCTCAAGCAAGAACTGAAAAACAAGAAGAAAGTTATCGGAACATAAACTTGAATTACATCAATATGAAGCAAATTGATATGACTTGCCAGATAAATATGGAACAAATAGAAAATGTATAGCCCCTTCCAAGACCGAAAAACCAAAGTCCCTGAACATATTACAGGTTATTGATAAATCGAAGAAAATTGGCTGAATCCCCAAGAATTCCCACAAACTCAACCCGGAAGAACATCAGCAAAAACCATAGATTGACTCCATGAACAACAAAGATAATCTAAAACATACCAATTAAGCTATTCTAAAACCAGACAAAATGGAAAAAGACCATGTAAAATGTATTATCTCATAGGTAGTGGAATTTTCAGGAAAAAGGTGGCAACAAAATTGTTCTATAGCTGAATCAAGAATCACCAGATCGAAAGAATGAAGGAAAAGGAAGATTTTCCCAGGAAAATTGGGTTCAGTTAAGGGAAGCTGTTAGAAAGGGGACAACAACACTTTTGTTAATGGTTGTACGGCCTTCTTGTGTACGGTCAATTTGTTCAAAAACTTTCCCGCAATCTTCGACCTCTGATGCTCTAAAAATAGAACCCGCTACGCGTTTGTAATTTCTCCCTAAAAACATTAATGTACTCAAAATCAATTTAAATATTGTGGTTCAATAAAAAACCAATTAATTTTTTTTTTTCGAGTGCGGTTTTTTTTTTCTATAAACAATCTTAAAAGATTTAAACAAATTTTTAAAAACAAAAAAAGTGATTTTATTTATTTTTATTTATTTATAAGATATTGTGTTATGAATATTACTGCTACTATATCACCTCATCACCATCATTGCATCTACTATTTAATAATATATTTTTTATATTTCTTAAATATTTAAGTATATATAAGAGTGTTTTTTTCACACATTCTGTTAAAAATAAATAAACAGTTTTAAAAAAAACAAACAATAACACTTAAAATAGTTTTTGATTTTCTAAAAACAGAAAATGTTATCGAACCATGATTAATTGTTAACCCGTTTATTAAGTTAGGTTTTTAATTTGTTAATCAACTTAGAGAGGCAAGTCAACGGGGCTCCTTGACCAATATTGTAAAACAGTAATGCAAATTAACACTTCACAGCTCAGTTTTTGCTTATATATCATTAACTGGATAAGCCTTCTATTGGCACCCTGGTAGATCCAAAATGAAAGTTTGTGTTCAACATGAGCTAGCCTCGGTCACATTCCAAATATCCAGGGGTGTTTAATTCCTTCCAGAAATCTAAAGTTTTTATTTAATAATTATAATCTTTTAATTTATCTCTTCTAAATTTATTTCTTCACGATTTTTTTTCTTTTTTTTACGAAATGAAGGAGACAGAAAAGCCAAGCACCAGGGCGATTGCGAGCAAACACGACCCCGCAAATGTCACCAAGCAGCAAACTAGGAAGAGGATGATTAGAAACAAACCCTAAAGTCCCATGAAAAACGGCTTTACTGAATCTAATTTGTGATTTTTCAAAACATTTCCTTAAAAATATCATGTATAATTGAATGATTCGGTCCATCAAATTCAACGGATGAAATTATTCAAAAAAAAAAAAAGATTTTGAAAAGGGTTTTCCGGTATAAAATTAGCATCATTTCTTTTTTCAAAATAAAAACAAAATCCTTAATATTTGCATGTTTTCAAGATTTAATTAACATGATA
>Ga0325414_1002177_pt1 | contig 19623 bp, 8 predicted proteins | sample PopdelMetagenome_8_FD_206183 | JGI IMG/M metagenome (GOLD analysis project Ga0325414, IMG submission 206183) | Populus deltoides microbial communities from Bellville, Georgia, United States - Leaf-PdKOR-R3 | ecosystem: Host-associated > Plants > Phyllosphere > Phylloplane/Leaf | place: USA... | reverse complement strand
TGCAGTTGAGTGTATGCTAACATTACAAATGCATTTTAACATGCACCTAATGCAAGCTTACCAAATTCTGAAGTTGAGTGTATGCTAACATTACAAATGCATTGTAACATGCATCATCTGATACCCCTTTTTTCAGTGGGTTCTTTTCTTTATGGTACCATAATGTTCTATGATGGCCTTCAGATGTCGTTTTTTTTCTGCCTTTAAAGCTCTTTACTTCTCTTTCTACTTGGTAATTCTTGGAAATGCAGGATCAATATGTAGCAGAGCAATTGGAGAACAGTGAAGGTGGTCCTCTGGTAATGAATGCATTTGAGATGATTACCCTGTCTCAAGGGTTGAATCTATCAGCGTTGTTCGACAGACGTCAGGTAGTTTCATTGTTGTGCTGCAAGTTATGGACAAAAATAGTATCTAGCCTGTTCTAGTGCATAGTTCCGGAGTTGAATTTTGTGCAAGGCTAAGATAATATGATAAAAAAAGAAGCAAATATTAAGATAGTAGAGACGCGATCAAGAGTCACGTGTCCTACTTCCTGAACTCTCCATCTGTGAAAATGCTATCTATGATATCCAAGCACCACCATTGTCATTGTAATGGTGAAATATATTAATCTTGTTGTATCGTTTTGTGCCTTGCTTAATTTCTATGTAGTTGCTGCAGTTATTAGATCCTTTCCTTTGGTTCAAGCACTTTCTTATAATATCTCAAAGTGCCTTTATGTGTGTAGGCTGATGGTGCACTTTTCATCTGACAGGATTATATAAAACGACAAACTCGTTTTGTATCACGCAAACCTGCAAAAGATATAATTTCAGCAATTGAAGCAGTTGCAGAATCAATGAATCTCAAGGTCCATACACGAAATTACAAGGTAAAACTTGATTTGTTATATTTGTATGAAGTCCCTAATTAACATCATCATTAGTTGAGCAATTTCTATGGATATTACCTGGAAACATTTTTTTTCCCTTTATCTGAAAATGGGATGTTGTAATGATAAGAGAAGAATTGGAAGTGTTACTCATAAAGAGAAAATACAAACCAGGAAGTAACAAAGCTAATTACATAGGCAAGCTCATGCCGCTACAAAAAAATTATTGCCAGAAAATTCAGCCACTGAGCTGATCTGGCAACAGCTTAGCGGTTAATGATATTGGTTCATTGGGTTCTGATGTGTTGGATATCAATATGATTTAATGATCTTTTCTTCATTTCATTTCTATTGACATTGGAAAAAAATTAAAAATTCTTACAGACAAGACTTGAAGGAGTATCTGAAAACAAGGCTGGACAATTTGCAGTTGTTCTGGAGGTAGCTTCCTAGGTTTCATTTCATATCTCTCTTTCTCCAAATTCTATAATCTGAAAAAACTAGGTGCCAGTGGTTTCAGAATAAGAACCATACTAAAATCAGTTGTCATTCATGCTTAGGTTTATGAAGTTGCTCCATCACTTTTCATGGTAGATGCTCGGAAGGCTTCTGGGGAAACTCTTGAATATCACAAGGTGAATTCATTTAAATCCTTAAAGTTTTGTCCCGTCATCTAGAAATCAATCAATCACTCTATTTTCTTTGTTTTTAAGATTATGATAATGCTTGCTAACTCTCCATATGCATAATACTACCCATCTAACCATGGGAAAAGATGGGGTGAAGGGTGAGCTTGACGTCTGCAAACGCATGTGCTCTACCTATCAGCCGAAGTTTGTAGAGTAACCTACTGGAATTAAATGTGCAGAATCCAAGGCAACTTAAATAAAATATCATTTTAGCAATATAGGCTGGTTAGTTCTGAAAAGGGGAAAAATGCAGGCTTGTTATATGTCTTTCATTTTTTATTTGTTATTCTATGATCATGTTTGCTATGTCTTATCTCATGGCCTCAGCACAGTATTTTTGGGCTTTCGCTGTTAAAAGGCACATTCACTGGACCTTATATATGTGCATACGAAGTCATATACAAGCTATTTCACATCTGACAACGTATCACAGCCTGTTCTCCATGTTTGGATCATTTGAAGCTCTAATATTAACCTACAAATTGATTAATTTTCAACCCCATTTTCTTATGGTTTGCTAATAAATCTAAGAATCCCCTTTCGACATAAATAAACATCTTCTCCTTGTCTGCCTGCTCTAATGATATAATGGATAATTCACGCATATTATAGAATTTTTCCTTCACCCAGGTATCTGCAGTGAGACAGCTAGCATGATTTTACGAGTGTTTGCTATCTAGATAAAAGTTTAAAGGCCCTTTAATTTGTCGACCTTGGTGGATCAATTTGCTATTGTTGCTATTATTATTATTATTATTATATTTTCAGATTTTGTAATAGCATCGAAGGCTATCACTTCATTTTTATCCTTCAATACTGGCAAAACCTATACCATTTACTTTTCTTTGCAGTTCTACAAGAATTTCTGCACTAAGCTAGAAAATATCATCTGGAAACCACCAGAGGGTGCAAAACTTCCTGCCTGCTTCGAACAATGACTTGCTGATCCAGTCTTTCGGGTGTGAAGCAAATCAGTGAGAAGAAGGGCAAAAAGGAAGATAATCCTGCTGACAGAACTGCCAGAAATACGCACTGATGGCATGCCAGTGTACTTGTTCCTGGTTCATATATTATAATAATGTTTGTAAATTTCAAATGACTTGTCTGATGTGAAATCTATTGTATTTTAGAACTTGAAGGTGGAGATTACGCACTATTTGTAACCCTTGCTTGCCCCCCTACCATGTCCTAGAGAGAGAGAGGCCTGTGTACCAGCACCAGCCCCCTCTCAAAAGCAGAGTCTGGATGTGAAGGAAATCCTAATGTTCAGGAAAGTCATCAAAGTTCCTCTGTATAGATGCTAGCTTTTCAAATTTATATTGAATCTATTCGGAGATTTAAAAAAAAAAAAAATGAAGACAAGACATATCGATGATTTATTTTTCTTTATATATAAACAATATAAAAATTAAAATTATTGTCTTTTATCTTTTCCATTTTTAGTTAGTATCATAAATTTATTTTTTATTATAAATATGATATATTTTTCAGTTGATGATATAATTCCCTTTGATAACTCTTAATCAAAATAAAATAAAATTAATACCCCACAATTCGATTATTGAAAAATAGTTGTGATTTTAATGTATTTTTATTTTGTTGAAAAAATTCATCATCGTTCTTAATAAATGAACACACTTTTCAATCTTTATTAAAAAAGAAAGAAAACTGAAAATAAAAAAGAAAAATATTTTTCTTTGTTAAACACCCCCCTGTATTTTGAAAATAAATACAGCCAGCAGAATCCCTACTTGAAGTTAGCTGCGTTGACACCATTGCTTCTTCCCTAGACGGTTTACAATCCGACGTGTATCGGCCGTGCCAGACAACCCTTCCCTACGTTCTTCCCCTTGTCGCCTGCCTGACCGTCGTCATTGCTTTACATTGCCATGACCATGGCTGTTGACCAAGCTTGTCTTCACTCTTCCTACTCTCCTTTCCATCCAATTCCGTAGATCAGAGAAGTCCGTACACGGAACCCTTGGCAATAGCTTTTTATTGGAGGAGATAGTTTTTGGATTTTTGTAACGGTGAGGAGACAAGGGGGTACTCTCTTGCATGAGAGGACCCAAGTCTCATGTTGCGACAGTTTAGAAGTGCATTTTCAGCTATATTTCAATGTTTTTTAAAATATATTTATTTTTAAAAAATATTAAATTAATGGGTTTTTTAGTATTTTTTTGATATATTTAAATTAAAAATAAAAAAATAAAAAATTATTTTAATATATTTTTAAATAGAAAATAATTTACAGTACAATACCAATCACCCCATGTTACTTCACTGTCAATGGAATATTTTGAATTTAGGTAATTTTTGACAAGATATTGCAGGACTGGACACGTGTTAGAGGTCTCATGTCTTCGAGCCCAAAAATGGGAGAAACATGACCTATGGCAGGGAAGCATAGTGTCTCGGAATAAGAACAGAAGTGGCATCTAAATTAAAAAAAAAAAAATATTAATTTTATAACACTCCATTGATTTTAATTATTCAATTGATTTAATTAAACCAAACCAAGTTTAAATATAGCTAAGACAACATTAATATTTTATTTTTAAAGAATAAAACAATATTATTTTAATAAAAATAATTAATCTATTATTTTTTTTATATTTATATATAAAAACCAAGCTGAGCAAACATGAAATAATTGCAGACATAATTAGTGTAGCATGTTTTTCAAGGCATTTAATGGTGGTTGGATATAGCTTTTCATGATGCTAAAATGTTCAAGATATGACAGTTGCGTGTTGGCAGATTCATGAGATAGCCAGACAGATATCAAAGATAATTGAATGTCCCTGAAAAAAATTACAGAATACCCACTGCGACAAGGCAAGCCAGCACCCATATTATACATCTAAGTACTTGTGTCCTGAGAGAGAGGGAGGGAGGGAGGGAGGGAGGGAGGTGGGTGGGTTCCTGGCATGCTAGGGAGAGACTACTTAGGTCTAGCTACATGTAATACTAACATTAATGTATCCTAGGGTAGTATACAAACTTCAAGGTTGAAAGTACTTATCTCCGCATTTGCACTTCCATGAGAGCAAGTAATAGCTTTCATCTCCTTTAGATGATGATGGTCCCCTGACACCGTTTTTATGATGGGGAGGAGTGACCAGAGCAGCCATGCAAGGCTTGCAATTAGAGCACCTATTGACACATTGAGGAGGCCTTGAACCCAGAACCATTTTCTTTTGCTTCATATCTTCACTCCCTCTTGAAGGCATTGATGATCCCGCTGCCAAAAAAGAAGCACAAACAACACAGATTGAAACAAGACCGACTTTTGTGAATTCCCTTTTGTTGATGTAATAGTTAGTTATTTAGCCTAGTAGTGTCCGAAAAACCCAGATCGATTTTTACCTGAGACGGGAGGGAGAAATGTGAGCGAAAAGAAGAGAATCACAATGAATGTAATTCTTATACCATATGAGGAGTCTGTCGCCGAAGCCATGAGTCTTGTCAAATGGGGAAAAAGGAAAAACAGGAGGGAGCTGCAAAGAGATTGGGGGAAACTATTGAAACAATGATATGATTCTCGTTTAAGAACCTGTAGCTTTCCATGTTCACATATAATGCAATTGTTTAGTTCAAAAAATACAGTGAATCTGAGTTCGGGGTAAGGCTTGGGGGGTCCCAACAGAGCTGGCCTTGTAGCTTTGTTTTGATGGCTCATTTCAAGCAATAGTTACAATCCTGTTCATGTTTCTGTTTGAATGACTGAAGTTACATTTTTTATCATCTTTTGTTGGTTGACTTGACTCCTTTTTCAGACTATTTAAGTACTTCTGTCATCATCTGTTTAACACAAGCAAGTAGGCAAATAGTTTAACCCCCAAGTTAAAGACACCCCTTTATTTTTCCATCGCCAGACACAAGATTAGCCATTTCTGCTAGATCATTCCACTTGTTTTTGCTTTTAATTTACTTACCTTTTCCCATTTACGTTCATGATTCTATGCCTGCGCCCCTCTGATTTCTAACCATCTACAGGAAACAACTTTAGCCCACAGTTTCTCAGGGTGCAGCTTTAACGATCTTGGATTTGATACTTGGGATGGAGGGACCTGGGGTGTGTGTTTTCGAATAGCAGACAGAAGCATTAATTATTCTTTAGTTTGTGTATATTAACTGTAGTGACATTGTAACTTTGTTTGAGTTATGATGTCTTCACTTGCCTTAATCATCATTCATCAGCAACACAATCCTCTCTGATACTGAAGACCTTAACAGTTAGGAAGTTAATCCTTGATGCCTGGTGCATGCAAGCAACCTAAATGGTGACCAGACACTAGCATGAGATAGCACTAGTGAGGATAGCTGGTAGAGCTAGGAGTGGTTGTAGTCCTGGTACAAATTGCTCTCGGTAGCCCTAGCATGCATTATTGAGGCCCATTCTACATGCTAGACAAGTATCCATCCATGGAGACAAAAACAAACAGTAGCCATTTTAAAGGTTTTTCCAACTGTGCCTCTACAATGTAGAGTCGCTGTATGTGGTGTGTACTAACTCTGGTCCTCACTTCCAAATCTTGTTTGGGTATGAAACTATCAAGTAAATGTGATTGCAAGTATTACTCATAGTAGAAATACTCTTTTAACCATGAAACTTTAATGGAACTTTTGTTGATGGCATAAACAGTGTTCTCTCTTATGACTGCCACCACCATGAGTGCCTTCCTCTACAGCAAATCCTGATACCACCTTATTAGGTTTCTGCTTATCTAAGCACTGCCACCACTGCTTCTAACATTTTTTGGTAATCTATAATCAGTACTGCCACCATTTTCCAGAGATCATGGCCATCTTAGATCGAATTTATAGAATTAGTGGTGGAGATTTCTGCTTTGATAGTCTTTCAACAGAAATGGATTACACAACGAAAAGGAAATATTACATTTTATTGAAGTAGTTGCAGAGTACAATTCATATACAAAGAAAAGCCACAGAAACCAGGACTTTGGTGGGAAAAAAAAACACCCGAAAACAAGTTGTCATTGGCAAGGGATGAACCAGCTGCCACCGCCAAAGCCAGCAAATCTGAGGCACCCAGTATAGAACTGTGCCCAATACAAACCACTCTTATGAGAGCGCAAATGAAAGAGAACACACTATGATCACGGAGGAGCACACGATAACCACGAAACCAACACCGAAGGAGAGATTCGAGCACTGAAAGACTCTTAGAGAAAACACTTGAAACAATAAAGTTTTCAGCAGACTTCATAAGATCGCAACAAAGAAAGCTTAGTCAAGACACAAACCATCAAAGGAATGCAAGACGTAAGCTAAAACACCGGGTATGTTACATCCAGCAAAGCACAAGGACCTGGGATGATATAGGAAATGGAGTGGCCACTAGTGGGAATCCGGAATAGAGCTTGGTAACTGTATTATCAAGAAACCACGACCATGAAAGGGGAAGCCTCCCATCAATGGGGGAAAAACATTTACCACAAGCTTTCTGTCTGAAGGAAGCCTGCAAAAAAAATAGAAAAGAAAAAAAGAATGGGGAAGTGATCTGCCAAAGTTCCATGGAAGAAAACCAAGCAGCACCCACTGATGATGGGCCCAAAACTATGCTGAACGCTGCTACCCGTACCGACTAACTAAATGAAATTTTATCCTTCTTCTATGTATAGACAAACGGGAATTCATCAACCTCCTGATCCAGTTCAATGCCTTTGATTACACTGATTTGATTCAGTCAATGAGCATCTGTTTTTCTCCCTGATTATGATAAGATATCACATCTCCACAAGCTCTCTACAAGCAGCTCAACTGTGCTGCTGCTAATTGAACTGCAGTTTTGGAGGTTCAATCCCACCAGGGTCCTGCCCATTTTCTTTAGGCAAGGCAAGATCTTGTTTGATACTTCAGAACATCCTGACAAGGATAGGACTTGAAGATTGAGTTGCTCTGCGCTTGACAGGATAGTAATGCCAGAATCAGTGACTGCACACTTTGACACATCTAGATCACTGAGAAACAGACAATTTTCAGCAATTGCTAGCAAGCTAGCATCAGTGATCTTTCTGCAACCATCCAGATTCAGCAATTCAAGGGTTCCACCATGTAGCCTAGCCAAGGCTGAAACTACTTCATCGGTCAAACTCAAGCAGCCACTGAGATTCACCTTAACAAGACCTGCCTCGCAACTCTCCAACAGTGGCAGAAGCCCAGCATCTGTAATTCCACAAAGCCCACTTAGGTCAACATGCTGAAGCTGAGGGCACAGCTTCCCTATCATAGCCATGCTGGCACTGCCAAATCCTGGGCAATTTCTAATGGACAAATATCGAAGAGAACTGCAAGGAGAGGACACTGACATTCTGAAAGCCATATCCTTAATTCCCATGCACTTCACAAGACTAAGAGCTTTCAACTTTGCTCCACAGTTCGAAAGGGCACCAACGATCCCCGACTGGCTAACCCTGTTACATTCCTCCAATTGCAGGCTCTCAAGAGATCCTGCAGCTTTGGCAAAAGCGACTAACCCGTTATCAGACACAAAGCAACATTTACGGAGGCACATTTGCTTCAGATTCACGGATCCCTTGGCAATAGCTTCAAGACTCACATCTGTTATTCCCCGGCATGAAGTAATTGTCAAAGACATTAATTTCTGCAAACCCTTAGCATTACCCATGACCCAGAAGCCCTTCTCACTAACATGCTGGAGACCACTGAGGGCAAGATTTGTAACAGCCTTCCCATAGTGCCCAATTACGGCAAGAGAGAAGTCCGTGATGTTCAAGGCCTGAAGCTTCACCCTTGTCAATACAGAAGAAGCAGAAGATAATAGACTTGATACTCCATGATCCCCAACAAGAGGGCAGTCTTTAATAGAGATCGACTGCAACTTGGGGCAAAGCTTTCCGATAGTTTGCAATCCCTCGTTACCAATCTTAGAACAAGATTCAATATTTAGAGAACTCAAATTCGGGCAGTTCTCGGCCACTGCAATCAAACCTTTGTTGGAAATTGAAGGACAGTTGGTAAGGTCAAGCTTCTCAAGCAAATGGCATTCTTTGGCGATCTCAAATAGACCCTCATCACCAACAAAAGGAACGTTCCACAAGGAAAGAGCCCTCAGAGAAGGGCAACCACGGGCAATTGTTGATAGACCAAGGTTAGTAACCCCACGAACAGAATTGCTTCCCCGGATCAAAAGCTTGCCTAGCCCCCCTCGGCTGCTTGTCCCAACAGCAATAGCAGCAAGTCTCATATCTGTTGCTTTCTTTCCTTCCAAGGACCTGGTAAGGTACCCATCACTCTCAACTTCCCTGTTTTCTTCGCAAGACACCATCTCAACATCATTACGAACAGGAGCTACTGTTTCCTTTTCTTCGGCTGCAGCACTGCTATTGCAAAATTCATTCCTCCGGATACTGCTCAAAAGCACAAGCCATTTCTTGGAGACACAGGCACATGAACTCCTCTCTTTGCCTTCAGGAACGCGTCTGAAGATCTCAAAAAGGCATTCATCTGGAAGAACTTCAATTGATGGTCGCTTATTCTGTTCAAACCCAGATGATCCGAAGAGAAATGGGGCACTAATGCGAGCCCGCTTGCAAGCAGGGCTATATACATCCACACGGGATCCAATTGAATATAATCGACCAAGGTCTGAGGAATTTGCATAGAAAGAGCCCCCAGAATAGATTTCATCATCTCCTGAAAAATCCATCAACAGATCCAATAAGCTAAAGCTATCTAAAAGATTCTATGTAGTTCGCAAAAGATTCAAGATGACAGTACTGGAAGCAAGCAGACACAACTAAATTCAAGCTTCGATTTTTATTTCAAATAAATTGAAGCCTCTTACAAGATTTTCCAACAGAAAGAAAAATTCTTCAAGGATCTAATCCTCTCATTCAAGAATTCACTAGTAAACCACCAGCAATCCAACATGTCTCCTAAAGTTTCCTCTTTTCCAAAATTTCCATCTAAAAACCTCAAATTACTTGTCCAAAGTCAAACGAAGCTAAGTAGTTTGCAGACAGATCATGTTTTATCCATTACAGAACAACCAATCAAGAAAGGAATCCAACTTGGTTTCTTTACATACTATTTTCATACCAAGAATCCAATCCTAACAGAAAAGATTATAATATACCTCAAATCAAACACCACCAACCCAACAAACATAATTCAGTTCTAAACCTTAAGAAACACAAGCAAAAGCCAAAAACACCAAAGAATGGGAAAAAAGAGAACTTACCACTGTAGTTAACAAGAGCAGGCATGACTGAAACAACTGAAAGAAGAAGAAGAAGAAGAAGAAGAAGCCTTGTTGATTAACAGCACAAAAACCACACAAACTGATAACAAGTAACAAAAAACCAATCAGAGTTGAAGCAAGTAAGCTTGAATGCATCACCAAGAGTGGGAAAAAGTAGACAACTTGAAACCCCAACAAAGTAGGGCAAAAAAAGAAAACAAAGGAGAGAAAGAAAGAAGAGAAGGGCTTTGTTTTCTTGGCTAGATGTTTGAAAGAAAAGCAGTGCTGTGTCAATAATATATAGTATGAAAGAAGCGAAGAAATGTTGGCAGAAAGAGAGGTTCATTGGCTTTTGCCAACATGCAATGTATCCTTCCTCTTTACTGTTTTATTATTATTATTCTTTTCTTTCTTTTTGGTCCCAGTGGTCCACCTCTGCCATTCTTGTATTATTTTATTCTTTCATTATCGTTGTTTTGGGAAATTATGACATGGGTTCATGGTTTTTGAAGCAGTTCCTCATGAATTCTTCATTGCATGGATATAAAAATGAAGTCACTAAACAAAATTATCTTACAATATTTTTATATAATTCGACATGTCAACTGATAAGTGATAAATGTAGGCTTCATATATAATAAATGGTTAGTTTTTAAGCTAGATGAACAAACAGGAAAGTAGAACATAAAAACCTATAATATGGAAGAGAATAGCATGAGTGACTCTTCGTAAAAAAGATGCAAATATCACGTTTATATATATATAAACTTCACATAAAAAATTTATTTTTATAGTATTATGAGAAAATGATGTAATATTTTAATTACTGTAATGTAATTTATTATAGGACGAGTTTTTCAAATAAAATCAAGTATTTAATTAATAATATAGACAATTAAGTCTAATTCCTTGTAAATTTGTTGCTTGGAGACCATCAAGGTATACAATAAGCAAATAAAAATAGAGTTTCTTTCTTTCTTTCTTTTAGGTTTTACAATGAAAATGGTATAATATTTAATTAAATCCATTTCTATTTTGCGCTAAAACTAAGAATATGTTAGCTAGACAGAGAAATAATAATGTCGGCATATATACTTCTTGCCATCTTGTTTTCTTAACATATATTGTAGGATTAAAATTCCAAGTTAAATTAAGTCACCATAGTTGTAAAACCTGAGTAAAATTTATAATTCAGATTATAAATTAGATAAATTAATTTAAGTTGACATGATTAATTTAAAATTCATTGTTATAAAAAGTTTTTTTTAAAAAAATGTTTAAAAAAAACATTAAAACAAATCAAGTCTCATTCATATTTTGATTATAATATTTTCAAGTCATGAGTTAATAAATGAAAAGTTAATCAGATTTATGTAGATCAATTTTCAATGATATAAAAATTAGCCAAGATTGATGGATTACCATATTAACCCGCAGGATTAGGTGAGGTTTAAATTCAATGCAAGTGACAGGTAAGGGACGATGGGTTTAAAGGACCCAGTTGTGCAAGCGCACCCATTTTGCAGCTAGCAAAATGTGGATTAATTGTATATGGCCATGGCCAACATCTAGTGACAGTCATGTCACGTTTCTTCCAGCTTCTCATATTGGACGATGGGGCTTGGGATTTGAGAAAAATACGACTGGATTTGTCTAGCTTTTCACTAATCTTCTCCCTAATCAACCTTGCTTTACAGATTAATATAACAACTTTAGTAGAGGATATGAACATCATGGGGGATAATTAATTAAAGAGGTTGAATACGTGTGCTTTACTTTTTTTTTCTTGAGTTGACAACTAGCCGGAGCATGAAGAAATATTGTCCACTGATTGGGATAAGATTAGCACTTGGTTTCAAAATAAATGGAAACTTAGAGGAGTATGATTAGCTAGGTTAAACTCTTATATTTTACGTGCTTCTTTCCTATAAAGTAATTAAAAAGAAAAATTCATTTTATGCAATGGTGTTTTCATCATAGCATTAATTTTTACAGTGAATTTGATGTTTGCTTTCATGAACAGTGGCGGAGGCGGGAGGCTGACAGAGACCCCGGCTCTCGCAAGGAAAATTTTCCCAACCCCATCATTGTATAAAATAACTAAATTTTTAATTTTTTAAAAATAATTCTTTTAATTTGACTCTTTTTAATTTTTTTTCTTGCTTCGCCTTCGCCCCTGTTCATGAATATACAATATGAGTAATTCTAGGGTGAAATAAATTATTGTGTGCGCGCGCCTTAGAGGAGTATGATTAGCTAGGTTAAACTCTTACATTTTATGTGCTTCTTTCCTGGAAAGTAAAAAAAATAAATTCATTTTAAGGAATGGTATGTTCATAGCATTAATTTTTGCAGTGAATTTAATGTTTGCCTTCATGAAGTTACAATATGAGTAATGCTAGCAGGGGGTATGAAATTGGTGTGTTATCGGAATTTTTTAGAGGAGAAAGTCTTTCAAATCATGAAATGGTATAATTTATTATATTAATGGTGCAATTATGGCATCCTCAAAAGTTTATCAGTGGGATCAGATAAGATAATAGAAGACAAAACAGAAAAAATAACGAAGATTAATTTAAAAAAAGCCCAATTTTATAATGATGACTTATTAAGTATAAATAAAATAAAATAAAAATTAAGTAAAATGTTGAACTTGGGCATTACTTTATAACACAGTAATTAAACCTAGCATGCTGCCTAGTTAAGCATGTGAACTCAAATTAATTAAAATAAAATAGCTCTAATTTTTATATATAAAAAAATTAAAATAATATTTTTTTTAAAATCAAATTAAATTTTAATTATATGAACTACATCAAACTAAATTAATTTTTTTTAATATTCAGCTCAGGCTAAGAAAAAAATCATGTAAGTTATGGCCGATCTCTCGAGCCTAGAAGAGTTTAGTAAGTGTGATTTATAGAGATGATTATTTTCGGCTCAATTTGTTTTTATATATAAAAAAAGTAACAAAACCAAAATTTGTTTTTTTAAAAAACCGAAACCGGTTCAAATCGACCGGTTTTGGTCCGATTTGGTTTTTTAGGCAAAAACCGGTTCAAACCGGTTTGGCTCGGTTTTGGATCGGTTTTTTGGTTTGGCTCGGTTTTTTTCCGATTTGCTCAGTTTTTTTCGGTTTGGGTTCGGTTCGGTTTTTTCGGTTTCAGGCTTATAAAACCAAAACGAATTGAACCAGTTGGTTTTTTCAAAATTTTCATCGTTTTTTTTTTACAATTTGGTTTTTTCTATTATTTTTTTTCTAGTTTTTTTATTTAATTAATTTTTCAGGTTTTTTATTTACCCACCGGTAATTTATATTGTTTTAGCCAATGATATTAGCTGGGCTACCACGATTTCTAAATGGTCATTTCATTGAAAAAAAAAGAAAGAAGCCACCTCAACAATAAATCAGCTATGGTTAATTACTCTCAACTTTTAATGATTACAATGTTCTAGTTCTAAAAAGTGTCCACAGAATTCTTATCCACTTGTTAAAATAAAATAAAAAAAAGGATGAAAGCAGAATAGTCAAATGTAGATTTGTCTTAAATTTGTCATCACAATTTTTCATTTCTAGTAAGAACATCAAAATCAGGCCATAATAGTTATGGTATTTGTTTTTTAATAAAAAATAAAAAAAATAATCAGATATAAAACTCAACAAATTCAGAAAGAACTTTCATCTAGCTGCCCCAAAAAATTGTAGACTCGATCAAGTCAACCAGAGCAACCTTATTAGAGCCCAGCAGCACTGGTCAATCTGAGAAATTGATAGAGGTAATTATCGAAGCTGCTGGTTGACCAAGAAAAAAGACATATAAAAGGGGGAAAGTGGGCACAGGTGAATAATATTTCTGGTGCTCTTCTCCTGGACAATTGGTGCAATGAATTTGATTAATGGGCATAAAAAGGGAAGGACATATGTAGGTCCAACTCAATGTGCAGAAAAAAATTAAATCATGCTTTAAAAAGCCAAGAGAGGCATGGCAGGCTAAACTTCTAGGAGACTATGGTTAGAGTCAATGGATCTCTAGCTCCATGGAGCCTCCTAGCTCCTTCCCTGCTGCTAGGGAGAAAAATCAAACCTTTTGGTTGTCTTGAGTTTGGTGTACTCTTTCTTTCTTGTCGCCTGTAATTTTTTGGAAAATAAATAAACCAAACAATAGAATTTAAGGTGTTCAATAATTAGTATTATCCTGAGAATTTGTGGATCAAACAATTGAGAATTGAGAATAGATATATATTGGGATAGGAATTTTTTATGAATATATTTCTTTTTAAAAAATAAAATTTATTTTTAAATTAGCTTGCATGTTAATTGAGAATATAAACTATATATATTCCTAAGTGATTTTAAAAACGCACTTCACATTAAATATACTTAGAATATATATTTTGCTTCTATATATTTATTTCTTTTTCACTCCTTTTCTCCTCATAATTAATAACATAAAGCAAATATCATAATTAAACATGTATCTATATATCCATGCATGTGCGTGTGTGAGTGCACGTATAAAACTCGTTTTTACCAATATATATGCATGTGATCTGATATAGAAATAAATAAATAAATTATATATGGGTTTATTTTTCATGTTACTCTACTTTTCTTTTTCCTTTTCTTTTGTTAACAAATTAATATTTCATGTTATCCATTAATTATGGGTATGCATGTGCTTCTTGCACGTTGCTATCTGATCACTTAGAGAGATTCCTCGTAATTCTATGAATTGGACAACCTATGACTACTCGATCGGAGTTGGGGAAGGGGAAGTGTATATAGAGAAGCTCTTTCCATAAATTCATGATACCCCACGAGCTTTGGATTAATTTTTATATCCGTGGCCCTCTGTTTACCAAACAAAGCGTATCGTGTCGTCTTTCAAGATTTAAACTTGAGACTTGTAAATATCAATCTCAAATCTTAATCATTGAAACATTCATGCAATGACACCTTAATTTGACATTTAGCTGAATCCTCCTAACTAGCACTTCCAAATATGGATCAGATTCATGGAATCTTGTAGCATAGTCTATATATTACCCTTTAAGAATGCAACATCTTATTATTAGCATGTGATAGAATGGAGCTAGCTAGTTAGATTTGCTTTTAATTAACTTGTTTAGAAGATCAACTTGATCAAATTTAGATAATTCAACAGATCAACCCGTGACTTGATTAACCTGATTAAATTTAGGTAAGACACAATCAAAGTAGCTCAAATGATTTTATTTTTTATTTGTCCCAAACTATATTGTTTTTATACTAATATGGATTGACATGGATGGTTCATAAGTTGACGTATACTTTTGCCTGGTCTAATATTTTTGGCTAGATAATTTGATTTTGGACAGAAAGAGGGGAGAGACAAATAAAGGGAAGGTAGAGGTGGTGCATGAATGAAATTTCTGGGGTGCTTTTTTCAGCAGACCATGAAGTGCATTGAATATGAGTTGGAATGCATGGGATGAAAATGTGATGGTCCTTGCTGAGAACGTGGGTACGAAAGTAAGGCTATAGTCATTGGATCTCTTCCAAACCCTACGATCATTTTCCTTCACGTATTGCATATCTGATATCCTCAGCTGCTAAATATTATACCCAACTTGGTAAGATAAGAAGATATATAGGAGTACGAGAATTCAAATACTTCAAGGAATTAGCATGATGATCTTACGATTTTCAAATTTTCTTATGTTCATGCATTCAAACATTAATTCTTCCAAATGATATTTCCAGTTATTGTTCAACATATATCTTCCATTGTTAGGTATATAGATCTTGTGCCAGTCCCGTATTCATTAATTTATGATATAAACAGTCATGCATCAAGTACATGTACAGCAGAATATATATCTATATAGTATACCAGCTCGGGAATTTGGGAAAGTTAAAATTCATGTACACAATATCTAGCTATCTTCTCTGTTTTCCACAATCTCTTGTGAGGACGTAGCTGGTAAGGTTACTGCATATATATGGTGTTGTAGGCGGCACGAATTTGAATTTCGCTAATATCTTTAGGAAGAGAATGAGGGTGCGTGGAGTTAAGAACTTGAAGCTAGGGGGATGAACATGTGTTTACACACAATGCATCTTGAAGTTGTAGATTCCTAATATAAAATCATTTATTAATATTCACCGGATAAGCTTTTTGATTGAGATTATTTTTATATATACAGTATTATAGTTTTAACAACCAACCAAACAATAGTCATAGTTTGAATCTCATAATCTTCTTCTCTTTAATTAAATTAAAAGTTAAATACAAGATAATTGTGTTAAGTTGAGATCATTCTTCAATAATTGTGAACTAAAATGTAATTTTTTTTATTTTAAAAGGCCAATTTTACATGACTATTTACTTAAAATGGATATGACATTAATTACTACTAAGTTTCAAGGGATATTTTCATATCTGGAAGGTCTTGGCTCCCGTCTGCACCTCTGGTTCAACCCATAAATGAGAGAAGTTTGAGAAAAAAAAGATTTCTTCTTACTGTATATATTTTGCTCAGATATCAGTGCATGTGCTCGATCTAGATAAATCAACAGGAGATTTCATTTATAGGTTGTTTAATATTTATTATGAAACAAAAAGAAATATAAATGATTTAATTTATATCTTTTTTTTTCAATCCTCAACATTTATAATTTATGATGTTTCCTATTCCTCGATAATGTCAATTCGCAGTGGTATGGTCTTCGGCCATTTTTTTTCTCGGTTCCTTCTCTCTGTGCGTCTGATTTTCATAGCTGCAATTTTTTTTTTCTTTCTACAACATGCATGATCGAGTCGATCTATATTCTTTATTTGACAGAAGTGCGTTCTTGCTGAAGAAAAGCAGCTGTCAGCGCCTCCAATTCTTAATTAAATCTATTTTATAATCTCATGAACCGATCAATCCATTCAATGGACGCTAATGAACAAGTTTGTTGAAACAAGTTGGAGAATCGAGAATTAATTAATTAAATACATGGATTTCTTTTTTGCATGCAAGTTGAGTGAGCTCTATAGCACTAGTTCTTTCATCTTTGTACTCTTTAAAGGGATTCATTCAATCCATTATTTTAAAGCTCAGCTAATTTGATAAGTTGATCCGGCACCTAGTTAACCTAGAATTTAAATCGGTTTGTATAAAAAAAATATTAAAAAAAACCTTTTATTGATCTAATAAAAAATCTAGATTGATTCAGCAACATGATCAAAATCTTTTTTTTTGTTTAAACAATATAGTTTTGAATTTATTTTTTTTTAAAAATAGATTCATCTTCTTGATCTGTAACTTGGTATTTGTTCTAAATCAACCCGTATCGGGTTTTAAATTGCACATGGCACTCGTGCAATAAATTCCAAAAGCGTCAATACCATTGGCACGAATTAACTGTATGCAGTTCAATCCTTGATTTCCAGAGCGGTTGTATCTTGCATTACATGACAAAAACTGAGGTTGTCTAAATGAGCATTAAACTAACCAATCCAAGTTCCATGCGTGTATCCTCTCTTCTAGTCTTATTGTAATTTATTCAAGGAAAGCAGGCCACCGCAAGGGGCAGCGCATGCGGAACTAGCAGGTTGTAACCGGCCGGCCAATCAAGAAATAAAAGGATGCGCGAAAAAAAAAGAAGAAAAAAGAAATAAAAGGATGCGTGCGAAAATAATAAAGTAGGAAAGGGCTTTAAGAAAAAGAAATGTCTCTATTTTGTTGAGGGACGAATACGTACATATTTATAATAACAAAAACAAATCCTTAAGTGCAAGGACTTGAATGACGAGTTTCCAAAGTTAGAGGGTGTTAAAATAGCCCCCTCAAGTATGGATATTGTCAATTGTATCCTTCTCCGAAAACATTTGTCTTCAATTATTCGAATGGAGCTGGATATGAAAAGACTTCTATCTCTGTAAAGGCAGGAGACGAGCAAGCTATCCGATGTATTTGAACACAAAAACTGATCATCAAGGAATTCATGAGACTTTTTAAAAATAAATAAATAAAAATTATTCACGTTACGTATCAATATTAAAAATAAAATAAAAATTATTTTTATTTAGTTTTTAAATAAATAAATAAAAACAAGCTATGCCATGTTAATTACCAAACACGTTACGTTTGAATTCCCATGCATGTCCTCTTCTCCAGCGAGGAAAACTTGTCGTCAATTAATTCGACACAATGTGAACTTAGTCTTAAGTCAAAACTAAACGACCTTAAAAAATAGCAGCTTCTTCTTCGACTTTAATTCTCTTTCTTTGCCACCACTTGTTATTTAATTAATTATTAATTTGCCACTAACCCACTCCCCACCATTCTACAAATGTATTTCTAATTTGTGGGGTTCTTCTTTGAGCCAAGACTGAACCTAAAGGACTCCATCCCCAAGAATTCATTGATTTTGGATTGCATTTTCTGCAAGGCAAATGATCTGTCAAGCATGTACCACGATGCAAGTAAGCACAAACATAAGATTTAGCCCACAAGCCATAATTATTAAACCCGACGTAACAGGTAAATCTGGAATTAATCATACTGGATTTTTAATTTAAAAAAATCAAATTAAAATTAATTTAATTTACTTAACATGTCCATTAATTCATAACCTTGTCAGAACTCGATTTTAGACCAGAACATGTTTAATAACTTTGGAAAACAGCAATTAGGTTTCAGATCTCAAACGGTTCTGCGTGGTGTTTTTAAAAGAGAGTGAATATCATTGTGGATTTATAGGCACACGGTTCCTGCATGCCAATCGAGTGAATGAATATTCAACATAGGTTGGCATGCCACCATATCTACATCAATTCTAGAAAAAGAAAGAAAAAGAAAGTGAAGGCACTCTCTCACACTCTTTCTTTTTATACATTTTTTAAACAGTAAATTAAATTAAAAACAATTAGTTTCAAGTGGCTGTAGACGTGGGTTTGGTCAAATATATTATATATGTAGTTTTTTTCTCGGTACATATGAAGTTTTGTGGAATATATTTAGGGTTTTGAATAGATGCCCAGATTCAGTGTAGCCTCCTTAAGCATTTTATAACGATAAAATTGGAATTTAATAATATTTAGTTGAAGAACCCTAGTTGTCTGGGTGAATGTATTGGTTCTGGGAAACAACCAGAAATGGCATCCGGTTTTATTATTATAATGTTTTGATCTTCAGTACGTTCAATGCATTTTTTTTATATATTATATTGTAATGTTCTTTGAATTGGCCGTATGCACGTGTAAGATCATCATTAGAAGGCTTAATTTTTCCTTTTTTTTGTTTTTTTTCTTTCCTTTCCAAAATATTAATCTTGAACATGGATTATACGTACTAGGAGAAATTCTGAATGCCTAAATAAAACGTACGTTATATATAGGAATATTGATTATATGGGAAATTAAGAAAGAAAATGTTGCATTGTATATATATCGTAATCAAATTAGGTAAAAATTAGCTATACTTTCTATTCTATATTTTTTTTTTTAATAAAATCATAACATTATTAACACAACATGTTTTAGTTAATTATAAGAGATAAAAATAGTAAAGACATGAGACATGTTTTTTTTTGTATTTTTTTAATTTTGATATTAAAAAAATATTATTGTGAAACTATATATTATATAAACAAATTTATTTTATATTTTTATCTAACAACCAATGCTAGTTTCCTTGAAATATTGAATCATTAGCTGCAAATAAAATTATTATGTTGAAACAACTAAATTAAGATTCCAGCAAGAATTAATACAAAATATATTGAAACAACAAATTAAGCCAAAAAATCATACTTTCTGAAAAGAAAAGGTTAATTTGGGCTTTGAGCCACAAAAAATTAA
>Ga0325414_1002174_pt1 | contig 19632 bp, 13 predicted proteins | sample PopdelMetagenome_8_FD_206183 | JGI IMG/M metagenome (GOLD analysis project Ga0325414, IMG submission 206183) | Populus deltoides microbial communities from Bellville, Georgia, United States - Leaf-PdKOR-R3 | ecosystem: Host-associated > Plants > Phyllosphere > Phylloplane/Leaf | place: USA... | reverse complement strand
ATGTTTGATCTTGTAGCTGTAAGATACATTAAACACCCAATCAAACTTATGTACTGACCTTCATCTACTTTGTTTGTTCCATCATTCTTGCTGAATTTTTCCTTCAGATTCATAGGTGTGCTTGTGCATTTACAGCTTTCCATGTGAAACTTCTTCAATATCTCTTTAGCATACTTCTGTTGACATATGAAGATTCCATCATTGCTTTGTTTCACCTCCATTCCAAGAAAGTAAGACATCAAACCGAGATCTGTCATCTTAGACACATTAAACATTTTGGTCTTGAACTCTTCAATTAGTGTCTTGTCACTTCCTGTTACAAGTAAGTCATCAACATAAACATATACAATAATTAAGTTTGTATCAGTTCCTTTTACATACAACGTGGCCTCACTTAGACTTTTAACAAAACCAAATTTATGTAGATGCTTATCAATTCTGTTATACCATGCTTTAGGGGCTTGTTTAAGGCCACATGAAGCCTTCTTCAGTAGGTAGACCTTCTTGTCCCTTGACTTCAAAGCCTCTTGGTTGTTCTATGTAAATCTCCTCCTGCAGGTATCTATTCAGAAATGCAGACTTTACATCTAATTGATAAACTAATCTGGCTTTGTATTTGTTTATAGAACCATCTACATTTTGTTTGGTTCTATAAACCCATTTGACTCCTATGGCCCTCTTGTGTAAAGGCTTATCCATCAACACTCAGGTATCATTCTTTTCAATCATTCTAAGTTCATCCTGCATTGTTTCAATCCATTCATTGTTCTTCATTGCCTCTTCAAATTCTGTAGGTTCATAAATAGCAATATTGCTACTTTTATAAATTTCAGCTAAGGATCTTGTACCTCTGACTGGTTCATCGACAAAGTTGTCATTAATAATCTCCATGATTGAAGATTCCTGCTTCTCTGTTGATGATTCCAACTTTTCTTCTGGTTGCTCCCACTTTCATTATTTATCTTCCATAAAGTTGACGTCTCTACTTACAATAATTCTTTCATTTTGAGGTTGGAAGATTCTGTAAGCTTTTGATGGACTGTTGTATCCAATGAACCCTCTTGGTTCTGACTTTTTATCTAGCTTATCTCTTTTCACCTGTGGTATATAAGTGAAACAAATACAACCAAAGATTTTTAAATGTTGCAGGTCTGGTTTGTATCCAAACCAGGCTTCAAATGAAGTTTTTTTCTGCAATGCTTTGGTTAGCATTCTGTTCAGCAAATATACTAAGGTGTTTGCAACTTCAGCCCATAATTTCTTTAGCAACTCTTTTTCATGCAGCATGCATCTAGTCATTTCCATGATGCTCCTGTTTCTTCTTTCACTAACACCATTCTGTTGTGGGGTGTAAGGTGCAGTAAGCTGATGTTCAATTCCGGATTCATCACAAAATTGTTGAAATCTTCCACTAGTATACTCATTTCCATTGTCAGATCTTAGTGTCTGAATCCTACATCCACTTTGGTTTTCCACCCATGTTTTATACTTCCAGAACACATTAACAACTTCTGAGTTGAATTTAAGAAAGAAAATCCAACAAAACCTGGAATAATCATCAATGAAGATGATATAATATCAACTGCCATTTAGTGAAGCTGTACTCAGAGGACCTCCAATGTCTATATGTACTAGCTAAAGTTTACATGTTGCTCTCCAGGTAGCATGAGGAAAAGGTTTTCTGACCTGCTTTCCATATTGACATGTTGCACAGTTGGCTGATTTGTTCTCCAGTTTTGGAAGTCCTTTTACAAGAGTGTGTTTTTGCATATATATTAGCCCTGCATAATGAAAATGCCCAACTCTTTCATGCCACAGTTCGTCATTGCATGCTTTTGCAGAGAACACACTTTGCTCCTCCTCCATAAGGTTTAAAGTAAAACCTTTTGCTTTTATTTTTACTTTGAACATGTTGTTGCCCAAATTGTCTTTGATCAAACACCATTGATCTTCAAACATTACTTTGAAACCTTTTTCCATAAGTTGTCCAACACTAAGCAAGTTTTGATCAATGTCAGGCACATATAATACATCTGAAATATACTTCAAACCTGACAGGCTATTTAAAATAACAATTCATTTGCCTTTGACATCAATATAATCACCATTTCCAATTTTAACTTTGGAAATAGCAGTTCCATCAAGTTCCTTGAACAAATCATGATTATTTGTCATGTGGTTTGTACAACCACTATCAATCAACCATGAATCATTCGAGTTGTTGTTTGTTGAAAAATATGATGCAACAAACAACTGCTCCTCTTTAGGTTGTTGAGCAACAGGATTCACCTTTTCTTCATGTTGTTGTGACATGCAGATTCTTTCAACATGTATAATATATCCACATTTTCTGCACTTGATGTCTGGTCTCTACCAACACTTGATCGGTTGATGATTTATTTTTTTACAGTAAGTACATGTGGAAATGTTTCCACCTTGTTTCTGTAAGTTTGAACCTTTTTCTTTTTCTTGAATCTTTTGTCTTTGCCTCCTTCTTGGTATTGAGCTCTTGCTTGAAAACCTCCATGCATTGATTCCTCAAGTCTCATTGATCTTCTCTGCTCTTGTGCCTTCAGTGCATTTACCAATTCTCCAAGAGAAATATTGGTTAAGTCTTTTGACTCTTCTAATGAAGAAATCTTAGACTCATATTTTTCAGGCATAATGACCAGTATTTTCTGCACAATTCTGTCATCAGAAAATTATTTTCCAAGTAATCTTACTTTGTTTATTATGCTTAGCAATTTGTCAGCATAATCTTTGATGTTTTCTGTTTCCTTCATCTTTTGCATTTCAAATTCTCTGATTAAGTTAAGAACTTGCATATTTTTAGTTCTTTCATTGCCTTGATATTCTTTTTTAAGATAGTTCCAAATACCTTTTGCAGATTTCAATTTCATGATTCTTGTGAATATTATGTTTGACACTGCAGCATATAAGCAAGCTTTAGCTTTGAACTTCCTTGTCTTCTTTTCCTTGTGAATCTTTAGTTGAGTCACTGTTGGATTTGCAGGCAAATCAGAAACAACATAATTTTCTTACATAGCTTCCCAGAGGTCTAACACCTCAAGATGAACTGTCATTCTGATAGCCTAAGTTTCATAGTTTTCACCATTGAAGATTGGTGGTGAACCGTGTGAGATGATTGATTCAGAATCCATTTTTGTGTTTTTTTGTTGTATTTGTGGTTTAGTTTGGTTTGGTTTGTGTTTTTGTTTCTCTCAACTCACAAGTTCCTCAAGATAATCTAAGCTCTGATACCAATTTGTTGGTTTTAATTCTCTAGTTGCAGAGCACAAGATGAAAAAGAATAGCAGAAGTGAAGAAGAATTGGAAGAAGATGATATTATTGATTTCAGAATACTCTTAAATAGAGATAGAGTTTTACTTGGAAACAAAGACTATTTAAAATTTAAAAATTGCATAACAAACAAATCAAATGTAATCAGAAATTTTATTCCTAAAATCTTGGTCTTCAAGTAGATATCTTCATTGATGAAATCCCCTGAACAAGCAACAACAAAGCTTCCTGGTCTTCTACAGCTTTCTAAGACATTCTTTCAACACCTTTAATGAAGCAGACAATGCTATTCCCACAACCTGCTCAAGCAAGAGATGCTTTCCATCGAGTTTTGAATGGACTTGCTCGAAAATTGCCTTATGATACAAGTGTTTACCTGAACTCAGGTGAGAAGATCTTAAACTGGACTGGAGGCCCAGTCGGTGACTTGAAACCTTGGTAGCAGCTTTAACTTGATGCTTCTTGATTAAATTCTTAGCAGCCTACCCCTTAGCCCTGCCAAAAAAGCTGGTTTAATCAAGGCGGCTATTTCATAGAAAGTGTAAATCATGATTTTGCTTTCAATGTATCAAATTAAAAGATTCATTCTGCAAGTTTAAGGGAGTGGCTATTAGTTATAATCTGTCATAGGTGAAGAAACTTCATTATTAGCATATAATTATCTCATGTTGTGACCAAGTTTTAAACCTTGGCTAATTTGATCTAGAAACTGTTTTGTGTTTTGTTGCAAGTGACTTGGGGATTCACTAATATCACTCCTGTTTTGAAACACAGCTTAAATTCATTGAAAGCAATGGATCAAAAGCCAAATGTGCTCAAAAGTGCCATGTTCTTTGAACTGGAGCATCGTTTGTCTTTTGGTGAATTCTTTTGAACTAGATTCCAATTCTTGATACCATTTAACCCAAAATAATAATAGCGTAATATTCAACAAATCCTCTCATGAAAGTAACCTCCTAATAAAATCTCTTTTTAAGAAAAATCCTCCAAAGAAAACCAAACCTCACAAAATTACCATTAGGAATCATGTCCAAAAAAGAAAGAAAACTTCGCCATCAAGAAAAAGGATAGCCAATTCAATCTTGCAAACTGCATCTTTTTACTATTTAGCATCTCTTCTTTGCTTGGTACCCAAACCAGTGCACCCTAAAGTTTCCCAAAAAAGAAGGCAATCTCTGTCCTTAAGGAAATGAATAGGCAACTAATTTAAAGTTTCTTCATTCTTACAACCTGCTCTTATTTACTTCGTATCCTAGCCACCTACCCTATCTTACGTAATAATGATTTGCAAAATTGGTCACACATGCTCTGAAATAATAACAAAACCTCCTTAATCACCCAATCAATCTCTTAAAATTAAGATGTTATGAAGACAAGAACAATACTAGCAAAACTCTCTTTTAAACATTGTTTTATTTAAATTATCCACATCATCATTAAATTAATTTACTTGCCAGCAACACTCTCTTATTATTATTATTATTATTATTTTGGAATTGTGGAAGCCAACTCATAGGGACAAGGCTAAATAAATATCAAAATTATGAGCCATATATCAATTAAATTTATCTTTAAGAAATTGGATCTCCAAAGGTTAAAAACTTCACAATTGAGTTCTTCCATCCATATTTTCATCATCTTAGTACTTAATTTATCCATCTTTCCATTTAAAGTCTCTATCATTACCTATAACTTATCTTGTTTTTCTATAGGATCCTTCACCTTTGATTGTGTCATACCTTTTGATGATATTATAAATACCTGCAATAAAGGTTAATAGTAAAGAAAAATTTACTCACATACTCCCTTATGTGTTTACATTCGATTTAATATCATTCCTTTCATGTTTCATATAATTCAATCAGACTTTTTACTATAATAACCTCATATGTCTTTTACCTCACTATTCTTTTACTTATTTTCTTAAAGGTAACTTAGCAACTTAACAACTAATTAATCAAAACAACATAGCGACTTATAATAATAAAGACTCAAGAATTAAAATAATATATGAAACTAATCAAAACAAAACTCGAGGATAAATTTACAAATAGTAATGTAAATTTGTGTGAAATATAATGATGAAAAGAAGACGCAAAATAAAAATAATGGATTTTATGTTAAAGATTCAAAGAAAACTAACTAATTCAATAAGTCAATATTGCTTTAAGAATTTCAAGAAATAAATTAAAATAAAGCAAGAAAGATTTATAATACCCAAATTTAAATGAAGCAAGGCAAGACAATCCAAGAAAACGAGAGTTCAATTCGGCAATATTAAGATTTGGTGTATACCTATTCGACAAGAATCAAGAAAATATTTAAGAAACTTTTGGTCAACCCTAAAATTTAAGGGCTTGTTTTTTATTATGCCCTAACTTGTCAATTCAATCAATTTTTGCAATTCTTGTTCCACTTTTTCTCTGTTTTTTTTTTTACTCTAGGTTGAAATCAAGAAAAATAAAATATGAAGATCAAGAACATCATTTCTCTTTGATGTTTTCAATAAAATCAAGAAATTAAGAAAGATGATATATATATATATATATATATATATATATTGACACAAACTTTGAAATATTAAGAGAAGTATATACTTTTTTTTAAGAAACAAGACCCTAGTTGAAACTAGGAAGAAAGAAAATTAAAAAATGACACAAAATAAATATTAAAGGGATATAACCTAATAATAGCATAAACTCTAATATCAACTGATACAGATACCTAACAAGATATGCAAAAATCAAATTTGAATGATTTGCAAGTTAACCCAATAAGAACCTGTATTGGAGAATCAAATCTATACGCAATGATTACCCCCATCCTATGCCTATAAAAAGACACGAACAAGTAGTATAAAATCACAACAAAATTGATTAATCTTTCAAAGAGTTTGCAAGTTTAATAAAAAACTTAGTATGAGAATTACTTAACCACACAACAGATATCAAGAATATTGATCTCTTTATTAAAAAATAGTTTACCTTAGAAAGTCTCAACAAAAAAAATATTTATACTAGAAAGAATCATAAGACTAATAAGATGTCCCTAATGGATATGGATAAGCCTAATAAATAATAATAATGATGATAATAATTCAATAAACCCAAATTTAAATAGAAGCCCTAATATTTCTAAAAGGTCTAATAATAACTAAAAGATAAATAAAACAATAGCCCAATTTAAATAAGACTAAAGTTGTTTTTGTAATCTGCTGATTGAATCAAAGCCCAAATTCAAACGCATGGTTCTCACTCAACTTAATGAGTTAAAAGGCATGCCACATTTCAATGGAAAGTTATGACTATATACTTTTCAATACAACTATAAGTGCATTACAATTCCTTTTATAGCTCTAATTATGACCAAAACAGTAGTGAAAGGATAAAATTGGCAAATTGAAATCTTCTTATTCTAATTTTTTTGTAATATTTGAATGCCCACTAACAAACTCTTTTTGAACATGAATTAAATTAATCAAGGTTTGTTCTTCATTATTTAATATCTTTTTGAAGTCCACCTTGGTTCAAGTGTCTTGAAGAAGTCCATTGAATATATCTTTAAACCTCTTAGCCCTAAATTTTATCACTGGACAAACTAAAACCTTTAATAGATCTCTGAGTATTGCTTGAATCGCATCATATAAAGTTTCAAGATATTATTTAAGGTAGGTCCTAAACAAGATCAAGTTGAGAGATTTGATACAAACAAAAAAAAGTTTATGTAAGCACAACACATTCATACATATAATATTTATATCATAAGTAACTTGTTTATGTTGAAAAGGATCATTCAAGATAAAACTCCCATCGCCCCACTACAAGAAAAAAAACCCTTATGAAATGTAAGGGAAAAAGAGTCAAAACATATATCTCCTTATACCTTAAAATAATTGTAGGAATTAACAACACCTTGCTTCATTTTATTTTTTAGTGGAAGGCGAGAAAACGTATGCATTTTGTAACATCGTTACAATAATCCAATTTCTAGATGGACTAAACCACATGCACCATAAGTCATTTGTAACATACTACAAACCAACCACATAAACCCTAAATCAAATAGAAAACCTAAAAAAAAAAAGTTAGATAGATCAATCATTTACCCAAGCAAAACCAACAATGATGTTGTTGAAGGGCATAAATATGAGTTTCACGATGAAACCTATGAATCCCATCACTATGAATCTTATTGTTGTACGGAATACCACTTTTGTAAAATCTGAAACAACCCATAAATGAAATGCATTGTTTTAGTTAGAATGATCAATTCAATCAAAATTTGAAAGAGAATAAAAAAAGGTTGTTGTTATTGCTAACCTTTATGATCTAGTTTGTGGCAGCGCTTTACTAGGCGACTGTTATCATTTGTGAACTCTTTTAATGGATTAAATATCGAGTTGATTGCTTCCATTTATAATTCTTTTATTTATCTCCCTTTCTATTTGGGGTGATGAATAATTTTTTTTTGAAACTTAGCATAATTAATTTTTTTTAGTAAAATTGCATATGCAAAAAAATATTTAGGGAAGTAGCATAATTGATCGAGTCTTATATAACATCTGTGACACTTAAGTCGTATTCATTATCTATAACTTGTGAGTTGTAAATTCCAATTATGATTCTCGAGTCACAGATGCCATCTGCAACTCGACTAAGAGACATATCCTGTAACATTTCTTCTGCCATAACTCCCTACCAAATAAAATAAAAAATCACACAATTCAAATAATCAGTTTTCCAGCATCAAAACACAATTCACATAAGTAGCACATATCATCTTTAATCATAAATAACAAAATTAGATTGACAATTAACATAACATAACATTTTATTAAAATTAAACTAGCTATACATCTATTCATAATTCTCAAAACATATAATAACTTGTAACTATATCTAATAATCGTCATAGCTTATGGAAAGTCTTGGAGCACTCGTGGATGGGTTTGGGGCATCACACCAACTTGTTTAACTCAAGGACGGGTTTATAACATCCAATATCATCCTAGCTTGTGGATAGAATTGGGATGTTTGTAGATGGATTTGGGATGCTCATGGACAGGCCTGAGATGCTCGTGGATGGACCAACATCCCCAACACTCCCATGATAAACAATCTTAACTTTTGCTAATTCCACTTTAAGATGCCCAGCCTCCCCAATCTCTTGAAGTCCACCAAGACATAAATTGAGTGTAGCATTGACCACAATACCTCCATCCCATCGATGTTTTCATAGATAGTCACTGTTGTTTTCCAAGCCTCCTGTACCGATTAATGAATATATATATATATATATATATATAATTAATTAGTAGTCATCATCCATAATAACATTAAAAATATGTTGTATGTAAAATAATATTGCATATCAATCGATTTTGTCTTGGATATTGAGGTGTATAATGCATTAGATTATGTGGAAGTATCGGGAAACACGACCAGGTAGGCGTAATAAAACACTTCATGGTGTTTTGTGGTAGGGAGAGAGAGGGGGGCAGACGATGGGGAGAACATAGAGGCAATTGGCTGTGTTAAGAGAAAAAAAGGGAAAGAAAAGGAGAAAGGGAAAGAAAGGGGCTCTAGGTATTAATTTTGTATAAATTCACAAATATCATTTGCGACTCATGTGTCGTAAATGACAACTAAAAAATAAGAGTCATGGGTGTAATATGCGACTTGCATGTTGTAGAAGGCAACTACGACTTTTAAAACTATGCAATATCCCTAATTATTTTCTCCATTGTGTTCACCAATTTTTTTTTCTCTACGCTAAAAACATAAAAAAACTCATAGTTTAGTCTAGGATTTAACAGAGTGAAGAAAGAAAGGATGTGATGATTTCAAATGTTTTTTTGACCTAAATGCCCCTATATAAAAAATTTAATGCTTATTTGAAATGGTACTTTTTTCTATTTCTTTGGATTTTTAACCAACTTTACTAAAGGAAGACATTTGAAAATTAGAATCCAATAAAACTCTTGTGATTTCTCCACAGGAAAACCCACCTCAGATATATATATATATATATATATATATATATATATATATATATATATAAAAGAGTAAAAGAGATGCAATGCTCCATCCACCATTCAGTTAACTAGGGATGAAATTAATGATATAGAGAAAATGATGAGTATAGGAGAGGATGAATGAATTGCCGATTTGATTAAGGTTCATTGCATATACCATTTCCAACATATCATTAACAAAAACCTAAAGCTAAAAACAAAATTATTATTTATTAAGATACTGAATACTATTCATTGTAATATAATAATTACAAAATTGCTGTTAAACCATAAAACGTTTGAGCTATGCATAAGAGGAAAATGATATTTTCACCAGGATACAATTGTCATTTTTAAATTATATGGAGATAGATTGGTCTTTTCTCTTTTTTGGCATAGTAAAATTACTTAGTTACCTTTAAAACAAAAGAAAATAAGCTTATATTTAAGGGCTTTTTAGTCTTTTTAATTTTTTGCATAGTAAAAAGACTTGATTACTTTTAAATCCAAAATTTACTCAACTGTCATCCATGGGCTTTTTCTTCCTTTAATCATAGTTTTTTGGTTGATATAAATGTGACTTGGAGGCGTTTTTATATTTTAATAAATGATAAGTATTCTTAAAAACAACATTTGCACGCGTTAGCAAGTGAGTAGCCCCAACACCTTATAGGCGATGAATGCAGGACTGCTAGTGACCAAAAAACCTTCGGTTTGGCACCGATGACCTTTCTTTTTATCTTTTTATTCTTTTCTTTTCTTTGATTTTCATGTCTGGCTTTTAAAAATATTAAAGTATCATTTCATTTGTTTTTCCTTCAAATTTGGTCCTTATTAGTTTTATTACTAGTTGTTTTATTTGGAATAATATATAATATTTGAGTTTTTTTTTTCAATTTCATTCCCATTCAATTTTTTTTCATCTTTCAAATTTCATCCATATTATTTTTATTGTTATTTGTTTTATTTGAGATAATATTTTAAATTGGTTTTGTTTTGCAATTTCATCATTTTTAAGTTTTATTTCCTATCAAATCTGGTCTTCATTCTTTTGATTGCTATTTTTTTTATATAATTTCATCATTTAACATTAAATTGGTTGGGAATTAAGTTTCTTGATTGAGCATGAGTATAAGATTTAACCAGTTACGAGTTTTAGAGACTAATCCAAGTTTAAAAGGTTCACTGGAGTTTTTTTTTCCCTTTTATTTAAGCTCATATTTTTTTTTTAATTTTCATTCTTCTATATTTATTCAATTGGAGATTGAACACTTTTTTATTTTTATTTATTTTATTTTTTCATTGATTTTGAAAATGACCTAGGTTGTCTCAAGTCTTTTTTACTTGTCATTCTTCATTGAATTTTCTTCGGCTAATTTTTTAAATTGATATTTTTTGCTAATTCCATCCTTTAAAATTAAATTGGTTGGGAATTGAGAGTTTTAATTTAGCTTGGGTTAAGAATTTCATAGATTGCGAGTTTGAGACACTAACTCAGGTTTACGAGGTTCATTTAGGTTTTCATGTGTTTTTTTTAAACTCATGTTTTTTCAGCTTTATTCTTTAACATTTATAGTATTAGCGATTAGGTTTTGTTCTTTTTTTATTAGCTTTCTATCAGATTTCTTATAAATCTTTAAAATGACCCTGGTTATCTTGGATCTTTTTATTTATTATTTAAAAAAAAATTACTTTGATAAATTTTTTAAATTGATATTTTTTTTTCAATTTTATCCTTCAACATTATACCGGTTGAGAATTAATTTTCTTTTTAGTTCCATCTTTTAAGTTTGATTTTTTTCAATATTATGCTTTGTGATTTTTTTGATTTCCTTTCTATTCTTTTATCTTGGTCCATCACTTATAATGCAGGTTTGACGAGTTGGCTCGAGTTTTTTTAACTTTAACATTTTTTTATATTATGTCCTTTAACATTAGATTGTTTTAGAATTGAGCTTTGGAATGCTTCTCTGTTTGCCTTCTATTGGGTCATCTCATATGCATGATTCAAAATTGCAAAGTTTGGTTGGCTTGCCTGGTTTACTTGGTGTAATTGATATTTGTTTTTCAATTTCATCTTTTTATGATGGATTTATTTGGAATTGGACTTTAACTTTTTTTGTTCTTTCTATTGGCTTACCTCGATCTCATGACTTGGCTTGTATTTTTGACATGGTTGCTCAGGTTGGCTCAAGTAATTTGTTTTCTCTTTTTTTTTTTTATAATTTTCATTCTTCCATATTTTTTTATAAGTTTTGCTACAATTTGACAACTATGATTGTTAATGGCATTCATAATAAGATGACAATGATGCCCTATTAAAATAAAAGCTAAAATAGATCAACATTTCATTGTGCACCAAGACATATTTACTGTGGATTGAAATAATAAAATGATTATTTTTCATTCTCAAACAAAATCATTTAACTAGCTATTAAGGGAAAAAATATCTTTTCTATAAAATCTATTTGTCATTATCATATTGATCGAAGATAAATCACTCCTTTAATAATTTAGATGCACGATAAAATGACTTAAATAAATTTAAAAACAAAAAAAATTAAAATTATGGTCCAGGGTTATTCGGTCTTTTAACAATCTGAATGCCTAGTGAAATCACTTGACCTTTAAAAGTTTAAAAAAAAAAAATCCATGGGCTTTTTTGTATTTTCATCAAGTTTTTTTTTTTTTAGTTATAACCAATTTGAATGGGGGCAATTCAGTTTTTTTTTAAAAAATTATTTTTTCATTTAGGTTGCGAGTTAGTCGAGTTATCTCGAGTTGACTTAAGTTTTTTTTTGAATTGTTTCTTGGTTTTTTTTTTTGTAGTTTTTCCTTTCATCGTTTAGTTTACTTGAGAGTTAACCTTAATTTTTTTATTCAATTTCTTCTATGTAAGGTTATCTTAGTCTCATGATCAGGCTATAAATTTAGCATGTTGACTTCAGTCAAGTTTTTTTTCCTTTTTTTTAAATAATTTTTCATTTCATGCTTTAAATTTTGCTTTGTTGTAATTGAGTTTCAGATTTATTTTATTTTTCTTTATATGAAGTTGTCATGTTCTCATTAAATTTTTACATTGTTATCAAATAGTATCGTGTTTTTTTAGAATATTTAGATGGTATATTTTCATAATATTAATAAGTGTTCATTGTTTCCGATTAGTCATTAACATATCTTTTGTTGTTAGTTGTTTTTAATAATATTATTAAATTAACCAAGATTGTTGAACACATTCAAATTAATAGCCGAATCTTATATTTTTCTAACTTAAAAATACTATCATCACATGAGCATCTTTTTTTACATAAAAAAAATTAACTTGGCTCGCAACATAGCACAAACTACCTATTTAATTCTATCTAAATTGTTAACATCACGGTGGGATTTGAACCCTTGATCTTAAAAAAAATATAACATTAAGCACAATAAACCCATGAACTAAATCACAAGTTATTTGTTAAAGTTAATGCTTTATTTATTTATTTATTTAATCTAATATTAAGAGATATTAATTTGTTTAACTTAATGCTTCATTTTGTTTTTACTAAATCTATTTTTCCTATTAGGATAGACAAATAAAGTATTTCTACATTATTACTATAAAAAATCTATATTGTTTTTTAATATAAGTATAATCATAAAATAAATACTTGAGATAAATTTTTTTAATTATTATTTAAAATGCACTTGTCTAGGGTATAATATCTTTTGTTACGAATTTCATTTTAAATATAGAAGGTATACTTTTTTTTTTAAAAAAAAAAATCTATATTTCATCAAAAATAAACCGGGATATTTGTTACAAAATGCATCATAGGTATTGAATTAAATAAGCAAATGAAAAACTAAGATTAACAAATGCCATGTGGTATTTTATGCTATTGTATTTAAATATTAAGGATATATTCGAGTTTTACAATTGATATAATAAAATATTATATTATTTACAAAAGAGTAATTTTTAGATTTAAAATATAGGGATAGAGCTATTGCCACCATACAACCTAATAATTATGTCATTAGAGTATCATAATTGACATGAAATATTCAATTATCAATGAGGAAGTAATATTGGTATTTTAGATGGAGGGAACGTCACCATTATTATCTTACAGCTCGATGGTTGTGTCATTAGCAATTCTAGTGTGCCAATAGCAGGCACCGTGAGTTGTAAAGCGTGTTGGGTTTTTTTGTTTGGGCCTTCAAGGCTTTTACAAGGCCCAGTCTAATATCAACTCAAGATAGTTAAGAGTTTACTGGGAAATAAAGTGGCCTACGGAGACATTTTGGTCCCATTATGTTTGCCACCAATCCTTTGCAAAACATTTTCGTGTTTTCATCTCCTTGGAATGGTCAAATTGTATAACTTTGAAAACGTGTGCTCAAAAAAATAGTTAGAGTTTGAATTCCCTCTCCCGTAAAAACTGTCCTTTTAGCTTTTTTTTTCTCGTTGAAAATGGTAAAGCAATAACTAGAAATAAGTGCGGCCTTTGGAAAGAAAATAACTTCAAACTCCTTGAAAAAAATAATTATTAAAAAAAACACAAAGAAAAAAAAAATAATTCATAAAGACATAAAAAGCAAAAAAACAAAAAAAAACAGCTAAGCATTTAAAAAAACAGCTAAGCATTAAATGCTTAGCTGTTTTTTTTTTGTTTTTTTGCTTTTTATGCCTTTATGAGTTTTTTTTTTCTTTGTGTTTTTTTTAATGAATTTTTTTTGTTCAATTATATATATATATATACACACACACACATATTCTCTTTTTAATTTATAACATATACTAAAATTGTTCAGTGTTTCACTGTGCAGTCCACGTAAAACGCTTAGCTGTTTTTTTTTGTTTTTTTTCTTTTTATGCCTTTATGGGTTTTTTTTTCTAATGAATTTTTTTTGTTCAATTTAGTTTGTTAATGTTAATTTTTTTTAGTTATCAAACTTTCATGACACGGATCTCAGGTTTGACGGGTTAACCTGGTTTGACGAGTTAACCCGGGATTTTTTTTGCTTTTTTAAAGTTTGACGAGTTAACCCGAAATTTGTTTTTTGCTTTTTTCTTTTTAATTAATTTTTTTTCTTTTAGTTTAGTTTTTTAATGTTAAATTTCTTTCTATTTAATTATCAGACTTTCATAACACGTATCCCGGGCTTGACGGGTTAACCCGTCAATTTGTTTTTATATTTAGTTATCAAACTTTCATGAAGCGAATCCCAGATTTGACGAGTTAACCTGGTTTGAAGGGTTAACCCAGTTAATTTAGATTTTCTTTCTTCATTAGTTTTTTTCTTCTTGTTGGTTTTTTTTCTTTATTTTTTTAACTAATCTATTTAATTATCACACTTTTCTGACACGACCTTGCAGCCAGACTCACATTCAAGGCTCTTGGGTCCGGTGTTGCAGCCAGACTCATTTAAACTTAAGTCATGTAAGTTTAATATTATTATTAATATTATAAATATTACTCTTGGGTCAAGCGTTGCAACTAAACTAAAGGCTTTTGGGCATATCTTTGCAGAAAGACCTAACACTCTTAGATCTTAGCATTTTTTGATATTTTTTATGCAAAAAAAAATTTAACCCATGGCGCGTGCCTTTGTTTTTTTTTTTTCTCTTTACCTTTTTAAGCCTTTTACTGTGGAATCCATAGTACAGTCCACAGTGAAAAAGCTGATGCCTTTAGTTTTTTTTTGTCTTTTTTTAATTATTTTTTTAATTTAGTTTCTTAATATTAAATTTTTTCTATTTAATTATCAGACTTTCATGACATGGATCCCAGGTTTGACGGGTTAACCCAGTTTATTCATATTTTTTTTCTTTTTCTTGATTAGTTTTTTTTCTTCCTGTAAGTTTTTTTTTTCTCTTTGCTTTTTCCTTTTTAATTAATCTTTTTTTAATTTATTTCATTAATAATAAATCTTTTTTCTATTTAGTTATCACACTTTCATGATATGAATTCCAAGTTTGACAGGTAAACCTAATTTGGCGGGTTAACCCGATTGATTCATATATTTTTTTCTTTTTTCTCATTAGTTTTGTTCTTCCGATTTCATTTTTTAATATTTTATGCAGTCCACAGTGAAAAGGCTGAAGCCTTTAGTTTTAGTTTTTTTTTTTTTGCTTTTTTTATGCCTTTCATTGTGGACTGCACAGTGCAGTCCACGGTGAAAAGGCTGATGCATTCTTTTTTTTTCTTTTTAATTATTTTTTATTTAGTTTGTTGATATTAATTTTTTTTCTATTTAGTTATCGGACTTTCATGACACGGATCTCAGGTTTGACGGGTTAACCTAGTTAATTTAGATTTTTTTTCTTTTTCTTCATTATTTTTTTCTTCTTATAAGTTTTTTCTTCTTTTATTGTTTCTTTTTATTTAATATTTTTTTATTTAATTTAGTTCATCAATATTAAATTTTTTTCTATTTAGTTATCGACTGATACTTTTATTTTTTTTTTCTTTTTGCTTTTTTGTTGTTTTTATGTCTTTAACTGTATACTACATACTGAGTCCAAAGTGAAAAGGCTGATGCCTTTTTGTTTGTTTTTTTTCCTTTTTAATTAATTTTTTTTGTTTAATTTAGTTATCAAACTTTCATGACACGGATCCCGGGTTTGACGGGTTAACCTGGTTTGACGGGTTAGCCTAGTTAATTTTGTGTTAACCTGTCATTTTTTTTTTCTATTTAGTTATCAAACTTTCACGAGACGAATCCAAGGTTTGATGGGTTTACCTGGTTTGAAGGGTTAACCCAATTAATTCAGATTTTTTTTTTCTTTTTCTTCATTAATTTTTTTCTTCCTTTTGGTTTTTTTGCTTTGTTTTTTTTTAATTAATCTATTTAATTAACACACTTTTATGACGCGACCTTGCAGCCAGACCCATATCAAAGACTATTGGGTCTGGTATTGCAGTCAGACCCACTTAAACTTGGGTTATGCAAGTTTAATGTTATTATTAATGTTATAAATATTACTCTTGGGTCAGACGTTGCAGCCATATACAAGACTCTTGGGTATAGCTTTGCAAAAAAACCTAATACTTTTAAATCTTAACTTTTTTTTTGATATTTTTTATGCAAAAACCATTTACCCGCGGCATCGCGCGGGTCATCTAACTAGTGTGTATCTAAAATGAATCGCAAGGGGGAAGCCAAAATGGAATATAATGAGTTAAAATAACATGAGTATTGGTTGGAACAAATTCAATATTCAAGAAACCGAAAGGAAATAAACATGTTTGTAAAGCAAAACGTGTTATAAATTAAATATAGTTGGAATTGAAACAATGGTGTGATCCAGAAATGGTTGTGAGGTATATATACAATTGTATAAGTTAAGTGTATTTGAGAAAGTTAATCGAAGTATGAGTCAAACGTGTTGTTAACCAGAGTTATTGTGATGTTATTGTGATTGTTAAATGAATACCATGATGATATAAAAAGTTCACTAATGATTGATGGAAATATATTAAATTTGAATCTAGCATAGATTGATGTATCTATAAGAAAAAAGTTAGTGAAATTGGTTCTACTTGTGTCATTGATAATTGTTAGTAACCCTGAAAACACAAATATTCATTGTGAATTTCATGATTTTGTATATTTTATAGGTATTATTTTTAGGATATCATAACTCCTCATGAAGCATTATCGAGTTACTTAATTTTTCTATATTGAATAGGTTCTAGTATTGTCTGGCGAATGTTAGTAAATAAATTTCATTAAATAAATTGAAAAGTAATGTACTCATACAAAAATGTAAATAGAGTTTGTGTACCAATGCATTTCTTAATGAAATTGTTAGATGTTAAGTTGAGACAGTTTTTATAGTTGTATATAAAAAAATATCCCTAATTTTCATGTATAAGACAATTAGAAAGATGAAAATCATACTTAGAATACAGGGTGTTACACCTAAGAATCTGATCATCATTCTCATACTTTTATCACATAGAAATACCAATATAATGATCTTCATGCTTCGGTCCAACATTCTATTTCAAATTCAACAGTTGATAACGTATCTCTTCAACATGTTTCTATTACACTTCCCATACAGATTGGACTTCTTTCTCCATTATGGCGTATACTAACCAAATAACAAACAAACTTGTTGAAACCTAAGACTTTAATTGTTGGCATGATAAAGTATCCTCTTCCAAAGGCTCTCTTTGTTAAGGCATGCTCTATTATTGAACCATCTTGTTTCACCGAAGCATCAAAGGTTGTTGTTTGGAAACATGTAATGAACATTGAGTTCAATGCCTTAATCTCCAATGCTACGTGGAATTTTGTACCACATCATAGCTCCTACAATCTTATTGGTAATAAATGGGTATACTGAATTAAATATCATGCAATTGACATCATAGAAAGATATAAAGCCCGACTTGTTGCCAAGAGTTATCACTAACAACAGGGTGTTGATTTTTCAGATACATTCAGCCTTGTCATCAAGCCAAGTAAGATCAGACTTGTGCTCTCTCTTGCTGTAACTAATTGGTGGCCTATATGATAGTTGGATATTTATAATGTCTTTCTCCATGACATTCTTAATGAAGAACTATATATACACCAACCACAAGATTTTATTCATCAAAATTCTCCAAATCATGTGTGCTGCCTAAAAAAAGCTTATATGGTCTTTGTTAAGCTCCTAGAGCTTGTTTCTCTTACCTTATTGAATCTTTATAATTTTATGGTTTTCAGGGTTCCAAGATGGATACTTACTCTTTGTGATGATGACCAACATTTACTTGTCTTGATTTATGTTGATGACATTATCATTACTGGTTCAAATTATAGTGTTATTGCTTGACTTATTCATTGATTTTCGCTTCATTTTCTTGTCAAAAACTTGGGTCACTCATCATTTTTTCTTGGAATGAAAACTATACAAGATGACAAATATGTTATTCTCGAATAGAAAAAGTACATTGATGTCTTTCTGTGTAAAGCCAAGCTGAATAAAGTTAAACCATGTGCCATCTCTATGTTCATACCATATAATCTTTCTAAATTTGAGGGATGTGTCTTTAAAGATCCTTAATTGTATTGAAGCATTGTTGGTGCTCTCCACTATCTTGGCTTCACAAGGTCAAATATTGCTTGTAGTATGCATCAAGTAAGTAAATATATGCACGGGCCTTAAGTTCCACATTGGTATGCTATAAAAAGGATCCTTAGATATCTTGAAGATACAATTTTGTTTGGCCTATGAATTACAAGTCAATCTGATTATTCTCTTCATGGTTATAGTGATGTTGATTAGGCGGGGGATATTGATGATTGTCTTAGTGTTGGTTCTTATTATGTATTTCATGGAAAAAACCTCATTTCGTAGAGCTACAAATAGTTGCTCGTAGCAATATCAAGTTATAGTACAAATCATTATCCAACAGAGCAGTTGAAATTCAATAGCTTCAGTCCCTATTGTCCACCACTTATTTTCCATTGCCTAGGCTTGTTTGAGATTATGGTAACGGTTGCGGTTCAAAGTACTTTTCGCTTAGAAATGTATCAAAATGATTTTTTTTATTTTTAAAAAATTATTTTTAAGATCAGCACATCAAAACGATCTGAAAACATAAAAAGAAAATTAATAATTTTTTTTTGAAATTTGAGGGAACGTGGTTTCGACCGCGTTCCCAAATAGAGTCTTAAGTATCCATCTCTTTGGTGTGACAATTTTGGAACAACATACTTGTCTTCCAATTCTGTTTTCGGTGCATGAACAAAAAAACATTTAAATTGATTTTCACTATGAAGTTCTCCAAAAAAAAAAAAAAGCTTACAGTATCTTTCCTGTCTACATGAGATCAACTGGCAGATTTTCTTACAAAACTATTGGCTGCTGCTCGTTTTCATTTGTTATGAAGCAACCTTCATGTGCAGGAGCTACCCATTTGGTTGAGGGGGCTTATTGAAGGATTTGAATCTCCCAAAAATAATATAGCAGATAATGACAAAGTTGACGTTGTAGATAATACCGAGCAAAGTCAAGCTCTTAGCCAAACAGCAGCATCTCAATTCTCTACTGATAATGCTGCAGATATGGAGACCAAGAATCAAGTTGTTAAATATATATCAAGCAACAGAAAAGAAGCAACGTTACCTGGAGGAACTCTTAAAATTCGTAGTTTTTCTAATCTCACCGAACATGTGTCTTATGCTATATGAACTGCATGATATATAAGTTTAATTTTTACATGTCAAAGGTCAATAAAAAAGGAACACGATTTTCATTCTGTCAAATGTTTGCTTCTACACTTCTAAACAAATCTTACAGGCGGCCAGTAGTGAACTTTTTTTGAAATTT
>Ga0325414_1002172_pt1 | contig 19636 bp, 6 predicted proteins | sample PopdelMetagenome_8_FD_206183 | JGI IMG/M metagenome (GOLD analysis project Ga0325414, IMG submission 206183) | Populus deltoides microbial communities from Bellville, Georgia, United States - Leaf-PdKOR-R3 | ecosystem: Host-associated > Plants > Phyllosphere > Phylloplane/Leaf | place: USA... | reverse complement strand
ATTTTTTAAAATTTATTTTCAATACCAATATATTAAAATAATATAAAATCATAAAAAAATATTTTAAAATAAAAAAAATAAAAATTTTATTTTATTTTAAATATTTTTAAAATATAAAAACAATCAGATTCGTAAATTTAGAGGGACAGGCGAGCAAGCAAATGCCAAAAACCAACCTAGGTCCCTGTCGGATCAGGTAAAAAAAAATCAGGCTCCCTCTTATCCGGGTATCATCGGGTCGGACGAAAAATAGTAAACGACGCGTCTTTTGGAAAGAGAGCGAGCTGAGGTTTCCTTTCAGCGAGACACTTCTGGTGTTTTAAAAAAATTGAACTCCAAAATCCCGCACTCACTCTCTTCTCTTCTCAACTGTAATTACTTAGAGAAAAAAGAGCGCTCTCTCTCTCAGTTTCTGATTTTGAGCACAAGAATGGATGTGCCAAAGGATCAAATCACTGCTCTTCTCGATAACCAACTCTACAATTCCGCTCAAATTCTCGTAATAATCTTTTTTTTCATCTTAACAATTTGTGGAAAAACAAATCGTTAAATTTTGTATTTACATTTACAGGGTTGCTTTCTGGTTTCATCATCTACTGTTAGTCTCGAAACCAACCCCCAGCTCAAAGCCGAAAATCAGGTGCCCTCTCTCTTTTCACTCACATTATTTCCTTTTTATTTTCCAATTTGACACCATTTTTTTTATTTATTTTTAGATTCTTCTTGGAGATGCATTGTTTCGCGATAGAGAGTTTCGCAGAGCGATTGTGAGTGTTTCTATATGTGTGTGTGTGTGTGTGTGTGTTTATTTCTTAGAAGAATCTGGAATTTAATTGTTTTGCGTTTTTTTTTTTTTGAATTTTTGTAGCATACGTATAAGCAAGCATTGCATTACTGCAAGATAATTCCGAAACAGAGTTCGGCAACTTCTAGGAGTTCATTATCGAACAGGTCTTCTTCTCCGAATTCTTTTAACATTTCAGCAATTAATGAAAATGAGGTACATTGATTTGATTTTATTTCTTACACACACATTATTTGAGGAATTGTGTGGTTTATATTGATTTTTACTGTTTTATTTATCTCAATGGTAGGTGAAGTTCAAGATCGCATCTTGCCATTCCGCATTGAATGAAACTAGAGCCGCACTTGTTGAGGTTTTTCCCTTATTACAATTTTATTCTTTATATTTTTACTAGAATTTTTCCCTTTTAATTAATTAAGTTTTTTTTTTTTTTTTTTGTGGCAGATGGAAGGAATTCCAAGCAAAGCAAGAACTTTACAAATGAGTTTATTGATGGCAAAGCTTTATAGAACTTCAAGACATACTCGCTTTGCTATCACTTGTTACAAAGAGTGCTTAAGGTGTGTCAAGTTGCATCGCAATTCTTTCTTTCTTTTTCTTTTTTTGATATCCATTGGCTGGCTACAAGTGGTAGCCTTTGCCATGCTTAAATTTTTCATTTCTATTTGATTTATGGTACTGGGTCCAGCACCAAGGAAGTTTACTAGCTAAGATAGCTTGCATCCACCAAGTTGGTTGCTTACGTGAATTTATGTTCACCTATTTCATAAACAGAATACAAAATAGATAATTGAAAGTTATGCACGCATACAAATATATTTGCTAATCTTTGGCTCATAAACTTTGTGGTATGATTTCCGTTAGTTCTACATGTCATAACTGGATAGTTTTGAAACATCTATGGTGCTTGTTCTGGTGATTCCACTCGATTGAATGGTTTTAAGAGAATATCTTGTTGCCTCAGGATAATTTAATTAAATTATTGTGGTTTTGTATACTCCTGTGAGAGCACACCTCTTCTTCAATGTTCAAATATGTTTTACCTCTTTTAATTACTATCACTTGATTGCGAACATTTTTGGTACCTTACAAACTGTTGTACATGCTTGTTCACCTATTTTATTCAAATCAGCAATTCTTTTTTTTCCTTTACTCATATAAGAGAGATCATTATGTTAGATTTCAGAGAATTTGTTTTTCTTTTGGGTGTGTTTTTGGCAGGCATTGCCCTTATGTCATTGAGGCTATCATAGCTTTGGCGGAACTGGGAGTTTCTGCCAAGGATATCATTTCACTTTTTTTACAGGTTTGTTATGGATATCATTCACTTTTTCACAAGTATATGTGGAATCATGTTTCACTTCTACCCCTGTAAAATCATTTTATCTTCATGAATGCTGATTTTTTTTTTCATTTAGAAGTCCAGGAAGGTTTTGTTGAGCTGTTATGAAGTTTTATTTTGTCATATTTATGCAAGGTTACTATACATAGAACAAGAAGTTATCTAAGTGAAAATATTGATTGTAGTTTGACTTAAATAGACAGCGATGTTGTTCCTATCAATACAAACTCAGCTTATATGTGAATGAGAAGTAATTTCTGTGGATGAAATAGTTCTCATTTATTTAGCATAATATTTGGTTCATCTAGGATTTGATTTTTCAAAAGCATGAATGCATGACTTGGTGGCAGGTTAGCTGGTTTCTGCTACCCGTAATATTCTCATTTTCATAGTCAATGATTTGATGTTCTGCAGCCTTGTTGAGTTTATGGAAAAATAAGATTTTAAATGAATCTGCTTTGTTTTTTTCTTTTTACCATGGAGTTTGAATTGGTTGATATCCTTGGGGCACTTCTATTATGGTTACAGGCTTCAAATAGAAGTGGGAGAGCTCCTCTTGATCATACTGACTCTACTCGCTGGGTTCAAGTAAGAAAGTATAAGATGAAACAGATTAGATTTGGGTCCATTGTCAACTTCTTACTGCCCTATGGTTATTCACTATCAGCATTTTGTCTTCATTTACCACAGTAATTTTTTTTTTAAAGCTCATTTGGTGATAAGTTTTTTTAAATGGCTTTAAATCTTAGTCTTCATTCAAAAGTATCATCCAAGGAAAAAATGAACTAAATGTTCATCCACGTTTCATGCAAACACCGTTCTGTTGCTTATAAAATCAAGCATGTAGATTTTATGCACGGTAATCAAATCACCTTGGAATGACTGCTGAGCTTGTTAGGCATTGCGGTGGTTAAAAAGCTACCACTGCATGAGCCTTTTCTGGTGCTTTTCAGAAAAAGCGTGTACTTCTATACCATTTGAGCTTTTTCCTCACCATCACCACAAACCAAACACAATGGCTTCATTGTCTATATTGTATGGCTGGCTACTCGAGGAACAAACAACCACCCTTATCCAGTGGCATGCTTACAGCACAGATTACAAAAAAAAAAAAAAAAATTGGAAAACAAAAATTACTTGAAGACATTGTAACTTATCTTATTAATCATTTACCTTTCAACAGTTTTGCATTTTGTTATTCTATTGTTTATGCCCAGCTTGCAACATTATAAACTGTTATTTGTATGCAGCGCTATGTTGAGGCCCAGTGTTGTATTGCTTCAAATGATTACAAAGGTAAAATAGTTACATTTCAAACATATGCAAGTAATGTTTATATGCTAATTTATGCATATCTGCCTGCCAACACAACTAGTTGCAGAAGGGGATTCCTATTGCTAGTATCTTAAACTGAGACAAAAGCAAATAGATAAGTAAATAAAAGGTGAATTTTAGCTGTTAATCAGATGTATCTATTAATTGATTATCTTAATGAAATACATGCCCAAAAATTATTGTGTGAACAAGGAAAAGAAACTTTGCAAAAAAACGGTAGTAAGTACACAATTTACTTCCCTTTCTTAGATTTCGTCAATTGCAGATCTGTTTCCTTCTATTGCTTGCCATGTCACCTTTAGTAATTATTGATTGATCATTGATCCAGTAAGGTTTTTACTTTTACACTCTCTCCCTTATGTTGGCAGGTGGTTTGGATCACTTTGCAGAACTCCTGCAACGTTTTCCTCATAACATACATGTATTACTTGAAATTGCAAAGGTAAGAAATGCTATACTATAATGCGTGCAAGCTGGCTAGAGATATTAAAATTGTTTATCTGTTTCACTAATACGTAACTCGATGTCTTAAGGTTCAAGCCATAATTGGGAAGAATGATGAGGCCTTAATGAATTTTGAGAAGGTATTAGAAGTTATGTTTTCCACTTTGAGGTAGTGCTCACTGTTTGCACATGGCACAAACATGTTAAGTTCATGGACTTGCAGGTTCGATCAATTGATCCATACATTGTAACTTATATGGATGAGTATGCAATGCTTCTAAAGACAAAGGGTGATTTTTCAAAGCTAAACAAGTTGGTGCATGATTTGCTGAGTATTGATCCCACAAGGCCAGAAGTTTTTGTAGCTTTGTCTGTCCTGTGGGAAAAGAAAGATGAGAGAGGAGCGCTGTCTTATGCGGAGAAGGTTAGCTATTTTTTTGTAGTAATATTAATCTTTTCTCCATCTGATTAATCTCACAAATCCACTGATTGATTCTTCTTTGCAATCAGAGCACCAGGATTGATGAGAGGCACATTCTGGGTTACATTATGAAGGTATACGGATAATTTATGCCTGATAGGATGGATATTGTTTTGCTCAAAGTCCTCTGATATTGTTGTGGGTTGATATCTCTCTGCTGTATAAATCTTAATCTTCATTACATTCTTTTCTCTGATATCAGGGTACTTTGCTATTGTCACTAAAGCGGCCAGAAGCAGCTGTCATTGCTTTCAGGGGAGCTCAAGAATTGAGAGCTGATCTCCGCTCATATCAAGGTACAACCGTACAATCTGCAAGAGAAAAAATAAGACCAAAACTTCGTATTGTTCATCTGCATAACTTCCATGACATATCAATGATTGGGCTACACCTGTCCACCAAATGGAACAATAACAAGGAAAACAAGCCTCAATTAATTGAATCAATTACAATTTCAGGTTTGGTTCATTCTTATTTGGCATTCTCCAAAATTAAAGAGGCCCTGCATGCTGCCAGGGAAGCAATGAAAGCCATGCCGCAGTCTGCAAAGGCTCTAAAATTAGTAGGGGATGTACATGCTAGTAACTCTGGTGGAAGAGAGAAGGTAGTAAAGTCGTAACAGATCAATTTAACTCTCATTTTCTTTTGGTTAAAGGATCACATTTCATCAGCTCATGAGTGATCGTTTCTAAATTTATAGTTAAAGTCAATCTAATGTCAAATTCAACAGGCAAAAAAGTTCTACGAGTCAGCACTGAGGCTGGAACCTGGTTACCTTGGTGCGGCATTAGCTTTGGCTGAGCTTCATGTCATTGAGGGTCGAAATGGAGATGCTGTGTCTCTGCTAGAGCGATACCTCAAAGATTGGGCAGATGACTCTCTTCATGTCAAGTTGGCTCAAGTATTTGCTGCCACTAATATGCTGCAAGAGGCTATGTCACATTATCAATCTGCATTAAGGTAGAATATTAAATATGTGCTCTGAGTTCTTTAATCTAGAATCTGAGATTTTTTACCTGAATGTTTGCATGCTTTTATTGTTGATTGCCAAGAAAGCATCGCATCGCCTTGCTGTTAATGCCCACAATTTAATACTGTGGTTGCAGGATAAACCCACAGAATGAAGCTGCAAAAAAAGGGCTAGAGCGCTTGGAAAAACAGATGAAGGTTTGCAACTTATTATTTCAGCAACATTTTTTATTTTCGGTTTCTGCACTGTCTATAACTAGTATCTTTTACTAGGAAAAAATATACTTGGACAACTGACTTGGAGTGGGGTTGGGGGTCTGGGATGTTTTGGGTGTAATCCCTATTTAGTGACTAATTGGTTCTTGCTGTAGGGGGTGGATCCGGATGCACCTGAAGAAGATGAAGAAAATGAGATAGAAGATGCAGATGGGGACCAGGAAGAGACTGATCTTTTATAAAAGCAAAGCCAAAGAAGATCTTGTAAATTTATATGAGATCAGGAAATTATTTCCACCAAGAATGTTGGCTGAGAGAATGCCATGACCAGTGTGGACTGCAGGAAAAATTGCCACGCTGCTGAGGTAATTTCAGCAATAAGAGAATTCAAGTCAAAGAGAACTGGAAATTGAGGCGCTTTTGCAGGGCGCTTTTGCGTGATGGTGTAGGAATGAGATTTTGTTCAATATGTCGTTTGTATGTCAAAGTTTCAATTGTAATCTAGAATGGGGAAAGTTTTGATTCCAGGGCCATACGACCCTTAATTTTCAATGTATACACGTCTTATTTTCTGGCCCTGAGTTTACGTAAGTTGATGCTAGAAAATACTTTTGGTAGCTCGCCCTTATAATCGTCCCCCAGAAGTTGTTTGGACATGTCAGCACACCCTAAATTATTTTGTATTTGGCAATTTAGTAATGTGACTCATGTTTGCTAGCTACTATGTTAATCTCTGACTATGTAACAACTGATCGTGGTCTGCAGTGCCGGTCTTGTGGATGAAAAAAATTAAAAGGAAGAAGGAAACCCTTTATTTCTGCATGGGAAATGATGGGATTACCTTGTTCATTTACTTACTGGGTTTGGATCCTCTTGTGTTACAGGTCGTGTCTTAAATTTCATCGTTCTTTCATTCTAGGTTCAATGATTTGGATTAGGTAGTGATGTTATTGTATTAACTGTGCTGGGATTGGTGGTGTGGTCGGTTGCCCTACAAGGCGACGAATCTGACAGTTGGTTTCTTGGTGTTTCATTATCTTTTTCTGTGTTAATCAATCAATTGTTTTCTAGATTCACGGAAATTGAAGGGTTCTGTTCTTTCGTTTTCTGGATATTTATGGATCTTTTAATGGCATTATGTTGAAATGGCAGTCAAGGAATGAGACATGAGGCTGATGCAGTCATCATGAGCCTGATGTAAACCCTTGGCGGGGATGTGTGATGATTGGAGACATCAATGCTGCTGGTGATAAGGTTGCTGCCGTAAGTCAGCTTGTTTGGGTAACTTTCTTCTATCATGTTATGGTTACTTTTGATGCTGTTTTTGTATCTGATTAAAAGACTTGACCTGTAATTTTTATTTAATCAGCTTTTTTAATGCTGCAGTTAAAAAGCTTCCGTAGATGGCAATCTACAAATTGTTCAGAGGAGATAAGCATGGAGTTGACATTTTCTCTCTGGGCTACTCTCGAACCTGAGTCCTCTTAGAAGGGGATGCAGGTGTCTGGAGCTACAAGCTTATGCATGAGAATAGCCCTGAAGGTGTTGGAACTCCTCTACGCAGATGGTGAGAGTGCCTCAATGTTTAGTAGTGGCTTTTTGTTTGGATTTATAAAGAACAGAAATCGTGTAGTAAATTAGAAACGTAATTGAACATTTTACCAGGTTTATCTATAGAGATACAGCACTGATCTGCTAAAGCCGGCATTGTAGTTCTGATTTAAAAAGATACAATTTCTTTTCCTAGATCATTTTTCAGGGGGGCGAAATCAAAGACATAACCTCATCAAATGAACCATCTTTTGTTGGTTCAAGTTATTTTCCTAGACCCAAAGCAAGAAGATTTGAAATAGCAACCGCCTCCGCCTCTTAAAGAGTTCGAACACAAATATCCTGGACACTAGCTTGTATTTCTCCAGAATTTTTTAAGGGCAAGAAATAGCAGGCAACTGAACAGGTATGGATGTAACCTTTGTCTCATATATTTACAAGGTGATATTGCAACAATATGATTCTCCATCCCATGCACAGCTGCACACAGGCTAGTATAGAAGACCATTGATCAGCTCAGTGGCAGTTATCTTCTTAGATGGTATGCCCTCTGCCTTGCACACAATCTTTCTCCTCAGTGCACATGGAATGGCTTTCTTGGTGTAGGCGTTCGGTTTTCCATAGATTGCAATCTTTGTTTGAGATGAAAAACTTCAATCTGCATGGCAGCATGATACACCCAGTATAGAGAGATAAATTAAAAGCGGAAGATCTTAAAGCAGAAATAGTTTCATTTAAAAAGGCCTGTCGCAGGTGGTGGTAGATTCAAATTACACAACACCATCAACACCAGGAATGAATGGTGTGTCATCCAGGAATTTAGTGATGTTTCAAAGGCTAAACATCAAAGATTTGATCTGAAATATGAAGAATCACATGTATTACCAGGTATATAGCTGGACCTCTATCATTCAATCAAAAAAGAAGCTGGTAACCTGGAATATTTTTATGCAGCTGTGGCAATTTGTCCCCAGGGGAAAGCGGAAAGGAGACCTCGTGTATTCTCTCTAGAGTGCTCAGACATGGGCATCAGTGCTAGACTGGACAACTCAACTAAGAGAATACCTTAAAAAGTTTTGCTATATTTGTTGGGTGGTTGATGCACTTATTAACCAATAAAGACAAAGAAGAGCTGTTCAAAATAGCGAGATAGTGAATCACACAAGTGGGAAGCATCTATCAGGAAGAATCTTTCATCGTTCCATTCACCTCTCCCACAAAAAACCTAGAATTTAGTTTAGAATTGGTACCTGTAGTTGGAATGCTCTTGCTCTTTCCCCAGAAAGGACTCCCCTAGTCGAATGCAACTCCTGCAACAAATAGCCAATCAGTAAAAATGACTGAAAAAAACCAATCATCATGACATGGCCTCCGACAAGACTATCACAAGTACCTTCTGAGTATCATCCAAAACAGCCTTCAGGAAAGCCACATCATGCTCAAGCCTTAGATTGTCCGAATGGACAATATTTGATAAGCTGTTGGCCTCTTCTTGAGCTAGCTCTACACAAGCCAGCTTTTCTTTCATCAACTCCATCTCCCTCACTGTGTCTACCAACTTTTTCTCCATTTCCCGTCTGCTCTTCAGGGCAGAGGATGCATTTTTCTCTGCTGCTTCTTGACCTATAAATGCAGCTGCCAGTTGTCCTTCAAGTACTCCGTTCTTTCTTGTTAGAGCAGCTATTTTTGTTTCATACAATCGATATATACTTGCACGAGCCCCTCCTGTTGTACAATCACTCTCTGGTAATAGTAAATCCTCATTATCAATTGAAAGGTTTCCAGTTCCTTGGTTGTGAGAGTTAGAAGTTTCCATTTGAAATACGCAAGACATCTCCTCAGCATTAATTTTACCAAATGGATTGTTAGGCTGGACTGATACATCAGAATGATTTCTTTGGAGTTCAGTAGCCTGAAATAAGCACAATGCTTGTGATAATGGAAAATATAAGCATCTCTTGCAATCTTACTCTAGGACAATATCACATAAAAAAGGAATGAAAACAGTTTTACAGTATTTTTATTCTCTCAGACAATAAGGACAATGCTTGTGATTTGACCAAGATATTTATACCCTTCCACTGTCTAACAGCAATCTCTTGATTTTTCAATTTGAAAACAACCAAGACAATTTAATTGTCGTCAAGAACAAAGAACATCCAAAACTGACCTTAGCACAGCTGTTTGAATTCATAAATAGTTAAGGTTAAAAAATATAGCAAAGACCAGCTAATTGGTGAGAATTATCAGCTTACAAGTGATGCAAAATTTCCATCTAGGTCCTTTGCTGTCTTAGCAGCCGTGGTGTTTTCTTCCTTGTGGTGAAAGTCCTTGTGACGAGAGACATTTCCGGAAGCAGAATTTGGATCAACAAGCAAGGACTCTGACAAAGATTTCCTACCAGAACCATGCTGTTCAATTGCAGATACCAAATTTTGTCTTGTAATTGAACCAACTGAATGCTGAGAAGAGCCGGTACCAAGTTGATCAGCCAACACTGTAGATGATGAGCACTTTTCAAACAGCAAATGTCTAGGGCCTTCACTAGGAGCAGAATGACGACCCATTGATGATTCATTCTTCTCGATGCCCATCACTTCAACCTGTAATAAAACACAAGGCAAAGTTACTAGTTTTGCAGAATTGACTACAATCTCCAGCCAACATCAAAAGCAGAAATGATGCCATAGAAAATATGACATTCCAGTCTCGAACCTGATTTGATGGCTCCTTTTTGCTTCCACCAAAAGCAACAAGGAAATCCTTTTCCTTGTGCTGCACAAGTACCAGGCTAAATCCCTGAGAGAGAAATAACAACTTAGAAAGAACCTATGATGAAAAAAAAATGCAAAGAAAGTACAGCCTCACGCTACAATCTTGAAAGGATATTGAAAACAACAAAGCATGTGATATTTAAAACACTTGAAGCCATGCCAAAAGAGTGTCTTTAATCCCCTATATTTTGAAGCAATATGAACATGAGGTTCTGAATCTTGGGTTACAGCATTCTCTGTAATGACTCAGGATGAAGATATTTTTTTTTTTTGCCAACATTAAAGAATTAATAGTGAAAATAAATTTTTAAAACACATCCATGAATGATAATAAAATTCAGAAAATACACCTAATATTAATGTGATGATAAACTCAGAGATCCCACCTAAGCTTGTTTGGAATTGTTTCACATGCACAAGTTAACCTTGAGTTTTGAGTCTGCATCATTATTCCTTGCGTGCATCATTTGTTGCTCATGTTTACCTTTTTCTTTTTCTAGCTTCAAGGGAATAAATGATATGAATTTATTCACAAAAAAATAATGGGAGATGTATGCAGCATACATAGCATCCATTTGGTTGATGCTGCTGAATACATGCTTGGAACATTTTCAAACAAGACAAGGCAATTGTAGATGCATATTTAGCACATTTAGCACAGATTGTTCAAAACAAAATTTGACATATTGTTCTGCATGGTTAGCAATTGTTATTCTTATAGTTAGATTCTGTAGTCCACCCCCTCAATTTGCAGAGGAGCATCGAATCCACGTCCATGTGGGTTCTTCACCAACAAATAAAAGTTCAAGGGTTGGTCTTATTTATTAAGAATCCACTCTGTTAACCAGACATATACCATTTATACAAAAGTACAATCTACATGGCTCACCTTGTTGGTAGTAATAGAAGATGAGGGTGATGGAAATGCCACTGACCACTCCACTTTCAAGATATCAAAAATCAAAGTTTCTGAGTGCCCTGTAGATATAATAAAGAAACAGGATTCAGCAGCATGTACAGAATACCAATGAAAACTACTTCAACGTTTTTGTTAAGCGATACACTGAGAAAGCATTTAACAATGCAAACATGCTAATGAGTTAAACTCCAATTCAACTTACAGAAGAAACGCCAAAATCCAATGCAGTAAGATACATCAAATTCTAATACCGTGAGCAAGAGTTACAGAACACATGGCATAAAGGCTATTTTATCCTATAACAGACCCCAATCACTATTAACCCAACCAAGAACTCCAGTATGGATGAATAAAACATGTTTCTCCCTTTGAAGTTTCACAATCACGAGAAAATTAGATATTATGCCTGCAACTCTAACATACATGACAGAAGCATATAACGTTGCAAATTATCAGAAACAAGTCAGATGACAGGAGCGTTTGCTTTTTAGCTATGAGGCATACGTTTTTTCCTAGTTCCTCCCCCCGCTATGTACCATTTAGTTCCACATAAAACTCCACAGCACCCAGCCCTAGGTGATGGATGGAAGCCTCGTATCTTTGTTCTCGACCATACCATCTGAGAAAAAAGATTTTACATATCAAAATGTAATATGAAATCTATATTATTAGTTTGCAATAATCAACATGATGGAACAAAGAATGAATTTACAAACCGTTTCAAAATCAAGTGAATACAAGTCATTCAGAGTCCGGGACTTGGATGTTCCTCCAAATATAAGTAGAATTTTATCATCATAAAGAGCTGCTACATGGTTGGTTCTTGGAGACGGTCCGGTTCCTCTGTACAGACAAAACAATGCCTATTGAAACCTTAATGTATACCATTATTGTGTATAGATTGGTGTAGAGAGCACCAAAACCAACTCACGTGCAATGCAGAGGAAGCCAAGTGAAAGACTTGAGATCAAACATGTGCAGATCATTTAATTTCTTCCTTTTAGCATCTTCACCCCCAAATAAAATCAAAACAGAGCTTGCTCGGACCACTGTATGACCATAGCGGGCAATCTGCAAAATGAAAACATAATTTTTTGTTAGGAAGCATATGCCAGCTTGTGTAGAGTTCCACTTGCTTCTCATTTAGGTTCAGATATTTCAACAAACTGCAACGTCAGATAGATAGATTGAATAAATAAATGAGGGGATATTAGGACTTGTAATGAATTTAACAAAAAAAAGAAGGGAGGGGGAGGGGGGGTATGAATATAAAATGTGTTAGGGTACCGGAATGTCTCCCTTTGCTTCAATGATTGACCAACACTCTGTTTCTGTGTGAAATGCCCACACTGAAAAAGCAAGAAAGACATTAGAGTAATTCCAGACTATGCAAGAAATCCAAGTAATGACAACATGGGCGTGGTGAACATAGAGATCCAACCAGAAATTCGGTCACTAGCAGGATCAGTTTTTCCTCCAATAAGAAGTGCCTTCTTCCCCCAAGAAACCTATGGCAGACCAAGAGCAGAAAGAAACTTCAGACACTAGTAGCTTTTAAAGCTCCACAAGATGGAAAACTTGTGCATAACGCTACAGAAAGGCATAAGCAGCTACTGGCAGTTCTTTATTATGGAGAAAAGCCAACACATGATACATGAAGCTCAAGTAATATAGGCACAAGGAAGAGGAGATAATAACTTTTGGTTTCAATGTCTCTCAATGAAACTGTAATTCTCTATATTAAAACTTTAAATAAATATATCATAATGGAAAGCTTGGAGAAATAGGTTTGTTTGTTTCATCCACTCAGTAGGACTTGAGTTATTGTCTTATGGATCAATCTTCTAGACTCGGAGAACATACCATCACTTGAACTTTCTTTGCTGGACACCAATGAGTTTACACCTAACTGTAGTGAACACACACATTCATTCTGTGTAAAAATTATTTCCATTGCTTACAAAAATAATTTGCATCCCGATTGAGGCATCAAACATCTTAAACTGGAAAAATCATCCTATGCCAAGTAATATAAAGAAACAGTCTGGTTCAACATCAAAGGATGCAAAGCACAACACACGGTTGAAGAGTGCTAGATGACAATACCAGACAGTGGCCTCTGCATGCAGGGATCTTCAATGGCAAACTGCTGGGTGACAAGTAAAGCTTTGATGAAATTGTAGTCCAGGTGAATTGGTCAAATTTCAGCACCTGAAGAGAGAAACCAAAGATTCATATCAGCTTCCACACTAAAGGTTGCAACTTCCTTAAAATAAAAAAAATAAAATCACAAAAGAAATATTTGAATGATCATGGTCTATATTGCCTGCTGACACCATTTTGTTGGAATGTAAACATGTGTCCCATTTATTCAAGAAACTCAGACTCATTTAAAACAAATAAAAACCAATGGCATTCTCGTTGCTAGAAAACATTCTCTCTACCTGTACATCATCTAACAATCCACTTCCAGAGTCTCCACCAACCACTATCATCTTGTTCCCAATGACGGTTGCTGCATGCTATACAAGAAGAAGAAAAAAAAGAGTTCCAACTTACAACAGAACACACACAATGAAGAAAATTATCAATGCACTCTATGAAACATTTCAAATATAAGGGGAAAAAATCATTAAACAACATTACGTTGAAACGAGGAGTAGGTTCGTCCCCAGAAATCGACAACACCATCCAGTTCTCAGCATTCCCTGATGTAGAGGCACTGATATCCAGCGGAGCAGAAGAGGAGCAATTGTAATCAAGCTCGTCAGAATTATTAGTTGTAAGTGCAACACCTTCACTCTACACAAAGAATTTTGAACTTCTGACCACAATGCACAAAATCCCATTAATCCCAATCCACAAAAACACAAGTTAAGCAGCTTACATTGGCATTATTACTACTAATAATTCGCTTTGGGGGTCTAATAGGACTTCTAATCCCTGGTGTAGAATCAGAGAGTTGCACCTTCTTGACCCTGAAAGTAACAACAAATCAATGGCATCTAAATTTAGAAAAAAAAAATAGCGAAACTTAAAATCCCAATTGAGATCCATTGTTTCCTACAAATTTCAAATTAAAAGGACAAAAAAAAAAGGGAAATAATAAAAGAGCTAAAATAAAAAGAACCCACCTGCCAAGTTTTGTGCGTCTTTTAGAGAAACCAAACATTTTTGCTAAAAAACTAGACCTTTCAGTAGCCTACTTCAACAGCTTAAAAGGCCCTAAAGAATAAAAGGGAAAAAAAAGATTCAAAGAATCAAGAATGCAGCTAAATTAGCATCAATGAACCCCGAAATAACCTCAAACAGCGACAAAAGGCAAAAACACATACATAGTAGCCAAGATAAGTTGTGGAAGTAGAATCCACTAAAGAACAGAAGAAAGAAACAAAAAGACTTTCTAGTAGTTAGAAACTAACCTGTCAAGACACAACAGAACAAGTTAAGTTGTGTTTGGTTGCTAGAGAAAAAGAAAGTAGAGAGCGAAAGATGAGACAAGAAAAGGAAACCAGGACTACAGTGATGGAGGGTACAAAAAAACAAGGGTGAGAAATGATTGAGGGCAGTGGATGATGTAAATGTAGTGATTGATGTGAGCTCTGTCTAGTGGAGAGATTGACCTCACTGGACTGGAGTCATCGTAATTATAAATTATAAATTATAAATAAATTTAAAAGACTTGAGGAATTCACTGTTCCTGAGGCACAATGCACGGTGGGTGGAATCAATTAATTTTCTATTTTTTTACATAAAAACAAAATTGTGGCGTCGTTGTCTTTGAGCATTTTAATATTTTAAATTGACTTGGGGTAGATGAATATTTTCATTTAAAATTATACTGTAAATTATTATAAATATCCTTAAAATTAATGTATTGTTTGATGTTATTTAAAAGTAAATTTATATTTTTACTTATAAAATGCATAATAAAGTTATTAATCTAGCCTCGGAAACCAAAATACTTTGGCTGACTGGAAGAGGTGTTTGTCTTATTATTTATATTTACACGGTAAAAATACTTCATTGTTCTTGACTTTTAGTTTTTAATGCTTTAAATTTAGGGGTATGTTTATTATTATACTATTGATTTTTTTGTTGTTATTTGATAAAATGACATCTAGTTTTGTCTTTTAATAAATTAAAGAGATTACAAAAATGATAGTGTATGTTGGCACGCGTTAATTGCTCAGTCATTTTTAAACGGTGTGTGCAGTTAATTTTAATAATTAAAAATATTATTACATGACATCGTTAGATTCATCTCAATATTTTTTTTATATTGAGGTGTCGTGTGTAGAAAACGGAGCTCCATTTTAGCTTTAGTGAACATATTTTGTGCTCTCTCTCCCTCGATTTTTGCGCCTTACCTTGTAATTTTTCAAATTAGCCCATTAGCTTTTCTTTATTTTTGATTTTATCCTTGATCTTTTGGTTGATGTTTTTTTTACTTCAAATAACTTATGAAAATCGAGATTTACTTCAATTTCATCCTCATTTGATTTATTTTTTTTACTTATTTTTTTATTTAGTCCTTGATTTTTTTTATTAATATTTTTTTTATTTGAAATAACTTAAGAAATTGAAATTTGTTTCAATTTCTTCCTCATTTGATTTTTAAATTTTGTCTTATTTATTCTTCATTTTTTTTAATTGATATTTATATCATCTGAGATAATTTTTATAGTGTTATTTGTTTTGGCGATTTCACCGCTGATCATTTTTTTTCCTATTAAATTTTTCTCCTTATTCTTTTGATTGTTTTTTTTTTACTTTGCTAAATTTTTTAGTTTGATTTTTTTTACACTCAATTTTATCTTTTAACATTGATTTGATTTGGATTTGAGATTCTTGGTTAACCCAATTTTAGAATTTCACATATTCAAATTTGAAAAATTAACTCAGTTTAAGGATATTTGACAGGCTTTACTTTTTTTTTATTGTTCTTTTAAGCTAATTTTATTTTAGATTTTATCCTTTGATTTTTATTTTATTAGAAATTAAGCTCATTAATTTTTTTTTGTTATATGCTTTTTAAATCCTTTGTTTGTTTTATTTTTTTAATTTGGTTGGGTTATCTAGGATTTTTTTATATTTTATTCATTTTTAGATATATTTTCTCAAAATAATTTTTTTAATAAAATAAAATTAATTGATTGAATATAGATAGATACTCACTTAATTGAGTTTTGTTCATTTTACTTTTACTGGGCATTGCTCTAGCAAACCATGCAACTTCTTTTGATGTCATTTTACATCCTTTTGCTACTGAGTTTATACTAATTCAGCAAGCTCTTTTGGTTGTGGGTGATATCCACAGTTGAGTGGTGGTGAGTCTCCAATAATATTTTTTTTTTCTTATCCTTAGAGGTATGATAGTGATGACTAATTTATTTTATTTATTACTGACAAGTGTTTTTTACGGTTTGTTTTCTATTGTTGCTTTCAATTTAAATTAGATTATTAAATTAACTGATTTTATTGGAAAGTTAATGACCTGAGTATCGGGTTTTTCTTACTTCTTTCAAAACAAAATTGTCCTGCGATATAATGTGGGTTCACACTCTAATGTAATTCAATCATAATAGATACCAACTTGACACATGAATATATAAGTTATTTTTATAGTTATTTTACTTGAAAGCTAATGGATTGGATATATATAAATATTATTAAACTCCATCCAAAACTAACCCAGGATAGGTATGTAAACACACACAAAAATATATACTATTATTTTATTTTTATTGAATATTAAATAATAATAGAATAATAGATACTCAAAACTGGATTTTGACATGGAAAGTCTTTTTTCTTTTTCTGTTAATGATTGGGTTACAGTTTTTTCTTTTTCTAAACAAAGTATTATCTGGTTATGGTTTGGAGAATTGATTGAGATTGGATATGTGAATGTATAAAGATTTGATTTTTATTTTTTAATTCCATAATAAAAAGGTATTTTTAATGTTTGAATTGCTTGTATCTATACTATAGTTATTAAATCCAATTTAATTTGAAGAATTGAACTAGAAAACTTGAATTTAATTTGGATCAAGTTTCAAGATTGAACTGAAAAATTATTGTTGGTAAAATCTAATTGATTCAGGTAGTTTTTAATAATCTTATTGACTCGACGAACTCGATCCTACTAACTCAAATGGTTTTTTTAATAAAACAAAAAAACAATATTGATTGGCTAAAATGATTCATCGAGTACCTACAAATTAACACGTAACTCAATAAATTAGGGTATTTTTCAAATTAGTCTCTAAATAAATATGATAACTGATATGCGTCATGATTATAACATGAAAGCGGCTGATTTTAATATGTATAAATATTCAAATGGTTTAATAATAAAAATTTCCATAAAATAATTACAAAATATCTTAATAAATTATATAAGTGTGATTGAAGCTTTGATGGTTTTGGAGGCTTGTAAATTAGATGAAAATAGTTTAAATATATTTGTTTATTTTCAAATAAAACTTAAATCATATTTTTAAAGTTTTGTATAGTTTAAGCTTACTGTTAGTTAGTCTGTGAATTAATTTGAGTCTAAAATTTTCACTTTATTCTTCATGGTTTTCAAGTTCAACCATGCATGATTAAAGTTTTGTATGAAAAATTATGGTTGTTTTAATTTTTTTTTTTTATGTATCTTGGTGTTTTATAGGTAAAAAACAAGTGACAATTATAAATTGTCTAATTTTCTAAACAAAGAATTTTTTTTTTTTGAGTTACAGTTTATTGTTTTGCATTGCCATACAGGATGCAAAACTGATGCTGTGGATTTTGACATGGAAAGTCTTTTCTCTTTTTCTGTTAATGTTTGGGTGTTATTTCAGTGACAGGTTTCGATGGGTTTTCAGGCGGTGACGATCGGATGGAGCGGGGATCTGGTTTTGAGAAACTTGAGGATGAGAGGAGAGCGAGAATTGAGTCGTTGCAAAAGAAAGCTCTCGATACTTGCAGCGCACTTCTTTCCTTCTGTTTTCCACTTGCCCTATCATGATATAGCTATCTCGAGAAGGATTTTTTTTATTTGCATTATGTTCTGCGTCTTCCAGTTTCCTACTAAGCCTCTGCTTTCTCTTATTTGTGTATTTTTGTAGGCTAGGTTTGCATGCCTTTCGCTGTGCTTTTGCATCGAGCAGTTGGTGTAGGCTATGGATCCCTGCCTGTTCTGGGTTTCACACCCATCCAGGTGCCTTTTTTGCCTTCTTATGATGTAAGTTTTGTTTGGGACTGTTTATACTTGCTTTTGTTTTCCTTGTCTGAATATTTCAATTTCTACATATATTAGTGTTGTTGCTTTGGTTTGTGGACAACTCCATTGGGGTTTTTTTTTCCTCTGTGATTTTAGTATTTAGTGTTAAATTCATCATTAAAGGTTGTTTTGAGTGTTTGAGGGTCATCTACTTTGTTGATGAGTTTTTTCCTTTAGGGTTCCTCTCATGTTTGTTTAATTTGTCAACTGGTGCCTTGACATGACCAGGCTAGAATGGAATCAAGAGATGTTGTGAATGGTTTCCAGAGTTTTTACATGCTCTAGTTTTGTTTCTGATTTTTTCTCTTTTGGTCATCAAAGGCTAGTTCTTTGCCCACTCACTCCTGAGATGGGGATGCGATGCTCTACATGTCATGTCTTTGCTTTTTTCTTCCCCGAACTTCGAGTATTTGTATGTTTTTCAATTAAGTTATCTAATGCTAACTTGGCAATTTTATGGGTTTTTTCAAATTCAAGAGAGCATAATAACGATGCTATGGATAATTTTGTATCATCTTTTATTTATTTATTATGCTTCCATCTCTTTCGGTCCCAACTTATTCATTTACTTCTAGTTGGGGTTTCATTCAACATTTAAGTTTGTCGCCTTGAATTCTTTTATTGAAATTTAATGCTTTTTTTTGTCTGCTTTGATGATTCAAAAAAGGATGAAATTGCACAATCATCTAATTCTTTCCCCTGATTTTCATATGAGATTGGTATCATTAGTTGATTTGTTTTCTTTATAGATGTGATGTTAGATCCTTGATGGAAATCTTTTGCGTTATGTGCAAACACAAGTGAAGTCATGATGTGGGTGGAATTACAAGTGTCATTTAGGCAGTGAGCAGAAGGCAATTGAAAATTACAGACATTCACTCTGAATTTGCTCGCTATTCAGTGTTGATTTTTGCCTGGGCCACAGTTAGGCAATCCCCTTTTCATGTGCGTAGTTTGCTTTTATTTTTTTCATCAATGTCTGTTGTTTGGAGGTGTTAGACCCTGCGTTGCTACTACGTTTTCTTTGCATACAGTTTTGTAACTACATCACACGAGTTTTTATTCCCTTAGAAGTTATAGATGTATCGTTTTTTCATTTCCTTTGTGCAATTGGTCTGCATTTAACACTGCTTTCATTCTCCTGCAACTTGGTTGGGATTCTGAATTGCATTGTTTCAGTGTTAGTTGCTGCCTGCGTGTTGTTGTGCTGAGATTTTGCAGGTGCATTTATGAGGGCCTATCATGCTTTCTTGACCAAACCAAAGAAGACCCTTAATCCTTGCTAGAATAAATAGAGATATGGTATTCATGCATGCTTTGCAGCTCTACGCATTGCGCACATCAAACAAACTGCGCGTTTTATTTCTCTTATTTTTTTTTTCATCTGTTTGTCAAAACAAAAATTAAATTGTTCTTGACTTCTTTTTAGCGAACTCAAACCTGTTGTTGATGATCAAGTTAGCGTGGAATCTGACGGTGATTGATACCAAGAGCATGCTTTGCCAGATAGGGATGTTGAATGGCCTCCAA
>Ga0325414_1002170_pt1 | contig 19637 bp, 9 predicted proteins | sample PopdelMetagenome_8_FD_206183 | JGI IMG/M metagenome (GOLD analysis project Ga0325414, IMG submission 206183) | Populus deltoides microbial communities from Bellville, Georgia, United States - Leaf-PdKOR-R3 | ecosystem: Host-associated > Plants > Phyllosphere > Phylloplane/Leaf | place: USA... | reverse complement strand
CCTAAATTATATTGCTAACGAAGATTACGATTAGGCAAATTTTCTCCATCTTTCTTCTTCAATTTTTCTTTTTATATTGTCACAAACTTTTTTTTTATGGCACTATTTGGGAACGCGTTTCATAAAAATTTAAAAAAAATTGTTAAAAATTAATATTTTTTTAATGTTTTTATCGTTTTGATGCGCTGATTTCAAAAATTATTTTTAAAAAATAAAAAAAATTAATATATTTCAACATGAAAATCACTAAAATTTTATTTCAATATTCCATAGAAACTCCAAGAAGTCTTTTCCTCGGGTATTTTCCCTCCTAAACCGGGTGTGAAAAGGTAAAAGAAGATTGTAAAAAAAACAAAACAAAAAAGGATGAAAAGACTTTCCTATGCCTGGTTCTCATGTATAAAGAAAAGAGAGAAAGGAAAAGACCTTTTTACACCTGGTTCGGGAGGTTTATTGGTATGAGCTCGTAACGGTAAGTTTCCAGCTGCCGCTCTTATTTCCGCCAATTTAAGATGTTCGAAGAAATGAGTTTTAGCTTAATTATTATGAAAGTTAGCAGCCATGGAAAAAGATAGCTGATAAGGCTGATCTAACCATTTAGAATTTCATTATTGCGTGGAGCTAACGTGCTTAGCAAAAGGTGGGGAAGAAGATGGTAGAGAAAGTTCGTAGCTACTTTAGTGAGATGGAAAGTAGTGCGCCATGCATGAATCGCCGGCCAAACAAATTTATTTCCATTTTAGGATAGTTCTTTGCCGGTCCGCATCATAATCGTATCCTTCCTTCCCATCAAGGAAGAAAAACAGAGTGAAAGGTGACAAGGAAAAAGCAGCCAATCAAATTCACCTTTCGATTTCCGAATACTGGGCCCATGCTTTATGACTGGGTCCCTCCGTTCTGAGTGCTGTGGCCTGTAACATCCGAGGGAGGTCGAGTCAACTGTCCTCAGCTGTTTCATGTGCGGGTGAGCGAGTCACGTATCTTTTTATCGCGAGCGCCAGCATCTTGTCCCGCGCTACTTTCTTTCGAGCGCTTATAAATTAGGCCTCCTGATGCCTACAAATCATGCAGGACCTTTGCAACCAAATTGTATCTTGCGTCTCTGCTCGCTCAAGAGACTTTGAATTGAATTTATCCAGAAAAAAAAAAGAGAGAGAAAAGATTTTAAATAAGCGAAAACAATTCATCTTTTTGGATTAGAAGGATGGCAAATGCGGAACACCCAAATTCAAAGAATGAGATATGGATAACCATCCAGTCAACAGCACAAATGCCTAATATTGACAGAGGACTGATGTCAACCGCTCGGCTGATTAAGAAAGAAAAGTTACATCACTCAAACTCTAGGTTCCCGCTCCAGTCCTTCTGTATAGTTCGAACTCGACACTCCTCGAAAGAAAAATCCCGATCCCAGATCATTACGATGGGAACTCTCTCTTTCTTTTCCTCTTTCTGCTGGTTAACAGAGAAAAAGACTTTCAAATTATTTGGAACGATATGGACTGAGGAGAATCTTTCATGCGAGATTTGAACAGATACAATACGTTTTTGGGGGTGGTGCTGGCATCGTACAGGTTCCTGTATGATGCAATCCTCGAGAAGACTTGACAGCTACTTGAGCATCAATGGAAGCAAACGTGAAGACAACCAGACTTCACCACCTCTGTCACTGATGTAGAAGTGCCTGAAGAAGGAGCTAGCATATCATCACTTGGTGAAAGCAAAGAAAGGTTTTTTTTAAAAAAAAAAAAAAAGCAAAGAAAGACTAAATTCTTTTTATCTGTACATCTAGAATCAGAACCCGATATGATTCCAAAATTAGACATCACATCATCGCTTTACCGTTTACTGTTTGATTACTACTGATTATTAATGGATATGTCAACATATATAACAATACCGAATATATATTTAATCGAAAAATAAACTATCCAAATGCTCCTCGACTAGTTTTTTTTCTTAACAGGGAAAAATATTATTAAAGAAAATAGTATAACGGTTGGGAATCATATTGGCCACCGCACTACTATGATGACCAGTGGCCGGTATCGGCCATGCAAGATTTACCGATTCCCAAACAAGAGAGCTCAGTTGTGGTGATGTCATTAATTATATATTCAATTAGTCCCTCCTTGTTCCTAGAATATCCCTCTTAGCCAATAAAACTTAAGCAATTTGACCCAGTAACTCATGATCAATTGGCTATTTGCAAATAATTCATGATCAATTGGAAGGTTTTTATTTTGGTGTAACTACTTGTGGATTGTGATTTTTGTTTGTGCCGTGGATTGTGATTTTTGTTCGAGGTGCTGTGAGGATATCATGCGTGTTATTTAGGAAACAATTCATGATGGTAATTTTAAAAATAAATACAAAATAATTTTTAGAATATCACCCAATAATTTAAATTTTTAAATTAAAATAATTATTTAACATAGAATTACGAGTTAAGATGTTACCACTCTCGTTCTTCTGGTTAAATTAGATTTTTTTTAGCATAATAATGATGAATTTGTATAAATTTCAAGTTTAAATAATTTGATTAGTACTTATTAGAGTTGATATAAACTTATTTTTTTCCCTTTAATCAGACAACAATTTAAACTTTCAAGTCTAAATGATATTTTTTTTACAATGAGGACGGATTTGGATGGCATTGATGGCATTGATTTAAGTGAATTGCTAACTTAGGTCGATGGCAAGAGAAATTTCGAAAGGAAAGCGAAAATGTTTCTCTGTCACTGAAAAACTGAGGTATTTTATCTACTTTTCTCTGTTATTTTGAACGGTCTATAATTTTTGAGGTGCAATATTTGGGTTCTTGTGTGAACAAGAAAATTGTAATCAAAGGAGTGAGGTTCGTATACAACTAAATCTTATGTTTTTATATATAAAATATATATAATAAAATAGAAATGCATTATATATCAAATAAACAAAAACCAAAGTGACCACGACAAGACATGGTTTGTGCCTGGTTCGTATGTGGTTCCTCCATGAGGTTAAAGTTGCCGTATAACCTTCGAAGTTTGAGAAATTTCACGTTCTAAGTCCTAAAACTCTGAAGTATATATTTTTAGTTATATTTCGCAACCCCAACATCTAGATATTATATCCATAACTTTCCTTGTGCTGTTTTAGATTCAAAATTATTTTAATTTTTTCACATTAATTAGCACTACTCCAGTCCTAAAATCCTTGTTGTTTGTTTGTGGCAGTACTATCAAAATGTAAGATCTTGCAAATAGAAATAAATTAAAAACTGAAAATTGAAAACCATTTTTTCTTATTTTTATATATAAATTTATAATTAATAGTTTTTATTAATATGTTAGCATAAAAAAAATAACACACATGCAACAGCAGGGCAAAACACTTTTCATTTCTTTCTTCTCTACTCATATAACACAAAAATTATATATAATCATACCAAACAGCACTTTATTAATCATGCTTATGAACCTGCAAGATTCAAGAAGTTCATATATATAAATTATATGTAATCATACCAAACCTCAATTAATGACTTGTTTCCTCTTAAGATATAATAGTTTGACTTCACCTGAGTGAGCTCAAAACTCCACCTTTTAAAATATATTTCTTGAGCTATTAAAGACTCTCGATGATGTTTCTGTTTTTATAAAAATGAAGATATAATTTTTATTCACATAAGATATATATATTTTTAAAACGGGCATTAGTGCAGTACTATTTACAGTGTTAGGATATTATCAAATGTAAAAATATTTAATCTAACTTGTTATAATTTATTAAAAAAAACTTTTTTTTCGTAAATATCTCGAGACAATGATATATTCCATGATCTAACTGGTTATGTATGTTGGATATGTTTACAAGTGTAGAAGGTCTTCTTCGAGTTCCAATCTTGCTTTCACCATCCTAGGAACTAATTAGAGGAGGGAAAGAGAAGAAATGAATCTGGCCCTTTCACTGAAGATCAAAACAAAGTGAGATGAAAATGGCTCTCTTTAATTCTTGATAAAATAAAAAGGGTTGCCGCCTTTTGCTTTATTCCATTCGGACTACTCCGAATGCAATAGAGTTCGAGCTAACGAGGTATATATCACCAAAACATGATCTAGGAATCCAGAAAAGAAGAGAAAAACAATAAAGCAAGGTGTATTCTATTGATGCCAGAGCAGTGAAAGATTGATGCCACAAGAGTAGAGTGCTATAAATACCCGACGCATCTCCTTCCATGGAAGCCATAAGAAACTAATCAACATTCATTTGCACGACTCAGACTGTACCTGCTTACGAGTGGATTTACTGTGAAAAAATGTCAAGGGATAGAGATCCTCTGAGCGTTGGCCGTGTTATAGGGGACGTGCTGGACCCCTTCACAAAGTCTATCCCCCTCAGGGTCACTTACAGCTCCAGAGAGGTCAACAATGGTTGCGAGCTCAAGCCCTCTCAGGTTGCCAACCAGCCTCGGGTTGATATTGGCGGGGAAGATCTAAGGACCTTCTACACTCTGGTACGTCTCAGCAGTCTCCTCCTCCTTTAAGTAGCAGTCTTTCGTTTATTTATTTCTTTTGTTTTCCGGTGACTTCATTAAGTACAGTATTTACTGCAGCCAAACGTGCATATTTTTTATTCTCTAGATTATTTGACAATCTTACGAGTGAACGTCACTTCCATCGTAGGTTATGGTGGACCCTGATGCACCCAGCCCAAGTGACCCCAGCCTAAGAGAATATTTGCATTGGTAAATGGCAAAATGCCTCCCTCTCTCTCAACGCTCTATTACGATCTTGGTGTTATGATGGATGTAGCGTAAATATGTGATATATACAGGGTTAAAAGATCAAGAATATGCTTTAACTATTGCTATAATTGCTTTTTAATTAACAATGAAACTTCTGAGTTAAGTGCTCTATAAAAAATAATAACTTCATATGTACGTAGATTTACGTGGCTCTATATATATATACATATATATATATATATAATTAATTATCTACAATCTATCTACATTAATCACAGCTGGTAGCACTCTTGTAGAATTGTTGGTCTGGATTGGTCACTAAGTACAGTACGTACGGTGAAAGCAAGGGAAGAGTTTCTATGACCCTCTCTGTTTTCTCTTTTCTTTTCTGATTGGCAGCATGTTCCTTTCGTTGTTTTCTTTCTCTTTCATTTCTTGGTTTTTTTCGTTCCTTTATTCCTCTGTGGGTCAACCAAGCAGGGAGCAGATTGACTAGGGTTCTTTTAGAGATGACAGGTCGTACATTTAGTCACGTACGATGATATTGGGTACCTATATCCAGACTTTCTTTTTGAGATTTTAGCATAGTGAATTTCTTTTATATAAAATAATATTTAGTAAGATAACATAATTTATAGTTTACCACGTCTATAATTCAAGAGTTGTAAGTGTTATTACGAATCTTTTAAATTATAAAATTATTTTATAGAATATTCAGTTAATAAAAAAAAAATTAAAATCAAGTTACATCAGAATTCTGATAACAACATCACCAATAATATTAAAAAAATCTTGATAAAACAAATCAAACAACACAAATATAAATCATAAATAATAATACATGAGGGGTCCATGAAATTTTCTACTCCATATAATATAATATGCAAGTAGTGTAATCGATATTGAACGAATTTCTAATCGGCAAAACTGATGATCAACCCAGTTTAGTTAGTTATATATTGTCGTGTGTAGAAAACAAATGTAATAGAAAGTAGAAACAAAACCTTATCTTGCATATATATGCATTGCATGATACCACAAGTCGAATTAATATGCTCTGTTTTTTTTTAACTTCAGCTGATATGAATTTCTTGTCACATGAACTCGCAGGTTGGTGACTGATATTCCAGCAACAACTGGGGCAAGCTTTGGTGAGTATATTTACATTAATATTTTCTTAAAAGACTCAAGAATTCCATTAGGATTGAGGAACTTCTAATGTTACTTGTATACTTGTCTACATTCCTACGCACGTACTCAGTCTAGGAATTATGCTAGTTTGTTTGCTTTTTCCCCGTCATATAACCCTTTAATTCATGTGATATATATAATAATAACTAGAGTGAAATTGAGTTATTGAGACTCAAACCTCTTTTATTCAAAGAAGCTATCTAGTATACAACCGCTGGGTTATATATATTTATGTGATGTTCTGGTTTTATTTATAAAGCATATTGTTTGTCGGGACAGCATTATCCTTCGAAATATATATGATCTCTCGTCGTGATTCTATTAATTTCAGTGAATATTCTGATTAGGAAAAAATCAATTATGGCTGTTTTGCTGGCATATGATTGGATCGAAATTTAGTTGTCCAGGGGTTCTTCTCCCCCAAAGCCGTTTTAGATTGTTTTTTTAGCTATACTTGCAGCGAAATTAATTTCTAAATAGCATTTAAATAATAAAAATAAAAATAAAAAACAGCACTTAAAAGGGAAAAAAAAGAGTCATTTCTGTAATATATATATATATATATATATATATATATATATTAAGTAATCAAATCTCAAATAATTTTCATTAATTAACAATATAAAAAAAGTCTTAGAAAGCCGCTAGATTTCTAAAGTGCAAGAAATTTCCATTAAAAAATAATTTTTGTTGTGGGGTTTATTGGTTGTTTTTCTAGCAACTTGGAATTGAAAAATCCAATTTAAGAACTTGGGATTCGATAATAGGCAATCAAGGAGGGGAATTGAAAAAACATTCCTCTTCTCCGGTCTCTTTTATCTTATCAACACCAATATCCCATGAGATGTTTTTGTTTTTTTAATCAACGGGGTGTTTTTTAGTTCAACTTTTATGTTCTAAAGGGTTAGACAAGAATTACGCGTGCCATTTATATATAAAGTGATATATTAATGAAAAAATATTTTTTATGATTTTTAAAAAACTCAAAAGGTGATATATTCCCACTACTCAACGAGATATGACGATTGAGGCAACGACGAGACACCAAAAGTTTCTCGGCCAAATAGCCAGGTCTATTCCATTTCCACCTGCGGCCTCGTAGAAAAACAAACAAAAGAGTGGATGGGGGTTGTGGGCGGACAAGGACAGTGAGAATAAAATAATTTGCTTGCTTTTAGTTGTTTTAACGTGGCCGTATCATCAATTATGTGTTCTGATTGGTGAACTGTCTTTGTGAATTAGGAAATTAATAAAACCTCCACATGTGTATACGTTGATCCTGAAATAACTCATATGCATGACAGAGAATAAATCTTGATTTTTTATATATGTTCTTGCTTGTTTGCATCAGAACTAACTATTATATCGACATTTTGCGAAGGCCATGAAACTGTGTGCTATGAGAGCCCGAGGCCGACAATGGGAATTCATCGGTTTGTTTTCGTCTTGTTTCGGCAACTGGGCAGGCAAACTGTGTATGCCCCTGGGTGGCGCCAGAACTTCAACACCAGAGACTTTGCTGAGGTCTACAATCTTGGATCGCCAGTGGCTGCTGTTTATTTCAACTGCCAGAGGGAGAGTGGCTCTGGCGGTAGGAGGCGATAACAGGAAGATATCCCTTTAAATATTCCCATGTTGGAAAGACTGAAAACAAGTCCATAAATATGATATTGCTGCATATACTGTCCTATCATCTAGCTTCCCCTATTATATGCCTGCCTACTTGCAGCAAAAACACCTAATCACGTCAAGGTATCAATAAAATATGATATTATTATTGTTATAAGTGATTTTTTTTTTCTTAACTTTCAAAATGAGACCTAAGATATTGACTATCTTCGGAAAATAGTCTCCCCTGGTCCTTAAATTGTCATCTCATCCTTTTCAATGTCTTAATTAAGCCTTCAAATAGAATTCAAAGTTTTGACTGTCAAGTACATGTATGAAACTACGAATTGTTGCAGCATGCGGCTCAATTCTCTACTTCACTGTCTGTTTTCTTTTTCCCTTATACACCCACTATTTCCTCTTCTTTTCCAAAAAAAATCGATTTTCTATATATTTGACTTCAATACTTGGTGGAGTCAATAGCGTTGCCTATGATCGTAGAACAACCCAATTAATTGAGAAGAATTTTCAAGCAGGATATCAATTTCAGCTCCCATGCAAGATATTGGGAGATCTTTCAGTTCAACTTGGTGCCATTTCATCAAACACCCCAGCTATAAAAGCCTTGCTTTCGACAAGAAAAACTCATCAAACACATTCTGTGTGGTAGAAAATTGTTCGAACCTGAGCTGCTTCCTAATTAATTAAGATACTAAGCCCACCTCATCAAATAACAGCACCTTAATAGACGAGCTTGTAAGAGACTATGAGTGGCGAGGCAGGTCCTATGATTATATATATCGTGTCTTCAAGAATTTCTTCTGGGATTACGAAAAAAGCGATTTGCATGCGGATGATATTCAGGGCTTGCGAGTTTTATACGAATTCACTAATAATTATTAGAAGAAGAGGGAAAGAGAAAGAGAGGTTACATGCAGTTTTATTATCTTAATTCCATCCTTTTCTAGTAATTAACGAATCTGAGTTTAGGCCATCCTTAAGGTGTTTAAAGTTTTTGTCGGCAAATCTATCTCCTCGGGCTCCTAAAACTATTATGTAAATATTATTTTTTTGATAGAAAATGTTATGAATCGCCTGTTTTGGAGGGTTTAGCTCGCTCGCATATAAGTTATCCGAACTCCAGAAGTGCTCTTTTTTAAATAATAAACATTTTTTGTTAAATAAAATATAAAATTGAAATTTCTTTTGTCATTCTTATCATGTCATAAGTGACCTACATGCTCTCTTAATAGTTTTTCTTGATATATATATATATATATATATAAAGAAGATTTCAAAATGGACGAGAACTGGCTGATGAACTCGATGCAAGTCGTCTTCTTCATTTTTCTTCATGCAAAAAGAGATTGAGGCCAGGGCTGTTTCTATTTGGGCCTTCTACAGCTGAGCGGGTTTCTTTTGGTGTTGAAACTTTCAAGGCCTACAAAATAAGGGCCAGGAGTGAATTAATAAATATAACGCGGTTCACTTTAAGGTTTAATCAGGCCCATAAGCCCATTTTTAAATCAGTGTAAAATCCCCGCCCGCGTCAGCGTAACAATCACGCGGGGCTTATCTAACCGTTATAAATACACGAAATATGACGGCTTTCCACTAAAATCTCTTCTTCTTCTTCCCTTCGTTTTGTTTTTATGGCAGTTTTCCCTGGGGCTATGGTTCTTCAAGGGAAATTCCGGTACAAGAATACAGGCGGGCGGGCTGGATCTAGTCGAATAATGCCAGCGACTATATGGTGTTTTTTCTTATACCTGTTTGTGCAGAATACCTGTTTAGCAGCCAAGTTTTCTTATGTTCTTTCTCTACGATTATTAAATAAAACATGAATTTAAGCTTCACTATGTTCATTCCGTTGAAATGCATTGGAAAATAACCACTAGACAAACATGGTGTTTTTTCCATTTTTCTCAATGACTCTTATCTCACATTAATTTTAAAAGAAACGAATGTTTATGAGTTTTGAAAGAATCCGTTGTTGATGTTGTTTTACGCTGTGTTATTTTCATCATTTTGATAGAATAAAATGTTTATTTTCATCTATTTTTGTGTGGAAGCTTGTTTTCTTTTGCTAAAATAAGTTAATGTCTCCTAAAACTTTTCTAGCAGACTGCTTTTTGAGCATTAGGTGCAAATTTGTCCCAAGTTCTCACGAGCCGTGATTACTTCTGAATATTTACTTGAGAGAAAGTACCGTCTTCTTCATTTCATGGAACCATAACTATTGAACTGCGCATCGCCCCTGCTCTCTGTTGTTGGGTAGGCTTTTTATTGGACTTTCGGCCATTCCTTCTGCAATTTCCGATCACCTATCAAGGATCCTCTCCCTTTTTTTCTATTATCGACTGTCAACATTTCTGAATATAGAGACCACAGTTTTCCTTTGCTTGTCTTATTTTTGGTTGCTTGGAATTTCAGGTCAGGCAGCTAACTGTGAAAGCTCGAGCTAGGAGAAACTTGCACCAGATGAATATTTAGGAAGAAATTTGTCACTGTTCGAGATTTTATTTTATTTTATTTTATTTTTGGTTTTCAAATGAAGATGGCCTGTTGGGTTTAGGCATTGCATATTAGCTTGATTTTCTGCAGTTTTTCATCTTCCTCGCCAAAAAACAGAGATACACCACTGCTCGTCGTTGTTGGCTTCCTGCCCATGTATACTGTATAAAAGATCTCTTTTATTGCAGGCTGGCATACTTCTTGTTGGTGGAGGGAACAGAGTTGTTGTCGATCAAAAGAACGAGAAAGACAGGAGAGTAGAATTTCATCACAGAAAGCGATGCCAGACTGGTTCTATCTAATCCTTTTCTGTTGTTTCTTCTATGACTATAAACAGATAACATGAAGCATGTCCTCTTATATTTTTTTAATACATAAATTTTTGTGTGTTTTGAACCCCTCTCATCACTGCTCATAATTGAGACCACGCCATTTTGTTATCAATCCAGATGAACACTGAAATAATCTTTTCTACCTCATGAACAATATTTTTTATCAAAATTTTTATTTCTTAAAATCAGACAAAATCCGTTTCCCAAAAATTTAAAACAATTTCTCTTTTTTTATTTAAAAATAATTTTTTTAGTGTGTTAATATTAAAAATAATTTAAAATAATTAACTTAATTGAGATCTCACCATTTTGTTATCAATCCAGATGAACACTAAAATAATCTTCTACCTCTTAAGCAATATTTTTGTATCAAAAACTATTTTATAATATTTTATTTAAAATTTTTAAGTCTTAAAATCAGTCAAGATCTGTTCCCCGGAAATTTAAAAAAATTTCTCTCTTTTTTTGGCTTTAAAATAATTTTTTTTATGTTTTCATATCATTTTGATGTGCTGATGTCAAAAATAATTTTTTTTTTAAATGTGTGATTTTGATGCATTTCCGAGTGATAAATACTTTTAAACTGCTATCATTACCATATTATCAAACGCACTCTTGAACTAATATGTTGGCTATGAATTGGATCAGTTTTTTAAAAATATAAGGAAAAAAACACAAAAAATGTGATGGATTTTTTTGACAACAGTATTGAATTCGGCCAAGCAAGTAAATCTTGAAATTTTATTACTTAGCGTGAGCTTTCAATAAAATCATACAAGAGCTAATATGATGTGAATTGATTGATTTAATGGGTTTAAGGTCAAACCGGATGACCAACAAAAAATTGACTAACTTTAGAAAAAAAGCAGGAGGAAAGTTTTTTTAAGTATTGAAATAATAATATATTGGATGATCTTGGTTGCATGTGTCTAAATTCATGAACTTAGCCATGTTTAATAATCTTTTTATTTATTTTTTACTTGATTATATAATAAAAATTAGATGATTATAATTCTGAGTATCAATGCTAAAATAAATATTTGTTTGAAAATTAAAATTGTGATAACCCTTAAAAAAAAAGATCAACATGATATATTTCCCAACTAATTTAGGATCGAATGGTGAAATCATGGAAAAAGTAGAATATTTTTTAATTATTATCAATATCAAGTAAAAGACCAAAATATCCTTATGATTATGATTAAGCCCTTGAAGTTAAGTTCTTAAAAGTAAATTTTTTTTTAAAAAAAACCTTAAATCCAAGTTAAGCGTTGTTTTGCATCTATAGGCATTTTAACAACCTAACTCTGTAAAAAAAAAAGAAGCAAGATGAAAACAATAACCTCAATCAATTAAAAAACAACAAGTACATGATTATTGAATTAAAATGGGTATGGAAGCCATTGGAGGAAAAAAAAGAATTAATTTATTGTTTCAATCCATAATAACTAATCCCAATAAATCTTTTAAACCTGGGTTGATATTTCAAATTCACAACATGTGAAATTGAAAAATGGAGTTCAGTCAATAATTTTAATTGCCAATTAATTTAATGTTGAATAATAAAATTAAAAAAAATCAAAATTTTGAAACCAGCCTAAGCAACAAAAAAAAAAGGCATTTTATGAATTGATGAAATTAAAAAGGAAAATAAATTCAAAAACCATCTCAAATAAAAAAAATAATGACTAGATTTGATATACTAGGAAATTAAAGGATAATAAAATTAAAAACAAGACAAATTTTGAGAAGTGAATTAAAATAAAACAGATAAAAATTAAAAAACAAAGGAAAAAATCAAAATAAAAATAACTTGAATGACTGATATGATGACGTGGAGGGACAAGCATAAATCTCAAAAAAGAGAGAAAAAAAGAGATGTCAGCGATGCATTAGAGGTTAGGATGAGTCAAATAATACGGTGGGGTAACATTATTTACAACCATAGACAGCTACACGTATTAGCAACCTTTTGTTTTTTTTTTAAAGCACCATGTTGCCCGTGTGACACAAAAATCATTAAAAAAATATTATATTGAAAATGATGAATTAACATATCAAATAAAGCTTTTGAAAAATTGAATAAATAGCAATATAGTCCCTATATCATAACAAAAAAACATGAAGAGCTGAAAAAGAACCTAGACCATGTTAAAATGATAATTTATTTTAAAGGACAATAAAATCATTTTATTGTGAAAAAAATAATAAAAAGATTGAATTGCCCCACAATAACTCTAAAATGATATATGAATAAAAAAAATATTTCACCTCTAGAAAAAAAAAGGTTATTGTTAGTTTTTTTTAAGAATAAAACTGTCAATTCACTTTATAGATTATGGTAAATATGTACATATTTAAAGCATGTTTGAAAACACGGCGCAAATCTCGTTCCCTTAAATTTTAGATTTTGATTTTGCTAAAAATTATATATTTTTTTATGTTTTTAGATCGTTTTGATATGCTGATATCAAAAATAATATTTAAAAAAATAAAAAAAAATTTATTTTAATATATTTCTAAATAAAAAATATTTTAAACAAGAAACAAAAATACTTTATGTTTTATCTTTTCTCTTCTATTCACTTTGTAGAAAAGGTTTAAAATGGGGCCCGAGGCCTCTCCAAAAATAAAAAATTAAATTCAGATGAGCTGCAGATTTGATTTGGGCTCAAGCCTCACAGGACAAGTATTTTAAAGATCTGGGCTCATAGACATGACTGGGCAGGAGTCATTTTCTTACAAAGCCACCCGGCAAATCCGAAAAGAGAGGCGCCAAATGGAGCCTTACTTTCTGCTTGGCGTTTTTTTGGAGCCAAAAATACAAACTGCTCTTTCTATTGGCGGGAAAAAACATGATTTTTCACTCCTAGATCTCCATTTACTTTAACATAAATGAATAAAAAAATCAAAATTTGAGAGAAAAAAAAAACAAGAGAGAGAAACAAAATAGCCATAAGAGATAAAAAGAGAGAGATATCTAGTCGAGGCTCGTTGTCCGAGAAGCACATCAAAGAAGAAAACCACAGATCACAAGCAAATACTGCTGTATTTTCCTTTCGTCCGAGTAAAAAAAACCCCTTTTCTGTTAAATTAGGGTTTCGATTTGAGCGAAGGCAATGGCGGAAGTGGTCAAGATGGCAATCGACTGTGAAGATGAGTCAAAACCGAGCGGCCAAGATCAACCTAAGAAGACCCTGAAGAGGAAACGAGCAACTCTAACACCAACACAACAACAGCAACTCGTGAACTTAACAGGTGAACAGAAAGAAGTCCAGATTGAGGAACTGAAGAGAGAAATGGAAGGGCTATTCGGGTATTACAGAGAAACGATGAATCAGAAAATGGGGTTTGGGTTTGGTGTAGATTTAGGTGGAAGTGAGTGTATTAATGTGAATGGGATGGTGGGTCTGTTAATGGAAGAGAGTGACATGTCGTTTTCGAAATTGGTAGAGGAAATATATGGGAAGTTAGTGAAAAAGAGTGCGAATTTGACTGTTGCAGTGGTGAAAAGTGCTGTGTTGTTTGTTGGTCAAAGAATAACATATGGTGTGCCTAATGTAGATGCTGATGTTTTGGAGGATGAGACTCAAAGTTGTCTTTGGTGCTGGGAGGTATTTATTTATTTGTTTTATTTTCCTTTTGTTTTTCGTTTATGGGCGTGTTTAATTTTCTACAAAAGATCTTGATTATTTTGTGTCCATTTTAGCAACTCATGTGTTTATTGCTTGTGCTCTATCTTGTTACTCGTGCTTAATCATTTGATTCGTGTGCATGTTGTTTGTAGACACGAGATTTAAAGCTAATGCCGAAATCTGTCCGTGCTGCATTGAAAATCAGGCGTATGTGCCGAACAAAGATCCATGAGAGGATTACTGCTGTTTTTGGTAATAAATGTATAATTAAGTTTTTGTAGCTGCTTTGAGTTTGTTTGTAATTAACTGTAAAAGCATGAGATGCATCCGGTTTAATCTTTTCCATCACTTGATTTAATTGTAAATGTCTAACAGAATGACCTATTTAGAGCTGGGTCAATGGATAATGCTTCCATTTCTCTGTGCAATAGCTGTGACTAAAAATGCTTGGACTGCTGCCATACTTTGAGTTCTATGAATATGCGATTATCTTTGGTGTAGATAAGGTCTAGCTGGATGAAACAAATGTGCTTTAGTGCTCCTGGAGTCTGAACAGACATTGCTTTTCTCATCTATTGTCTTCGTTACTAGAGTTAGAAAATAAGCATGCAGAATTGAATGATAAGTGAAAATTACTGTTGGACATGCTGCCTATCAACTGTACTGGATGGTTCATTTCAGTGATGATATAAAGCTATGTACTTTCTTGAGGTTATAATGTCATTACTGACTCTTGGCTCATTTTTCAGCGATGATAACTGCATTACAGAAGTCAGAGACTGATGAAAATTACAAAACTGATTTAATAAAATCATCAGGGAAGCTTGGCAAAGTTTTAAGAGAGGCAGACATTCGTTTGTTAGTGGATGGCATGTTACAGAAGAATGGAGCAGAGATGTATGTATAGTAAGAGACTCTATTTTTTCTGTACTTTAAATAATATTTTTCTTTTTATTAAATATTGAAATGTCATTGCAGGGCTGAAAAGCAAGTAAAAAGAGAAGAAAAATTGATCATCAAGCAATTGGAGAAAAATAAACGAGAAGAGGAAAAGGAGAAAAAAAGGATGGACCTTGAATTTCAAAAGGAAAAGAGACAAACTGTATGTTCAAGCCTCTCTCTCTCCTCTCTTTTTTTTCCCTGTACAAACTGCTACCGTATGCTCTCTGCCTCTGGGGCAACAGGAACAATGTTGCTTGGGTCATTGAGTTATGCTTGAGCATTTTTTTTGCTAAGCTTTGAAACATTTTTGCAGTTTGTTGTATTTATATTATTCATTTAATTTGTTTCAGGAAAAAGAGCAAAAGCGACTGCAGGAGGAGGCAGAAAAAGATGAACGGCGTCGTGAAAGGGAAGAGTTTGAAATGAAGAGACAACTGAAAAGGCAGCAAGAGGAAGCTGAGAAGGAACAGCGGCGCAAGGAGAAGGAAGAAGCTGAGTTGAAAAGGCGAGTTGCTGTACAGAAGCAAGCTTCAATGATGGAACGCTTTCTAAAAAGAAGCAAAAGTAGTTCCCCATGTCAGAATGACCAGAGTTTAACTAAAGCAACCACTTCTGATTCCTCAAGCAAAAAGAGTAAAAGGATGGATGAAGCAGTTACTCAGTTAATGGACTGTGCTCCTTTGTTAAATGATAACATTACAAGTGATGACATTCTCAAGTAGGTTTTGCATTCCCCAGTCTGTCCCCCTCACCTCCTTGTCTTTTTGCCTACAGTGACTTAACCTTCCTGGCCAGATGATTATGTGATGACTGGTCTCACTTATTCATTTTGCAGGTCACACTTGTCTTCCTGGTGTCATTTGGGTTGCTCTATCCGTTCCAATAGAAAACAGCATTGGAGTATCCGTAGGAAGCCTAAGACTGGACTGTTTAAGGAACTTAAGCTAACTGCTATCAGGGACCCAACTCATGATGATGATTCAAGTGCAGAGAAGCTTGATAGTGGATGGGGAGATCAAAATTCTGATGACATATCATGCATAGATGTTAGAAAATGTAATCGGAGGAAGCAATTGTTGCAGTTTGATAAGAGCCATAGACCTGCTTTTTATGGTATCTGGCCTAAGACAAGGTAACTTCTCTTTCCTAGGATTGTATTGTGCTACTTAATTAAGAGGCAGATGGGTTTAGGGAGAGTAGTAATTTCTACTGGAAATGCTGACATAATTACATTATTTAACGTGTCTTCTCTGGCATTTATGTTTAGGCCATTATGCTTAGTTTTCTAGAAAGTTTTTCTTTGTAATTATTTATTTTTACTTGTCAAGATGTAGTTCATTATCGGTTAATTCAGTAATTTCAGTGTTTGTGAGTGGAACAAACACATTAATTTCCGCTCCTAATGTTTGATATGTTTATTATAGCACTGCTCATTGTTGTGCAAAATGCCTTAATGTGCTTAAGTTTAAAGATTCAAGGGAAAAATGCTCTATCTTTTAAAGAAAAAGGAATCTTGTTTGATGAATTGAAGTTTAAAGGTGTAAAGCATGATGTTTTTGGAAGCTCCAGATGCTAAAGGCTCTGCCCCCCACCCCTTCCATTAAAAACCACATACCCTATATCTGGTGCCTTGTCATTAGCAACTGCTCTAACCTTTGAGCTAATTGCCTAAAGCAATAGCTATTTTATTTTTTCTTCAGGTCTTGTTGTCTGCATCTTGTAGAGTTCTTGAAGTTAGATCTTGCATTTTAAATTGCTTGCTTACCTTGTTTAGGTATATTCATGCTTTGGTATTTGTGCCTAGGCTCTACCTTTGTGCTTAAGTGCATCTTGGGCTATTAAGACTGATTTTTAAGTGTGCTTAGTGTGAGAGTTGGGAATTCAATGCTATGTTTGTGTTTTTTCTGGCTTCTTAGTCTTGTCTGCAAGGTTTAGGTCCATACCAATCATGAACTCGTGTTGATTCACTAGTTAATGTAAAAATGTAGGTTTAGTGTCATTTTCTTGTCAATCCTCACCCTTGATGTATTGCTGGGTGACTTGGGCTTCATTTGGTTGTATGCTAATTGACTGTAATTTCACCTTTTCAGTCATGCTGTTGGACCACGCCATCCATTAAGGAGGGATCCAGACTTAGATTATGATGTTGACAGTGATGAAGAATGGGAAGAGGTACTGAGTTTTCTATTCAAATAAAAACTGGAACTGAAACTATGATGTACTGATGTTGTTGTTGTTCTATAGGAGGATCCTGGTGAAAGCCTCTCGGATTGTGACAAGGATGATGGAGAAGAAAGTTTAGAGGAAGAATATTCAAAAGCTGATGATGAAGAAGAGAGTGAAGATGGTTTTTTTGTACCTGATGGGTATCTCTCAGAAAATGAGGTAATAAATGAGTTCCCGGGGGCAATTCTGGAGTTAGACCTTGCTAGTCTTATAGTTGTTGGATGCATTCGTAAGTCTGAGTTGGTGACAACAAAGAAAATAACTGAGATAACTTAATGCATTCCCTTCTCTGGACTGCCTCCGGTGCTCATTCCATCAGATCTGGGATTGATGGCCCACAAATCCATAAATGCGTAAATGATCCATTATACTGGATGTTTAATGGTCAATATTAACAATTCCTTCCCTCTCCTTAAGTGCATTTAATGCTACTTTGCATTTATGGCACTGACCCGTGCATAACTATCTGTGCCCTTGCTATGTAGTATTGAGGTTTTCAAAGCAAGTAAAACATGTCTCAAGACTCTCAACACATCTAGAAGCCACTTGGAGAACCAAAAACAATAAACTTTCATTATAACCAATCAAAATATTTATTTTAAAAACTTTAATTGCCCTGTAAATGCAGGGAGTACAACCTCACAGAATGGATGCTGATCCTTCAGTCGAGGAGGCCAGAAGCTCACCTAGTTGCAAGCAAGACTTAGAGAGCGAGGAGTTCTGTACATTGCTGAAACAGCAGAAATGTCTGAACAGTTTAACTGATAATGCCCTTCGGAAAAATCATCCCATGATTGTATTGAATATAATGCATGAGAAGGATGCGTTGTTAGTGGCTGATGACCTAAGTGACATTTCTAAAGTGGAAAAAATGTGTTTGCAAGCACTTAGCATGCGAGCATTCCCTGGAGGACCACAAATGGAGATGTTCTTGGATGTGTCATCTGAAAATCATGATGCTTGCTTGTTAAATGCAAAGGCCAGTGCTACACGTATCCCAGCTGTGATAACTTTACAAGATTCGGATATGCCTATAGTTGTAAGTTGTGCATTTGACATGTGTTACTGGCAGCATGCACTAATGATAATCCTGGCATGTTTATAGTTTGCCTTAGATTATGTTATGACTGCAGCCCATGATTTGTTGTTCACTGTAATCTTGGTGAATTTTCAGGTGTCTGTTATTCATTCATGCTCGCAAAGTATGAATAAAGTGGTTGAATCACTGCAACAGAAATTCCCCGCTGTCTCAAAGTTGCAATTAAGAAACAAAGTTCGTGAGATATCAGATTTTGTGGATAATCGTTGGCAGGTTAGTGGCTTTCTGAAATTTTATCATTCCCATATTGAGGATTTACATGTTAAGGAAATATTCGAGTCTAACCAATGAAGTTTTGATGATTGATAAAAGCTGTTTGATTAATGAAATTATTTACATAAATGTTTTAGTATGTTTATTTTTTTGGTGGATAAATCCTTGCTTATTTAAAATGACCTTAGTTCAGCATAAACCCAATTCATTTTGGTTCATCTGATCTATATATTCATACCTGTTTTGGCTTTAGTTGGTTCCTTTTAGTTTGGTGGGTTCATGATGCCCTTAAATTTAGGTTTCAAGTCAAACTGCTGAAGGCTTGTGCATTTAGAATAGCTCTTGTTTTTATGGTAATGAGAGAACAAGTCAAGGGTTTGAAATTCCAAGAAATTATAGAACTTTCATGTGTAAGATTTACAAGGTTATAACTGCTGGGCAAGGTTGAATTTAATAGATCATCCAATAAAAGTAGTAGTAATTAACTGAGGAAAGAACCTATGCATGCAGCCTCCCTAGAAAGTTGAGTCGAGGTTCTAATTACTGCTTTTATAATGCAGGTCAAGAAAGAAGTTTTGGATGGTTTTGGCATTAGAAGTTCGCCAGGTATGTATTCGTTCATGTCATCAACTAGTCAATCATGTTCTAGAACAATGTATTGCTAAACCACCCTACCTCCTTTGAAATGAGCAGAAAAGAGCAGAGGAAGGAAGCATAACATTTCTACATTTTTCTCCAAGAGGTGCCTGCCTCCTGCTGGTAAAAGCACGAATCCTAATGAGTCCTCACCGCCTATGCTGAAACATGGTTCTGTTGCCGAGAGCCAACAAATTTGCACATACAGCCATCCATAGCATTCTCTTCCGGATCATCTTTGGCCTTTCTGTTTTTTCTTCTCCAAATTTCCCATCTTTTTGGCCATACTCTGAGGCATGTAATTATAAATCATCACAAGAAACTCAACATTAGTGAAGTTTCTGTTTTAAATCATATGGTTGAATCGAAGGCCATATAAACTTTCAGCAAACCAATACCTTGATGAATTTTTAATTAGGTTAAAATACTGGCGTGAAACAATCTTTCTCTGGAAACCAGACAAGACTGAGTAGCGAGTGCTATGAAAAGGTTTGCAGAGGACCGTTAGTAGG
>Ga0325414_1002167_pt1 | contig 19648 bp, 8 predicted proteins | sample PopdelMetagenome_8_FD_206183 | JGI IMG/M metagenome (GOLD analysis project Ga0325414, IMG submission 206183) | Populus deltoides microbial communities from Bellville, Georgia, United States - Leaf-PdKOR-R3 | ecosystem: Host-associated > Plants > Phyllosphere > Phylloplane/Leaf | place: USA... | reverse complement strand
AGAGAGAGAGAGACAGGCACTGACACGCACACTCACACTCACACGACCAGGAAGAAGAGCCCTCTCTTTCTCTATATTTAGTGTTTTTATATACCGAAAGACCCTCACCCTGTTTCCATTGTATCCTCCTCTCTTTTTTCAACATCTTCTTACAGAGAGAGAGAGAGAGCTGTGTGTTTCTCGTCTTCTTTTAGAGAGAGAGAGAGAGAGAGAGGAAGGCAGCGAAAAACTCTGTCCGCTTCCCGCATTTCACTCTCCACCATGATCTGCTTGAATAGAAGCACCTTCCTTCTGGTAAATAATTTAAGCCTAACTCTCATTTATTATTATTCACGAACACAAACAAGAAAAAGAGGAAATTAATTTCTACAAGTTGTCAAAAATCAAGATTTTCTCTGCATTTCACCTCGTAAATCACCGCTTATCTTTCCCTTTTTTCTTTATCTTCTTTTTACTTTTATTTTTTGGCAACAATATTTAGTGATGGGGTTTGGAAAGTGGAGTTTCCATAATTATCGTACGTTATTTAGTTCCTTAGAGGAGATTAATTACTACTCTTATTTCTACAGAGTAACGCGGGCATTTCGAGCTCGCATAGCCCTTTCTCAGGGAGGCATAGACGATCGGTGCTTTCAGTTCCTTCTTCGTTGAGGGTAGCGGCCGTCAATTCCAACAGGGATCGCAACAGTAGCGTTTTCATGGAGAGCACGTTCAAGGACGTTAGAGATGGAGCCGTTTCGTCGTCTTCTGTGATTGACGTCGACTCCAAATCCAACATTGCTCCTGGAGGGCCCGCTGATGTTTACGGTGAGGATACTGCCACCGAGGACCAGGTTGTTACCCCTTGGTTTGTATCTGTTGCGAGGTAATTTAGTGCTGTTGCTATGGTATCATGAGTCAAATAATATTTACTTTTCTTTTTTTCTAAATTGTTGCCACTGTTTTTTAGCTTTAGATGTTTATAGTTCTTTATACTTAGGTGGAGGTGACGGGGCTAAATTGTTATTATATTATTAATTGTGGCACTTTTCTTTCCATTAGAAAATAGATGCCCAGTGACTGACTATGAGGGCTGTAAATAAGCTGGACACCTTTTCAGTTTGTCCTGCCCAGCTCAAGCAGATGTGGAATATTCCACTACGATTCCACTTGGAGGTCTCAGAGGAGTCTAACCTTGGAGATGGTGGGGTGGGTATTTAGAGATTTGCATTGCTAACTTGCCATTCCCAGTTGCCGCAGCTGGTTATCTAAGTAGTGCAGCAACTTTGAACACCGTAACTTGACGAGAAAGACATGTTGTTTCCTTTTTCCACCTTTCTTTTTCGTTGGTTTTTTATTTTTTATTGCACTGCAGTGGGTATTCTTTGTTGCGAGATCCACACCACAACAAAGGACTTGCCTTCACTGATGCAGAGAGAAGTGCCCACTACTTGCGTGGCCTTCTTCCCCCAGCAGTCGTATCTCAGGAACTCCAGGTTATTTATTTCTCTTGCCTTTCCTCTCATTCTTTCAACTTTTCTTTGTAGGTTTCTGATTTAAACGAAATGAGTAAACCTTTTCGCCTCTCCAATTTTCAGGTGAAGAAACTGATGTATATTATTCGCCAATATCAACTTCCATTGCAGAAGTACATGGCTATGATGGATCTTCAGGTAGCCACATGGTTCCCTCTGACTCCTGGGCTTTAAATTTTGTATCTGGGATCATGATTCAACATTCAGAGGTGTCATTGTGTTATTTTGTTGTCTTCAATCAACTTATTTAAGAGTAAGGCATACACCCGTACGTCATTGATTCCACGATTCTGCAAATATTCTATATTAAGAAACAGACTTTCTTCTCTAGTGTATGCCATTCATTTTTGCAGCACAAGTGATGCTATGAGCAATGCTAATTGGGGTTGATAATAATTAGGAGGATAATTCTTATCACTAAAACTCAACTTTGGCTCGTTGCACTTTGTGAAATAAATGCACTACCCTAATTGCAGGAGAGAAATGAAAAATTGTTCTACAAGCTTCTTGTTGACCATGTTGAGGAAATGCTCCCTATTGTCTACACTCCAACTGTTGGTGAAGCTTGCCAAAAATACGGGAGCATCTTTACTCGTCCTCAGGGTCTTTATATTAGTTTGAAAGAAAAGTAAGTTTTGTAGAATCTATTTCTACTACATTACTTGTTCTTGAAAGAATGCTTTCTGACTATCTGTGATGAAAGCTAATAAAACAGTTATTTTCAGGGGTAGCATTCGTGAAGTGTTACGGAACTGGCCTGAGAAGAACATTCAAGTCATTGTTGTCACTGATGGAGAGCGGATTTTGGGTCTAGGGGATCTAGGCTGTCAGGTGAACTCTAACTGAATGTACACTTTTTAATCACATTCCCATCTTTCATATGCATGGATGCAGCTGACTAGTTTGGTGGCTCATGTTCGTAGGGTATGGGGATACCAGTAGGGAAACTGGCTTTGTACACAGCACTTGGTGGAGTTCGTCCTTCAGCTGTAAGTATCACCACCAGAGTGCTTTTTTTCTTTTCCATTTCCCTTTTCTTTTCACCTCCCTTTTCCATTTTAATGCTCCTCAAATTTGCATGACGCAGTTATCTTTTCCAGCAATATCTACTCTTATTCCATTGAAATCTAGCTTGAAACTGGATTTGGCACCTCTATCTAGCCTTTCCAGCAATTTGCATTTTCTTCACCTCTATCAATAATTTATTTGTTAGTTTTAATTAATTATAAAATAGTTTTTAGTTTTTATGTAGATGACTTACTATTTGATGAAAAGAGTCTTAGGTCTTAAAAGGATATATTTTATTTTTTAAAGCATTTATTTTAATATAAAATATTTTTATTTATTAGAAATAATCTTATATTAGAGGGTATTTTTACTAAAAAACCCACATTAGAAAATAAAGCATTGAATAAAGTACTTGATTGGAACAATAAAAAAATGTCGGTGTATCAAAATTAAAAAGATGAAAGTTCATGTACTTGATTGACATAAAATAAAAATTGGGAGTGCCAATAGTGATTTAATGGAAAATGACATGCCATCAAATAATAGAAGAATTGACAGAAGGTGGACAAAAGTACTTAGTTGAATATCTTAAAAAAGTTGGTGTCCTAATGTAATAGTGCAATTATCCCAATTACCAAATGCAGTCATAGGGCATCGGTTTGTTGTCATCATTCATTAAGACAGCCTATAGGTGTTGTAGTTCTAGATGAATTTTCTTTATTGGTTATGATGCGTGTGTTGTAGATAATGTGACAATTGATGTAAGCTAACAACTATTGCATTTAGTTTTAGGTTTTTTGTTATAGTTTCCCTTTTAGTTATATTGAAACAATTGAAATTGGGTTGATTGTTGCAGTGCTTGCCTGTAACCATTGATGTGGGGACAAACAATGAGAATTTGTTAAACGATGAGTACTACATAGGGCTCAGGCAAAGAAGGGCAACTGGACAGGTACTTAATATGTTCACTTGACTTGGCTAGTCTTCCTTTATGCATATGAGGTTCATTTACAGATTTACATAATTTTCTGTTGCATTGAAGTGGGATTACTCTTCTTTTTTTTTCCAGGAATATGCTGAACTGGTTCATGAATTCATGTCTGCAGTCAAGCAGACCTATGGTGAGAAAGTCCTCATTCAGGTAGTTGACCTTCGGCATGGACATCAATGAATCTTGATTAGTTTATTTATTTTTATTTTTATTTTTATTTTTAAAAAAAAAAACTTGTTTATGCCATATCTATTATTGTATATACATTTCAATTTTTCTTGAAACCTGCTTATTAAACTTTGCAGTTTGAAGACTTTGCGAACCACAATGCTTTTGATTTGCTTGCAAAATATAGCACAACTCATCTTGTTTTCAATGACGATATTCAGGTAATTCTATTTGTTTGTGATTATTTGAACAATTGGGATGGACAAGACTCTAATATCTAATCACTTTATTTCAGGGTACAGCATCTGTGGTCCTTGCAGGGCTCGTTGCAGCACTAAGGGTAGTTGGTGGGACTTTAGCTGACCACACATTCTTATTTCTCGGTGCTGGAGAGGTGAGTTGATACTGGGCGGTACTGCATGATCCTCTTTCTGTGTTCCAATGACCTTCGAAATAACTGTGGAAATTTGTATGTAACTAAGTGAGTTGACAAGGATAAGGATAAATTCCTTGCCTTCAATTATGTCAAAATATGCATAATTCCTTTAATATTGCACTCATCTTGCCCTTCTCCTTACCTCTCTTCATTTTCTATGTTGTCTGATTACAGGCTGGCACTGGAATTGCAGAACTCATAGCTCTTAAGATTTCCAAACAGGTCTGCTAGCATCTTCCTTTTTTTTTCTCACAATTTTCCCATGAATATGATTACTGAATGCATTAGATGTCAAATGTCTATAGGAAAATTATGAATTATACCTGATTCTTTATGCAGACAAATATGGCAATGGAAGAGGCTCGCAAGAAGATTTGGCTTGTAGACTCAAAGGTAGTGCAAACCTATATACTTCTAGCTGTTTGGTGTAGAATGTTCTTTCCTTGCGTTTTATTTCTCTGTTAAATGTTCAAACAAATTCCCTTGCAGGGATTGATTGTTAGTTCCCGCAAGGAATCACTCCAACATTTCAAGAAGCCCTGGGCACATGAGCATGAACCCATTAAGACACTTCTAGACGCTGTTAATGTATAACTCTCCCTCTCTGTTTCTGTCCATCTGAGCTTTCTTCCCCCATCTCGTAAGCAAAGATGTCTTAAATCTTCTTTTTTATTGCCTTGTATCATCAGGACATCAAGCCAACAGTGTTGATTGGAACATCAGGAGTAGGAAGAACATTTACTAAAGAAGTTGTTGAAGCCATGGCTTCCTTCAATGTGGTAAATTTTTATCTGCTCATCTAGTTTGTGTTGGAGAGCATGCTGCTCTAAGTAACCGTATTTTATATGACTGCATGCAGAAACCTATAATTCTTTCTCTTTCCAACCCGACTTCACAATCTGAATGTACCGCTGAAGAAGCTTATACATGGAGTCAGGTAACATGAACAGCCAACATGCAATCAATGAGAAATCATCATTATCATTATCAAGGCTTCTCTCCCTAGGAAAGCTTTTTCTTATGGTGCTTGCTTGATGTATTGTCCTCCATTCATACAATTGGCTGTTTAACAATTATGACTCTAATAACTCACCCCATGTTACTTTGCAGGGGCGAGTTATTTTTGCTAGTGGAAGCCCATTTACTCCTGTTGAATATGAGGGTAAAACTTTCGTGCCTGGTCAGGTAGGTAGTCTGAAGAACTTGGTATCCTTTTAGTTTTACTTATTTGATAAATGAATGATTGATTTTGGTTTTACATTTTTGCTTTCATTCAGGCAAACAATGCATACATTTTCCCTGGATTTGGTCTGGGTCTAATAATGTCTGGTGCCATCCGTTCACATGATGAAATGTTGCTGGCTGCCTGTAAGTGAATTAAAAATTTAAATGTTACCAGTATCGCAAATTTTTATGTCCTACTTGCCATCACATGAAATAATATATATATATATATATATATATATATATATATATATATATATATATATATATATATATATATATATCACATTATGGTTTTGAAATTTAATCTCATGATTCTTATTTGGGAACATATTGGGAAGAATGACAAGGGCATAACATAAGTAGAGCTTAGAGAAGTAACAGTACTGGTGAATCCATGAGCCTTCCCTTCTCAAAACGTTATATTCTTACTTTTAGGATTTTGTTTTGTGAAAAGCTATCCACAAGCTTGATGTAGTTAGCTCAACTTATCAAATATGCCTCTCTGAATTCTCAAACTAATCATCAGAAATGTTTCTTTGGCATCTGTTATATAATTTGGAAAAAAAATTCTCTCCTTCTAATTCTCAAGGTCAGGATGTTTAGGTAGATGAATATCAGGAAGAATTTATCCTTGAGTGTTTATTGGCAAGTGATTTCATTTATCTGCTGGTTTTTCTGGTACAGCGGAAGCTTTGGCTGCTCAGGTGACCCAGGAGAACTTTGACAAGGGACTTATCTACCCTCCATTCAGAAACATCAGAAAGATTTCAGCAGAGATTGCTGCTAAAGTGGCTGCTAAAGCTTATGAACTTGGTGAGTCTTTTTTCGTTAGGATTCATCCTTCTGCAATATGTTCATATGGATCTCAATATATGTATCAGCTTCACCATTTTCTCTTGTAGGTTTGGCTACTCGCCTTCCTCCACCAAAGGATATGGTGAAGTATGCTGAGAGCTGTATGTACAGCCCTGCTTATCGAAGCTACCGGTGAAGTGATGGGACAGGAAAAAAAAAAAGGGTTTCCTTTTAATCCCATAATCAGCTGCATTTTCGTTTGTTTTCTTCTTTTAAATTTTTTTTTGGCCTGCTTGCTCTTCCTAGATTCGTATCCTGCAACTCTGTTAGGCATTTAGTGAGTAAGAAAAGCAATGATAGGTGCTGGTAGTTGGAAGACTGCAGTCAAATCTTGAGATGTTGCAGAAAACTTCATTATAGCCATCTGTTAACAACTCCAATAAAGAAAAGTGATTTAATTAAAATGAAAAAAATAAATTAATAATGAAGATGCAAACCGTGTTCATAAGGTCCATTGATCTTTTTGTAGAGATATAGTAATCTGGAAATAACAATAAGAAGAGGATGGAAATGTTGAACAACTCACACTTTGCGAAGAAATTTAAGCGTTTAAACACATTAATACATGTTTCATCTTAATTATATTCATAACTTTCATCTTCTTAAACGTAGTGAAATTCTTTTCTTGAAAAATATTCATAACAACCTTCTACATCTTTTTTTTTTTATAATGCTAATGATTTATTATATTATATTGGTAAATCTGCTCGATTTAATAAAATTTTAACATAGTTTTTTTTTTTTTTTATATATATATGGGATTCTATCTAAAATTTTGTGCCACTAATTTCTGCATGGAAATACAACACAATAACTTCTGCATGATAGCCTTAGGTGTACGATTAAATCTGTACTTACAACTTATTCTTTTGTCACGCCCTCAATAATTATCACAATATACAACTCCTCATTCATTGCATTCTATTTGATATTTATAGTTACTAAATCCCATCGGGTGGGCGAGTTAATCGGGGATTCGATTGATTTAGTAGTTAGAATAGTTCGGGTAAAATAAATGGTCAGAATGAGTAAAAACTCGAAAAAATTTGAGTTTCCTCGTGAGGCTTATATAGTCGTTAACTTCAGGCTCGTGGGATTAGTTGAAATATACACAAGTTAACCCGAACACCCACATTAATTAAAAAAATATTAATCTCTTTTGTTCTCTTTGAAGGGAACAAGGAGTCCAAGTTCTCTCTCAACTATGATTGAAAGTCATTGCTCTAATATGACACCCTTCTACTTCTTATGCCTTTTAAATGTCTGCTAATTGACGGAAATTAGCTCTACTTGATCTGTCATTCCTTCCTCTCCCTCTCTCGATGTAAAGCATGGACCACCATAACTTTTAAAGATGAATTTATAATTGATAAAATCAGCTGTGTTTCCTCCATGGACACTCAACTTCAATTTCTGGTCTCACATCTTCCTTTTCTTTCGTTAAATCACCATTAATATTTCGATTTCTTTTTCGCAAGCTTTTTTTGTTTCACTTCATAGCTATTTTTGCCTTCTTTTCCTTATTTCTTGTTTATAATTTTGTTGTTGCTGTTGTAGAGGAGTGGATTATGGATTTGGCTGTGGTTTGTAGATTACTAAATTTTATATTGAAGTGTTTGAGATGTTTTTAATTTTTTATGTTATCAAGAAAAATAAATTGGGGTTGAGTAAGTTTTTTTTGTTGAATTTGTGTTTTTTAATTGATTAGAGTTTTTTTAAACCTAAGGAATTGGTTGATTAAGGTTAAAAGAATGTTTTTTAGATGTTTTTAGGTGAAAATATGTTAAAATTTAAGTTTTAGAATAAAAATATTCCCAACCCATTTTTCTACCACCTCTCTGGTGGCTGGAAACTAAGACGCGGGCAAAGGTTTTTTTTTTGTTTTTTTTTGTCCAGATACGCTAGTTGAGTTGACATGGTTTTTTAAAAAAATTATATTTATTTTCTTAGATATATATATAATTCTTACATTGATTAAGAATGTATTTTGGATACTATTTTATTGAATTCCATTTTATTTTTACTTTTTCTTGAATAAGATTGTATAGATATTTTTATAATATCATCAACTCCTCAAAGCCAATTTTCAATAAAATAGCTCATTCTAGCCTAGGAGTCCATGCATATTTGAGGTCCAGCAACCAATATTTTCAGGAAAATGAGTCGTCCATTCACAAAAACCAACAGCACTAACTTGTTTAATCTGTGTTTATTATTGGAGGAGGACAAACAACTTGAACTTCATTAATTATTGGATTCATTATATTAAAAAAAAAATTCATCATCCAAGAAATGAAAATTAGTTTCTTTTACCTTTGAAAGGTAACTCAACTTGTTAGATTTTAAGTTTGCTTTTCAATGATTACAAATTTGAGTTTCTTTAGAACCACTAGAGACTTATATAATCGTTAACTTCATATTCGTGGGATTAATTGAAATGCACACAGGTTGAAGGAAACAAGAAGTCCAAGTTCTCTCTCAACAATGATTGAAAGCCGTTGCTCCAATATGACACCCTTCTACTTCTTATGCCTTTTAAATGTCTGCTGATTGACAGAAATTAGCTCCACCTGGTCTCTCATTCCTCCCTCTCCCTCTCTCGATGTAAAGCATGGACCACCATAACTTTTAAAGATGAATTTATAATTGATAAAATCAGTTGTCCTTCCTCCATGGACACTCAACTTCAATTTCCGGTCTCACATCTTCCTTTTCTTTCGTTAAATCACCATTAATATTTCGATTTCTTTTTCGCAAGCTTTTTTTTGTTTCACTTCATAGCTATTTTTGCCTTCTTTTCCTTATTTCTTGTTTGTAATTTTGTTGTTGCTGTTGTAAAGGAGTGGATTATGGATTTAGCTGTGGTTTGTAGATTACTAAATTTTATATTGAAGTGTTTGAGATGTTTTTAATTTTTTATGTTATCAAGAAAAATAAATTGGGGTTGAGTAAGTTTTTTTTTTTTGTTGAATTTGTGTTTTTTAATTAATTTGAGTTTTTTTTAAGCTAAGGAATTGGTTGATTAAGGTTAATAGAATGTTTTTAGGTGAAAATATATTAAAATTTAAGTTTTATGATAAAAATATTCCCAATCCATTTTTCTACCACCTCTTTGGTGGCTGGAAACTAAGACGCAGGTAAAGGTTTTTTTTTGTTTTTCTTTTTTGCCCAAATACACTAGTTGAGTTGACATGTTTTTTTTAAAAAAATTATATTTATTTTCTTATATATATATATATTATTCTTACATTGATTAAGAATGTATTTTGGATACTATTTTATTGAATTTTATTTTATTTTTACTTTTTCTTGAATAAGATTGTATAGATATTTTTATAATATCATCAACTGTTTTTTAAAATCCCATTATAATAATTTTTTTTAATTGGTTGGTTTATTGTTATTGTCTATTTTTGTTATTATATTATTAAATAAAAAATAGTTCTAGAAAAACAAACTTATTAAACCCGGTTGGGTTCATGAACAGAATTACAAGTTTGATGGATTGACTCAGATCGATCTAATATGTTATCATCTCAATATTATTTTTTTCAAGAAAACACATCTTGAGCTTATTTTTTATAGTCAAACAAGGTTTCTACTTTACCTTTTGACCAACCAAATTGATTGGATGATATTAGGTTAAACTATACACAGTTTAATTTAAAACTTGGACTAAACAAGAATTCTGGTTTGAAGGTTTTAATGTTGACCAGTTGAGTTTGGTTTGATGATATTTTTAAAGAGTTCCCCACAATACACAAGCATTGTATTATTTTTATATTTTTTTAACACACACATTAAAATTATTAGGGTTTTATTTTTTTTTAAATTGAAACTTGCTTTTGAAATAATGATAGAATATTATCTAAGAAACATATATTATGATGGAAAACGAGACAAATGAGTCTTAGTTTGAGAGGTGTCTTTTTTATTCTTATTTTAAATTGTCATAATTTATTTGTATGTCTTTTGAATGCTTTTTGTTTTTATTAAATAAATAACATAGAAAACACTTGTTAGATTTTTTTTTTGTTTTTATTAAAGATATTAATAAGAAAAGAAAGGCTTTTATTAGCAAATTATTTTAATTCAATGAAATTTAAATTATTATTTAAAAAAATTAATTTAGTGTCATATAATTAATTTAAAAAATTAAAGGACTCTTCACAACATATGATCAAATATTTTTATTTGTGTCTATTTATTAACTTGATAACTTAGTTTTTAGTTAGCATAAAGATCTTTATCTAGCATTTATTGACTCATATAATCCTCAATCTATTTATTAATCGTATATCTCATATTAGGAGTTAATGTTTAAGATCTTTCTTAGTGCTAGAAAACATGTTTGAAACTTTTTGACATTCTTTTTTATGTAAAACAAAATTGGTATGACTTATGCGTAGCATGTACCAATTATCTAGTTATATGATATTATGACTACACACCTTAGAGTTAGACAGACTAGTTTTTATCAATTCAGCAACACTATTATTAACAAAAACTAAAAGAGAATGTTAATTCATTGTTCACCTCCTCACAATGCAATGTTTATTGAACCGTGTTTTTTAGTTTTTTTAATTATTTTTTTTTAATTTCATCTTTTAGTATGAAGTTCACTAGGATTGAGCTTTATAATTTTTTTAAATTTTCTTTTTAATATTTGGTTTACTATGGATTGGGTTTTATGATTTATTTCAATTTGTTTTCTATAAGGTTATCTTTGTCTCATGACTTGCGTCACAAGTTTGCTGGATTAACCCTACTTGACTCAAGGTTTTTTAGTTCTTTTTTAAATATTGGTTTTGTTGGGGCACTGAACTTCATAATCTATTTTGATTTGTTTTCTATGATGTTATTCTAGTATCACTACCTAAGTTGTGGATTTGAATATTTAACCTAGGTTGACTTAATTTTTTTTTATCAATTTCATCATTTAATACTGCATTGATTGGGAATTAGATTTCATAATTTGTTTAATTTTTTTTTATATGAGATTATCTCAGTCTCATGACTCAAATTAACTCAAACTATTTTTTATATTTTTTTAATTAAAGTTTTTTTTTAATTTCATAATTTAACATTGGGTTGATTAGGAGTTGGTCTTCATAACTTATTTCTATTTGCTTTTTATAGGGTTATTTCGGTTTCATAACACAAATCGTGGTTTTGGAAGATTAATCTAGATTGACTTGTGTAGGTTTTTTTTGTTCTTTTTTTTTTTAATTTCATCATTCAATATTAAGTTTATTGAGAATTGTGCTTCAAAATTTATATTAATTTACTTTTTATGATGTTATCCCGGTCTCATAACACGAGTCACAACTTTGGCAGGATATCCCATGTAAACTCGAGTTATTTTTTAATTGAATTTGTTTTTCAATGTATCATTCAATATTGGGTTGATTGAGAATTGAACTTCATAAAGTATTTCAATTTTCTTTATATTGAGTTGTCATGATCTCATGATCTGAGTTACGAGATTAATCTGGGTTGAGTCAAGTTGATACAATATATTAATTTTTTAATATTAAAAAATATCATCTTGAAATTAATTTTTCAATAAAACTATTTTTTACATGTCATTTGGATTACCTTTGAACTTATCAAGTCGATCAAGTTATATCGGGTTAACCCCTATATAATTTAAAATTTTCTCCCCGCTAGAAAACATGTTAGCAACACTGAGATATTTTTTTTACATTAAAAATATTGATTTGGAATGCAGCATATGCTGCTCTGGTTAATTTACTAATAGACATACGTAAGCACATACCTTTTAATATAATGAATGAATATGGTGATAATCTTTTGACGATATGAAATATAGAAAATTGTCATTTTATCCTAATATCTGTAATGATTATATTTATTAATGTTTTAGTACATGCATTATAATTAAAACTACTAATTAATTATTATGTTTTTTTCCTTTTATAGAATTTATTTTGAATATTTAAGATTATTTATGTATGAAATATCACTTATTTAATGTATTGAATTAAATAATTTATTTTTATTAAAATTTTGCTAAATTAAACCAAAAATAAAATCTTTCTATTAGAAAAACACAGATGTCCCAAATTCTAATTGCACTACTTAGCTTTTCTTGGATAATTACTTCTTTTGCATATTAGCATTAAAAAAAAAAAACCAATAGACAAAATAATACTAGTTGAAAAAATTGATGAAATAATATAGTTTATATATGACTCAATTAGGAAAACACAAAACTCAAATGTGCTGCTATTTAAAAACATGACATTGGAAAGAAAATGTGAAATAGTTAGCATAAATTATGATGAATAGTGGAGAGAGGAAAGAGAGAGAGAGAAAGAGACATCGAAAGCACACCGAAGCTCCGATTACAACACCACCAGTATCAACAAAAAGATCTTGACAAGATGAATCCAATAACATTAAGAAATGTTAACAATGATGATCTAAGTGTGACACATTTGTCGGTCAAAGGTGGCAGGTGACTCACTTGTCTTTGGTAGCAAGAGTTAACCCACTTCATTCATCGTTTGTGGCATTCTTTAGTGTTATTGGATTTATCTTGTCGAGATATTTTTAATGGTATCGGTACTGTCATTATAAGAGCTTTGATGTGCTTTCAAGGTCTCTTTTTTATTTCTTTTTTCCTCTCTCTTTATCGTAATTTATACAGCTCATTTCACAATTTATTTGGAAAGTTACGTTTCTGAATAGAGATGAACTTGAATTTTATGTTTTTCAATTGTAACATATATAAACTGTGTTATTTCACTATCAAACAAGTTAGCAAAATAACATAGTGAATTTAGAAAACAAGAGAGTTAATTGTCTAAATTAAAAATATAATGCTAAGAATTAAATTTATAAGTTTTTTCTTTACGCAAAAAAATGAAGTAACAAATGGTTGTGCTTTAACTTTCCTTCTATCATCTGTATATCTTTATAAGCATATATTGCCAAAAAAAATACCATATCTAACACAATTAGGGCAAATTTGGCAATTAATATACAAAATAAAAAGATAAGGTAAATTAACACAGCAAGAAAAAGTTCTAGCAAAATATCATGTTTTTAGATATTTCACTTCAGAACAACGACATCAATTAAAATTTTGGTACGGTTCATAACCGCAACATTTAATCAAACATCATATTTATGAATTGCGACATCAATTAAATGTCACGATTCGCAATCAAGATAAAAAAAAAATTAAATTCTAGTATTATTAAGAAGGATAAATTAGTCGACTTGTTCATAATGGTCAGTTAAACTGGCTGATCGTCTGACATTGAAAAACATAGGACAACTACTATATAAACAATAACTTTTTGAGATTTTAATTGAAGTCTATTTTTTTAGTCTATAAATTGGACAAAGATGTATATTTTATCTCATAAAATATATTTGGAAGAAAAAGTAAATATAATTTTGGTTTTTATGTGAACTAGTTGACCAGTTCATACAATTGGTTCAACTGGCCAACCGATTAAGCCAGATGATTGACAGTAAGCCTATTGCCCTTTTCAGCAACAAATTTCTCTAACATCTAAATCTAACAAAAAATATTTCTTATGAGATTTATTATATAGTTTGTTAATCTGATATTAAATTTAGTTAATGATTTTAGAGAGTTAAAAATTTCCAGTTTTAACAAAATTTGGGCAAAGTTTCCCTATATAGGAACTATACCTAAAATTTTGTCCTGTTTAAAAAACCCTGCAAAGAACCACAATAACCAAACTTAATAAATTCTCGTATTTTGTAATCACAAGTAGCCCTAGAAATGCAAATAAAAAAAACATATATACATACAAAATAAATCTCAAATACTTAAATAATACAACATTATAATAATTGAAATAACAAAATATATCAACATTACCCATCCATCTATCTATGTTTACATCATCTACTGGATGACCTATGCTCATTAATAGCACGATTGGGTCCATCTCCTACCCCTGTTTGAGTGGCCTCATCTTCTACCATAGAATCATCAAGAGTTAACCTCTCTCCAAATGTTTCAAATCCAATACGGCAAACATCGAACCACCAGGACACATAGTTGTATCCTTCATTTTCTTTGTCAATATTATAAACCACAGATATGATCTCTCGACCCTCCTGTGTAAGCAACCTAATATTAATAAAACATTAATGTTAAATTAAAAGATCAATAAATAAAACCCAACATTTAACATAAATTAATTATAAAAAGATTTGATTACTTATGATATTTTAAATTCACTAGGCATGTTGTTCATATTGCATGTATCTAGGTAGAGGAACCTGCTTGGGATTTGGAGTAATGACCTGACGTGTGATATTTATGTACCAAATCAAATAATCCTTATTTGTAATCACATGATACATTTATGTAAATATCCCATTCCTTCATGCATCCAACTGTGATACATAAACTTCATGATAATTTAATTAGTCGTAATCATCATTTTTACTCTAACAGTTTATGGCATACAAAGTATCACTTATATCAATGTTGACCAGAATGTGTTGTCTGTAGCTTAACTATCACATTATCAATTTGGATAATGCAACTTAAGCATCTCGAAAAATATCAACAGGACCAACATGACCTATACAATATAAGTTTTTTAAATATTAAACAATAATAATCCGATGAAGTTAAGTTTTTATTTAACAAATGATTCAAAAAAATACCTGGATAATATGCTTTACAATCTAGCTCATTTCAATAAAATGTCAATACATGTGTTGGATTACAATAAAAAACTCTACTAGCACACCATCTAACATTACAAATATGTCAGTTTAATTGTATTTTTAAAGTTAAAATTAAACAATATAAATGCATAAAATTACAAAATAACTTTGCAATACCTGTATTCTAGTAGGAGTTAAAGTGTAACGCTTATAGTTTGGATAGTCATAAGCAATAATCTAGGTATTTGGGGCCGACCCATATGAAGATGCTTCTAGGACCATAATTGTTATTAAATAAAAATGAGTTGTTTATTTTGTGTTAATAAGAAACATTTAAAATATAAATAGTTATTTGAAATTCTTCGTTTCATACCTGTAGAAGTAGCAAACATCCCCTAATTTGTTTGGCTTTTTTCATGCATGCAAGACATAGATGTCTATACAAGCATGCTAACACAATAGATCCCCAACTATATATGGAAATGACGTCAAAATCATATAGTAGCGTTAAATAAATTAGAGACACATCTCTTTATGAGGTTTGTAAATAACACACTGTCAAACATATATAGTAATATGATTTGGTATACTTACGTAACACATTAAAATTATCATAACAATTAATCCAAACTTAACAAATAATCAATATACTCAAATCATAATAATTAATTGGTAACCTCGCAAGACCTCATTGTTAGGATCATCTGGTGGTGTTGTAAATGTCTTCTCAATCCATTTAAGACGTATGCTACCCCCTTCAATTCAGAAGAATGGGGTATCTAAATGTAACACAATAAAATTATGAATGCTGGTAGATGTGATTGCCAATTCATCAATAAGCAGTCCAAGTAAAATCGCCATGTCCTGTAATGTCGATGTTATCTCCTCATGTCTAAGGTGGAATGTGTGTGTCTCACATCTCCATCGCTCAATCAGTGTATGGATCAAGTCGTGGTCAAGCATGATTTGGTTTTAAAAACTAACATATAAAAAACATGTTTGGAACACATATGGCTAAACTTGTTCTTGTAGTCTCATCTGCTTATGTGTACGATAATAAATCATGGTCTCATCCTGTATAACAATTTAAAATATAAATACATAAATATATAATACCTTTAATTTTAAGTAAATTAAAAATAAATATTCTTATAATACCAGTGAAAACTTCCTCTAATCGATGTTTATTCTGTAACTGCAGGACATATATGTTAGCGGGTCCACTAGGCATGTACTCTAAATCATGCTCTCCATGATTATAGTCATGCTCTCTGTGGATGTCATCATTATGCTGTTCAAGAATATAATCGTTATAATTTAGACACTTAAAATGAGTAGACGATCCACCACCTTGAGTGCATGACATCCTATGTAATAATATCTAAGTTTGATGTGAAATTAGATAAGTATAATATGCTCTACAAAAATATTACAATATATCATAACAAATATATGTTTTGTCATACAATTATATTGTCATACATACATTATCGATTAGAACATGTTTTCCTATTATGGCATGTGTCATTACATATGCCACACATATAATGTGTATGACCTTCTCTTGCATCCATCTCGTTATGCAAATGAGTAGATATTCATTGACCATGCTTGAATTTCCATTTAGATGAGTCTATTTCAACTCGAGGTCTAGTGTAATTACTTCATTTTAACTCATCTAGTAATGGATGGAATGACATGTCATATACTGATATGCAGCTCTAAATCATGTACTGATCATCAGCAAATTATGTAAAGTCTAAGTGATTCTCAGCACAACATATAAGAACGTGTGAACACGGACATTGAAATGTTTGTCATTACCATATATGCATGTTCTCTCATTCAGTTTAACTACTTGTCTAACTTTTCTACAACACTCAATTTAATTGGGGTGTTAACTTGGAACATTTGTTGCTCAGAGTCAAACAACATTGTAGTATGATTTTTTGATCTATCTCTGCTAATTATCAATCAATCTGAATTTGTTGGGGGGCAAATTATTCCATATTAAATAAAATCATTAGCTTCATGTTTTCGCTTGACCCAATAACTATTACACTTGTAAAATGTTAATTGCACTAAAGTTGAAACATCCATTGCATAAGCATATTTAAGAACATGATTAAAAGATTTTGAAATATTAGTTGTCAGTGACCACTATTATAACATAAAGCCTACTTTTCTTCTAGTTTCCATTTAAGTCATTTTTGATATGCTTGGTTTGACTTACCTTTCATACCACAAATCAAATTTGTGTCTTGAAGGTTCATAACACATCCTCATTAAATCTTTTTTGTAGCTGGATCTTCAAATTTATATTGCTAATAAAATATTAGGGACAATACTAATGGTATCCTATAGGATAACACTGATACTCACAAATTTGACACCTCCAAGTTATTTCAACATTAATATTATTATAATTCCACTCATCTTCATGACATTCATTTTTGTATATAACATTCCTAAATTATTATTTAACAAAAAGCTACTCCTGCCATTATACATGATATTATTGTTCACATTAGGAATAATATTGCCACTGTAATGACATTATATAAATATGTTATAAGACATTTTGTAAAAAAAAAAATTGAATTCTAGTCAATTAAATGTAATTTTAACTAAATTGCATTACCCCAACCTTAATTAGCAAAATTCATAGCAAATTCCTAAAATTTACTGTAAAATCAAACTTGACCAAAATTAAACATCATTCATGATGCCAAATCTAATTGATATTTTCATACTCAATTACATTACATCAAACTCAAATTCATAAAAAAATAAAATAATTCAAAGCAAATATCAATTTTCATCATAATTCTACCACATTCATGCTTTATTGCATGAAATCATCAAGTGTAGTTAATTATATTATTAGCTGATTCCAACAATCCATACAAAATCTATAATTCAACAATTTATACAAAATTAATTGCAACACATAATTAATTAAAATAATTAATTCATACTTGATTTAACTTATTTTTATGTTCAACTATATTAAATCAACCCTAATTGATGGTATTCAAAACTAATTTATCATTAATTCAACAAACCCTAAATTTACCCTAAACCCTATATACTCAACCAAAATAATTATTTTATTTCAACTAAATCAAACACAAATTTATAGCAATATAATATATTTACCTTGCTTGTAGAACTAGAAAAAGAGCCGGGGTGGCGGCAACAATGACGACAACAAAGACACCAATGGATTTTGAGCATAAAAACATCCATGATTGTTTAGAGATTAGGATGGTTTGACTTTTAGGTGTTTTAAGGAAAATAAAAGTGTTTGGTGGGTGTTTATATATATATATATATATATATATATATATATATATATAAAGGTTTGAGGGCATCATATTGAGAGAGAGATTAGGATGTTTTAACATTTTTACTTATAATCTTCCTCTTTATGTATCTTTTAGTTAGAATCTTTTTTTATAATAATAATAAATTTTTATGCATAATTTTTTCTTTTTGAAAGAAATTGGTGACCCAAAATATTATATTTTCTTTATTGTTTTAGAAAGAAAATAATATATTTTCTGAATTTAATCACGACTTTTTATGAAAAAAAGTCAGGATAACAAAACTTCTTATAAATATATTAATTCACAATTACTTTTTATATAAAATTCATCTTATAATTTAAATATGAACCACTTAATTAAGATTGATTATGAAGGTAATTATTGTTGGTCGAATAATATTTTTATAAGATCCTAATGACTATTTTTTTTTATTATCTAGGAGCAATTGTTTATTACAAAAAGATACATGTAAAAGATAACTCCATTGATTCTTTTAAAAAAACACGGGAATATATAGTTTTTTATTTTTATGTTTCAAAAATATTTTTGAAAAAATTTGAAATATTTTTATTTTATTTTACTTTAAATTAATATTTTTTTGGTGTTATCAGATCATTTTAATGTACTGATATTAAAAATAATTTTTTAAAAATAAAATAAATATTATTTTAATATATTTTTAAATAAAAAATATTTTTTAAAAATTTCTGAAATTCATTGTCGATTCGTACATTCTAGAGAAGTTTTTCATATTAATAAAATACTTTAGAAATAATATAAAATATTATCCCCTAGAACCGGCTGCAAGCAAGTGCAATATTATTGAGGTAAAGGGTTAACAACAGGGTGCTTTAGAAAACTTTCTTGGACGTGACACCCTATTTCAACTAACCAGTATTAATTAATTATTTTTTATAATAAAAAAAACTTACATGCATTAGAGCATACTTAATGGTAGCTTTTTGAAATATATATTTTTAAAAAATATATTAAAATAATATATATATTTTTAAAAAAATTTATTTTTAATACTACAATAAATTAATTTAAAATAAATAAATTAAAATTTTTAAAATATAATTTTATACCGTAAAAATAAACTATTCCAAAATTTTTGAACGACATCATAATTATCAGTCATTTCTCATGGATTATGATGATAATTAAAAAAAATTAAAACCTCATTAATGTGTCTCTAAGGGTGTGTTTGGTTTAGCTTTTGTGGTTGAGGTTGTGATTGGGTACAACCCAATTATGCACAAAACTCAACCACAAAAGCTAATATTTCTTGTTTTTCATAACTTTTTAGTGGGTCCCACATTCAAACCTCAACCTCCACCTCTAACCCAATCATCCTCTAAATAGGTGTGCTGACGGATGCATCAACACCTCCTAATAAAACAAAAATTAGAAGGTGGACTCCACTTAAATCCAC